>CERT01020608.1_pt1 | contig 11042 bp, 3 predicted proteins | sample 530691 | NCBI WGS metagenome assembly CERT01 (sample SAMEA2620861, study PRJEB7988) | marine metagenome | biome: marine biome (ENVO:00000447); feature: surface water layer (ENVO:00002042); material: "saline water (ENVO:00002010), including plankton (ENVO:xxxxxxxx)" | depth 5 m
TTCCAAAACAGGAGCAAAATGGCAAATTCACCTGTCGATAGAGACGTAAGTTACATGAAAGAAGTGTGGGGAACAACAAGTTTAACGTCAGATTACTGGTCATTGCCAAAAAAGACAAATGATCCCGAAGAATTAGTGCTTCGAGAGGTAATGCACGACGATTTGGATAGAAAAAAAGAAAATCTTCAGGAGTGAAGGTATAAATAAAGTCAGAAAACTCTAGTCAAAATGGCAAATCGGAGGATATCTAGAGCATTTAAGGATATTAGTTTATCATTTGATCCACACCCTGTTACTGGTGATCTACGTGTCCTCAAAAATGAGGCAGCAATTCGTAGGTCTGTGAGAAATATTGTTCAAACGATACCTACTGAAAAGTTTTTCAATCAATTATTTGGATCTGATATCAGAGGAAGTTTATTTGACTTCGTTGACTTTGGTACTGCCTCTGTAATTTCTGATCAAATTCAAACTTCTATTGAAAATTTCGAACCAAGAGTCGATAATTTGCAAGTTCAGGTATTTCCAAGACCGGATAAAAATGAATTTGAGGTGAATGTCATTTTTGACATCATTGGGCAAGAGTTTCCAACACAAGAATATTCGTTTCTATTAGAGGCAACCAGATAATATGCCTTTTACAAAATTCACAGATCTAGATTTCGATCAAATAAAAGAGTCAATTAAGAGTTATCTTCGTGCAAACTCAGATTTTTCTGGGTTTGATTTTGAAGGATCAAACTTTTCTGTATTGCTCGATACTCTAGCATACAATACTTACATAACTGCATTCAACTCTAACATGGTTGTTAATGAGTCCTTCTTGGACTCTGCAACCCTCCGTGAGAACGTTGTATCTCTTGCTAGGAACATTGGGTATGTACCGAGTTCTAGAACTTCTGCAAAGGCATCTGTGACCTTTACAGTAAGTGCACAGGGAACAACCACACCAACCTTTATATTGAAAAAAGGATTGGTTACTGTTGCCAATATATCTGACACTTCATATACATTTTCGATAGTAGAAGATGTTCAGTTACCAACCACAATAACAGATTTTACTGTTGGTGGTGTTGATGTCACACAAAGAACGGCAACATTTAGTAACTTAGAAATATTAGAAGGAACATATATTACCAAAAGATTTACCGTAGATGCTTCACTGGATCAAAGATTTATTTTAGATAATTCTTTCATTGATACATCAACCATGAAAGTATATGTGAAAAAACAGAATGAGAATGGTTTAGGAGTAGAATATAAGTTAATCGATAATATCACCGACGCTACTTCAACTTCATACACCTATTTGATTCAAGAAGTTCAAGATGAAAAATATGAACTTTTGTTTGGTGATGGATTAATTGGTAGAAAACTTGAGACAGGTGAGATTATAACCGTAAATTATGTGACGACAAGTGGTAAGGATGGAAACGGTGCAAAAGCATTTTCTTTTGCTGGTCAAATAGTTGATTCTGATGGAAATAACCTTTCACTACAACCTTTTACAATAACAACAAATAATCAATCACGCAATGGTGGTGAAATTGAAGACTTAAATTCAATTAAGTATTTTGCTCCTAGAACTTATTCTTCACAGAATAGAGCAGTTACTGGACGTGATTATGAATCAATCATAAAAAGAATTTACCAAGATACTGATTCTGTATCAATTGTTGGTGGTGAAGAGTTGGATCCACCACAATTCGGTACAGTTCAGATTTCAATCAAACCAAAAAATGGTTTCCTTGTATCAGATTTTAATAAATCAAGAATTTTATCTGAGTTAAAGCAATATTCAATTTCAGGTATTAATCAAAAAATTGTAGATCTTAAAATTCTATATGTTGAACTTGATTCCTTTGTTTATTATAATGACTCTATGGTCACCACACCAGATAGTTTGAAGGCAAAAATATCACAATCACTCACAAATTATTCAAAGTCTGCCGATCTCAATAAGTTTGGTGGAAGATTTAGATATAGTAAAGCATTGAAAACGATTGATAGTACTGATACTGCAATCACATCAAATATATCTAGAGTTAAAATTAGAAGAAACCTGGTAGCATTATTGAATCAATTTGCACAATATGAACTGTGCTTTGGAAATCAATTTCATGTCTCAGAATCTGGGAAGAATATTAAATCCACAGGATTTAAAGTTTCTGGTGATAATGATACTGTATATCTGACGGATGTTCCAAATCCAGATATGAAAACAGGAATTGTATCTATTGTTAAAAACCTCCCAGATGGAACAATTAGAGTCGTAGCAAAATCTGCAGGAACAGTTGATTATGTCCATGGTGAGATTAATTTGGGAACGGTAAATATTACATCTACATCAAAACCAAACAATGTTATAGAGATTCAGGCATTTCCAGAATCAAATGACGTTGTTGGTTTGAGAGATCTTTATCTCAATTTGGATATCTCAAAAACTAAAATAAATATGATTAAGGATGTTATTTCATCAGGTGATGAAGTATCTGGAACTGTTTTCAACAGAGATTTCTATACGTCAAGTTATTCCAACGGAAGTTTAATCAGAGAGTAATATGATACAGACTGGAATTGAATCACGAGTAAAGATTCAGGATATAGTTTCTAATCAATTACCAGAGTTTGTCTTGGATGAAAGTCCGAAGGCAGTAGATTTTCTTAAGCAATATTATATTTCGCAAGAATATCAAGGTGGTCCTACAGATATTGTAGAGAATTTAGATCAATATCTTAAGTTAGATAATCTTACTTCAGAAGTAGTTGTGGGTTCTACAACATTATCTTCTAATATTGATACTGTCGATACTACTATTACAGTACCAACTACAAAAGGATTTCCAAATCAATATGGATTATTGAAAATTGATGATGAGATTATAACATATACTGGTCTAACAACAAATACTTTTACTGGTTGTGTTCGTGGATTTTCTGGCATTACCAGTTATCATGCGGATTTGAATGATGAAGAATTAGTATTTTCCACATCAACTACTTCTTCTCACAGTAATGGTGCGACCATACAAAATCTCAGTTCACTATTTTTAAAAGAATTTTATAATAAAATCAAATCCACATTTACACCTGGATTTGAAAACAGAGAGTTAAGTTCCGAAATAAATGTAGGAAACTTTATAAAAGAAGCAAGGTCTTTTTACGAGTCAAAAGGAACTGATGATTCCTTTAGAATACTCTTTAATGTATTATATGGAGAAACTCCAAGTGTAATTAATCTAGAAGATTATGTAACAAAACCATCTGATGCAAACTTTATCAGAAGGGAAGTATGTGTTGCTGAAGCTATCTCTGGAGATCCAACAAAACTTGTTGGTCAAACTTTGGTAAAAACGACTGATGCTTTTGTAAATGCATCAATATCCGCAGTAGAATCATTTACTAGAAATCAAAAACAGTTTTTTAAAATTTCTTTGTTTGTAGGATTTGATGAAAATAGTTCTGTACAAGGAAATTTTCAGATTACTCCTTCATCAAAGGTTTTAGAAAAAGTTAGTGTTGGTTCTTCTGTAATATCAGTAGATTCTACAATTGGATTCCCAGAATCTGGGACAATGTTTTCTGGTGATAATACAATTACTTACACAAATAAGAGTATTAATCAGTTCTTAGAATGTTCTGGTATCACTAATGATATCAATGCAACTGATAATATTCACTCAGATGATACTTATTTTGCATATGAAAATGGGGACACAACTAAGAAAGTAGTTCTTAGATTGACTGGAGTCTTGTCCAACTTTGTACAGAAGTCTAAAAATATTTTTGTTGATGAAGGACAAGAAATAACTGTAAAAAATATTGGAACATTAATCAAAAATCCAGAACAAGACAAAACATATAAAGAAATTTTTGCAAATTCGTGGATTTATAATACTAGCTCTTCAGCAAAAATTAAAAATATTGGTAGTGCCAGTGTTGAGTTGTTTTCTCAAATAGACAGATCTCAACTTAAGAAAGGTGATCTTGTAGAGTTTGTTGATCTAACCGGAACGATAGTTTATCCTACTGCAACTTCTAGTAAACCATATGTCTTATCTGAGATTGCTGCAGGATCCAAAACAGTAGAAATTGAAAACTTTGATAGTAGTGTTTTTGTAAGTTCTCCTGATACTTACTCAATAAGAAGAAAAATTAACAAAGCATCTAGTACTTCTGTTAATTTTAAATATGGAAATGAGAAAATCATATCAGATATACAAAATCTATATGTAGATGATGATTTTGCTTATGTTGCATCTAATTCATTACCTTCATCGGGAATAAGAGGATCTAATCTTATCACTGATTATGCATATCGTATATCCAGAGAGTTAAATTTAAGATCTATTTCATCTACTTCTGGCAGTTTGCAGGATGTTAATATAGACACAGGATTATATACGTCAATTTTGTTTGATACTAATGTTCCATTTGTTAGTGGTGATAGAGTAAAATATATTCCAACTGGTCAAAGGTTGAGAGGACTTGTTGATGATTTTTATTATGTAAAAGTTTCTTCTTCAAATCCAAAGAAAATTAAACTTTTTACCGCCTTATCTTTTCTTTCTGATGATACAAATGCAGTTGAATTTGAATCTGAAACAACTACTTTAGAAACACATAAATTTATTTTATACGATCAAAGATCGGAAACAATAGACCCACAGAAAGTATTTAAGAAATTTAATCTTAATCAGAATATTACAAATGGTACTGGAGAGAAGACAACTCCAGGAACAACTGGAATGTTGATTAATGGTGTTGAAATTTCTAACTATAAAACTTTTGATAAGATCTATTATGGACCCATTGAAGATGTTAAGGTATTATCTGGTGGATTTAATTTTGATGTAGTAAATCCTCCGGTAATTGAAGTATCTGCGGGATCTGGAACTACTGCATTAGTTCAACCAGTCGTAAAGGGAGAAATTAAAGAAGTTATTGTAGATAAACAAGATTTTGATATCAATGAAGTTCTTTCCGTAACTTCCAGTGGTTTAAATGGATTTGGTGGAAGTTTTGAACCCATTACTATTTTAAGAAAGAGAGATATCTTTTTCGATGCAAGAGCAACTACAGATGGTGGTGGAATTAGTACAACTACCTCACAACTGACTTTTATTGAAAATCACAATTTGCAAAGTGGTGATGAAGTTGTTTATAAAAACTTAAGTAATGAAAGTGTTAGTATTGGATTGGGTTTATCATCTCTGATCGATAATACAACATATATTGCAAAGGTAGATAATGATACAACTATAAAATTATTTAATACACTTCAAGACTATACATTAGGAATTAATACAATTTCTTTTGGAACCACTGCTTTGAATGGAACTCAAAAGTTTCAAACTGGAGAAGCAAAGAAAACTTTATCAGAAGTTAGAGTTCTTGACGGTGGATCTTTTACAAATAGAAAACTGTTAGTAAAACCTGCAGGAATTTCTACTTCAGATTTCTCTATTAATTTTGCCAATCATGGATTCTCTAATGGTGAAGTTGTAGAATACTCTGCTGTGGTTGGATTAGGAAGCACTCAACCACAAACAATTTCTGGTTTATCAGAGTCAACTCAATATTTTGTTTTAACTGACTCAACTGATTCATTCAGATTATGTGATGCTGGTATTGGTGCAACCATTACAACAAACTTTGACCAAGAAAACTTTGTAAAATTCACTTCTACCGGAACTGGTTTTCAACAGTTCAAGTATCCTGATTTAGAATTAACCTTAAATTACAATACTGTAGGACTTGGAACCACAACGCAGGTCAATAATGTAATTCTAACACCTGTTGTAAAGGGTAGTATTGAACAGATCTATGTTTATGAACCAGGAACTAAATATGGTTCTGAAATTCTAAACTTAGAAAAGAAACCAACACTTACTGTAAAAACTGGTAAAGAAGGACAAGTAAAACCAATTATTACTTCGGGTATTATCGATTCTGTAAACTTACAGTTTGGTGGAAGAGAGTATTTCTCTGTTCCAGAGTTAGAAGTGTTTGACCCAACAGGAAGTGGAAGTGGAGCAAAACTTAGAGCAGAAATTGGTAATGGAAAAATCACTGCTGTTAATATTATAAATCCCGGTATTGGATATTCAAACACAACCGTAGTGAATGTAATTCCAAATGGTTCTGGAGAAATTTTTGATACGTCTATAAGAGCACTTTCAGTCAACTACGTAGAAAAACTTTCATTTGAACAACAAACAGAACAATTAAAAGATGTAGATGATAGTCTTTCATATTCTGTAAATGGTTATTTTAATATTTTAAGAAACTCATTCAAAGATACTCCTAATGAACTGTCTGGCATTATTGGATGGGCATATGATGGAAACCCAATTTACGGTTCCTACGCACCTGTAGATCCCACAGACATCAACTCTGGGATTAAAACCATGACTTCTGGTTATCTCAAAGATGCATCTAATATTGAAGATAGACCACCGATTTCTTCATTCCCTCTGGGTTTCTTTGTAGAAGACTACAAGTATGATTCTGTCAATGGTGATCTCGATAAGTATAACGGAAGATTTGCAAAAACAATAGATTTCCCGAATGGAGTTTATGCGTACTATGCAACAGTAAATCCAACCACAGGAGATCCAATATTCCCATATTTTATTGGAGACGAATATAGATCAAATACATTAGAAGAAAATAAATCTTTGGATCAAACCTTTGATTTTAATAATTCATCTCTGCTAAGAAATACTTTTGGTTATAGGATCGCGGAACCGACTGGTGATAATGATTTTATCATTGAAAGTAATGAAATCAAGAGACAAAAGATTATTGTCGATTCAATTAGTGAAGGATCCGTATCTTCAATCAATATTTTAAATTCTGGTGAAGACTACAAAGTAGGCGAAAAACTGAAGTTTGATAATAGTGGAACTAGTGGTGGAGGACTGACTGCTAATATTTCCTCGTTGAAAGGAAAAACAGTTGATAGTGTTGAGACTACAAAATCTACAGGATCATCTACACTGGTTTGGAGAAATGATGGAAAGGTAGAGGTAGTTGTAGGTCTTGCTAATCATCTCAATTTTATAAAATTGGAAGATAATGATTATGTTTTAATAGATGATATAAAAAGACAATATTCTAGCACCGATACATCTGACATTAGAAATGTTTCTGACGAATCTTCCAAATTAACAGGATATCATAAAATTAACTTTTTAAATATTCCTAATGTTGGATTAACTACAGAAATAAAAGCAAACAGTGGAGTAACAACTGAAATTTATGTAACAGATATACCCCCCGATGTTGAAAATTATCTTGTCCCTACAGATCCTGCAGGCAGTGGTGGTTCAACCATTGGTATTGGAACCGAAACTTTAGAAATTTTGAATGTATATCGAGATAAAAATGTTATCAGAGTGCATAGGGGATTATCTGGAACTGCACATACTGTAGGAATGGCAGTAACTTTCAATCTGACTAGATTTACAATAGATGCAGATGTTGATTATTTTGAATCCAAAGTTCATGAACGTGTGAACTTTAATCCAGTAGAATCTATTGGTATTGGAACAACTCCTGGAATTGGAATAGAAGTTACATATAGTTTTGGTGATGAAATTATTACAGGTTCTGTTCCAACACAAAGAATATCTCTACCCAATCATCCATTCAAAACCAATCAAAAACTTGAATTTAATAGGGGATCTAATTCAGCAATTTCAATTTCCACTACACCAACAGGAACACCCTTTAATTTACCACAATTTGTATATGCGATTAATAAATCACCAAACACTATTGGTATAAAGACAACTTTAAATAGTAATGAAGTTTTCTTTAGAGTGAATGGTGATGATATTGATGATTATTATTTCCAAAAGAATTATGACAATGTTATTGCTACTGTTTCCAAAATCAATTCTGTTGTTTCAATTTCTTCTGCACATGGATTATCTGAGGGTGACCTTGTAACACTTAATGTAAAACCAAATCTTTCTGTAGGTATTGGCACTTCTACTGCTATTAGGGTAAATAGAAATTCTAATACTGAAAATATTCAAGTTAATCCTATAGGATTTTCTTCGTCATCAGTCAATACTGATAGAAATAGAATTACTGTTACTGATCATGGTTTTGATACTGGTGATAAGGTATATTATGATGCAGATACAATAATAACAGGAGTACAAACGGGTTCATATTATATACATAAACAAACGAATTCTACCTTTCAATTATGCGAAACTTTAGTAAATGCCAATAGTAATCCCCCAGTAATCGTAAGTTTTGGATCTACTGGTGGTTTATCTCAAACTATCTCTAAAGTCAATCCAAGAATTGAATCTGTAAAAAATAACAATCTTGTTTTTGATCTTTCGGATTCTTCTTTGACTGGATATGAGTTTAAAGTATTTTATGATAGAGAATTTAAAAATGAATTTGTTTCTATTGGAAATAGCAACGCATTCAATACATCTAGTTCTGGTACAGTCGGATCCGCAAATGCAACCTTTACTCTTTCTCATGGATCTGGTTTCCCAGATAAACTTTATTACTCTATAGAAAAATCTGGTTTTATCAGTACATCGGATAAAGAAGTTAAAAATTATTCAGAAATTTTATTCTTAGACAGTGCATATAATCAAGAATATACAATTTCTGAAGTTGGACTCACAACCTTCAAAATTTCTTTACAAGAAGATCCAGAAAAACTTTCTTACACTCCCTCTGAATGTGATAATTTAGAATACACTACTAAATCAACTTCTGCATCTGGAGCAGTAGATAAAATACATTTAGTTTCTGCTGGAGTTGGATATAAGAAACTTCCAACGTTTATTGGTGTTGATAAGTCTAACGGCAAAAATTTATTTGTAACGTTGGAAACTAATACTATCGGTAAAGTATTAGAAACAAAAATCGTAAATGAAGGGTTTGAATATTCTTCCGATAAAACTCTTCAACCAGAAGCTTTTATATCACCAAAAATTACATTAAAAGATACAAACACCGTAGGTATTCTCACAATTACGAACGGTGGAGTTGGATATGTGGAGGCACCAACATTAATAGTTGTAAACAATGATACCAGGACGAAATTAGATAGTGGTCTATTAAGACCAATATTATCTGGTAGTTCTATTGTTGATGTCTCAATTGATGTTCCACCAAAAGGAATATCAGATCAGTCTGCAGAAATTTTTTCAATTAACAATACAAATGGAGTTAGTGTCACAAAAGTTTTATCCGATAATACTGGAATATTTACATGTGTATTAACAACTCCTTCTGCTGGATTTACCACAGACGTTTTTGCCGTAAATGATGAGGTATTTGTTGAGGGTATTACAAAGTACAGTTCGGATGGTACTGGATTTAATGCAAGTGATTATGGATTTAAATTCTTCACAGTATCAAAATATGAAAATAAACTGACACCAGGTCTTAATGCTGACCAAGTTACATTTAATCTGGCTGGATTAACAACTCAAACAGGAATAGCACAAACTGTTACAGACTCATATGCTACTGTAGTTAATAAAACAAAATACCCAACATTCACTATTGAACTGACATTATCTAATTTTGAAATTGGTGAAAAACTCTTATCTGACGGCATAGAGAGAGATTTAAAAGTCATTGGATTTGATAATACTGGTTTGATTAAAGTATTTGGTTCATATCAACTTTCTGTTGGTGAAATAATTACAGGAAAAACATCTGGAAACATTGCAACGATTGAAACTCTCACGAATTATGACGGAATTTATGAAATTAAATTCTCTAACAGAAAAGATGAGGGTTGGGAAAAAGAAACCGGAAAACTGAATGAAGATTATCAAGTTTTATCTGATAATGATTATTATCAAAATCTTTCATATTCGATTAAGAGTAGACAGCAATGGAAAGATATTAGAACACCAGTCAATAGTTTAGTTCATAGTATTGGTATCAAAAACTTTGCAGATACCGAAGTCATATCTGACTCGGATGAAAGAGTTGGAATTACATCGACTGAAGAAGTATCAACGATTATTAGAGATTATATTGATGAAAAGAGAGTTGATACTATCAACAACTTTGATTATGCTAAAGATATTGATATTTTATCTAATAGGTCTAAATTCATAAGATTGAGCCAAAAGAAACTTACAAACTACACTGAAGCTTTATCAAATAAAGTATTGAGAGTTGATGATATACAAGATCAATTCTCTAGTTCTGATAATGAACCTCTTGAGTATAAAGATATTTTAAAAGTTGATGATTCTAGTCTCTATAATAATTACATATTTAAAGTAAGTGATATCAGTGGAAAAAATCATATTCAATTAACAAATTTAGTATTTTTAAATGATTCTGTTAATAACAACAAACTTGTTCTGGAGAAACAATCTTTAGTAAATGTAGGTCTTGGATTTACGACTGAGAATGATGAGCAATATGGAGATTTTAGTTTAGAAACGGATGAGTTTGGAGATACTTTCTTAAGATTTACTCCAGAGGATCCATATGATACAGAGTATGATATTAAGTTTATTGAGAAGAGATTTAATAATTCTAATATTGGAATTGGAACATCATCGATAGGATTCATAGACTTAACCAGTCGTGCTCAAACAGTTCTTATTAATACTACAGAATCAGTTATCGGTGTTTCAACTGATAAGTTCACTGCACTGTATGTAAATGCACTCGTCACTAAAGAAGTAAGTGGTGAAACTAATTTTGTTGAATTATATTTAACACATGATGGAGATGATACGAACCTTGCAGAATATTATTTTGATACTAGTGCAATTGCCGGTTCTAGTAACTTTATCGGTTCTTTTGGTGCTACTGTAAACTCTGGAATAGTCAGTCTAACATATCTTAATGATTCTGCTGAGGATGTTGTCCTTAGAACAAGAACTGTTGGGTTTGGAACAACTGCAGTTGGTGTTGGAACATTTAGATATAGACTACCAACACAACCAATTGGTGCAGAGAGATCTGCAATATATGAAACTGGATTTACAACTACAACTTCCGGAGTTTCGACAGCATTCTTAACCTTA
>CERT01012040.1_pt1 | contig 10899 bp, 9 predicted proteins | sample 530691 | NCBI WGS metagenome assembly CERT01 (sample SAMEA2620861, study PRJEB7988) | marine metagenome | biome: marine biome (ENVO:00000447); feature: surface water layer (ENVO:00002042); material: "saline water (ENVO:00002010), including plankton (ENVO:xxxxxxxx)" | depth 5 m
AAACCAGTATATGTGTCAAGTGTTTTTTTTATATTTTTTAAAGTTTTTGTGATTGATGTCTAACTCAATTAGACAATCCCAACATATAGTATATAGTTCTTTTGGTTGACGACCAGTTGTTGCTAAATGTTGAACTTTTTTATTACATCTTTTACAGGTAAGTTTTTTTACCATACACTCCAACCACCATCAACTAAGATGTTTTGACCAGTTGTATATGTTGAAGCATCAGATGCTAAGTACACGACTGCTCCAGGTAATTCATGTGGTTGTCCTACTCTTTTCATTGGTGTTCTTTCACTCAGACTAACTATGTATCCTGGTCTATCTGGACTTCCTGGAGACTTTTTAGGAAAGTGACCTGGACTAACACAATTAACTCTGATACCTTGTGATGCATATTCTGTTGCTAATCTTCTTGTCAATTGTAATACTCCACCTTTTGCAACAGAGTACATTACACTTGAACTTTTTACTTCTTGGAATACACTTTGGTCATGACCAACAACACCATAGATAGAAGATATATTTATAATTGAACCACTTCCTCTTTTTAACATATTAGGTAATACTGCTTGTGAACAAAAGAATGTATGAGACAACATAGTATTGAGACCACTATCCCATTCTTGTTTTGTTACTTTTAGAATGTCTTCTCTTTTCTCACTAAAAGCATTATTTACAAGAATATCAATATTAACTAAATCATCTGTTATTTCTTTAATACAATCATTTACTTTGATTTCATCAGTAACATCACATTCCATCAAAGTTATACTTCCGTATTCACTTTCAAACTGAGTTTCTAAATCAATATATTTTGCTGGACTTCTTGTTAATACAAATACAACTGCACCAAAGTCTGATAATGCTTTTGCTATTTCAGAACCAATATGTCCTGCTCCAGTAACTACAGCGACTTTCTTTTTTAAACTGAATATATTATTGTAGTGATTTTGTTGTGGTTGGTGTTTTACCATCGTAACAACTTTTCCTTTCTACAATCATTATAGGCCCGTCATGTAGTTCTGCTCTTTTATAATCTTTTAATGCTTCATCTGGTGTACTTGGTTCTAATATCGGAAACTCAACTAATTTTCTAAATACTTCAGTTAGGTCTTGAGAATGTGTTGGACCAGAATAAAAAGGCCCACTATCAGCAACTACAGTTCTTAAAATAACATTTGGTTTAAATTCACCATGAGAGATTCTTTCAAGTTGACTTATATGATTACCAATAGCATCTGCTGCTACTAACATAAAGTCTTGTCTTTCGTAATACACAACTGCTTTAAATCCTTCAAGTGACATTCCAAGTGCCATACTACCCATCAGATTCTCTACTACTGGAGTTTCTATCTTTTGTGAATCATCAACACCACTTAATGTTCCCATAGCATTACCAAACTCTCCACCAAGATTGTATCCAAGGAATATAGTTGATTCGTTCTTTCCGAGGTCTGTCATCGCTTGTGTTATAGCACCTTTGTAATCTAAACCAAGAGTTGTATAGTTTGGAAAGTCTGCTAATTCAACTTTAGGTAATCTTGGAAAATATTCTTCATCTGTCTTTTTAATTTTATTTGTTTCAGATAAATCACAAAAGTCTTTTGTTCTGGCATGTGGGTAAGGTAATTTATAATTGTATCTTCTAACACAATCTGGCCATGGTGGTACTTTATCAGTTCCCCAACGATGTTTCTTTTTTGCAATAATTGACATATCGTTATCTTCAACAACAAACTCACAAGGTAAATCCCAACCATCAACATAACGAACTGATTCTGCAAAATGACCAGTATCTTCTGCTCCATCACCCACAAAACACCAAACTTTGTTGTTAGAACCTTTTCTCTTTAGTGCCATTGCTAAACCAACTGCTATACCAGGAATACCACCAACTATTGCTGAAGAAAAGAATTTCTTTTCTTTGTCATAGATAAACATACTTCTACCATTCATCACTCTGTCTTCTACAACTTCTGGTTCTATACCATGTAAGTATGCTTGATAATGGTTTCTATGAGTTGCTAAAACCCAATCTCCATCCTGGACTTCATCAAAGATTTCAATCAGTTGGTCTTCGTTACCACCACATAAGTGAAATAAAAAAGGTAACTGATTATTGTTATATCTGTCAATTAATCTTTGTTCAAATTCTATAAGTTGTTCTTTGTTATATCTTGCCATAACTACTCCATATCAATAATACAACGACCAGAAAACCCAAGTCCTGCTCTTATTGTATCAAGTGCTTCATTAATATTTGAAAGTTTAAATCTTCGTGTTATCAAACTATCTAATTTTAGTTTGTCTTGTTTATACAAATTAAGATATCTGTTTATATCTATTTGTGGTGTTGTTAGTCCACCATCACTATCCATTAAAATCTTTCCTTTAAAGTGTTGTAACATATTATGAAATGTAACACTTTCATCTGGTTTAGGTTGACCTACCATAATAGTTTTACCACCACCCTTAGTTAGATTACAAGACATCTCAATTAAGTTAGGTCTTCCAGTTGTATCTATAAATACATCTGTACCAGACGAACCAACGATTTTTTTTACTTCTTCTACAACATTTTGTTCTGTTGAATTTATTGTATGTGTTGCTCCATACTTTTTTGCTAATTCAAGTTTCTCATCATGTAAGTCAATAGCAATAATTGGATATCCAGATACGAGAGATGCTCCTTGTATTATATTAAGACCAACACCACCTGCTCCTATAACTCCAACAGACTGGCCAATTTTTAGTTGTGCTTCGTTGTTTATAATACCTAATCCAGTCGTAACACTACAACCCATTAGTGCTGCAATATCATATGGAACATCATCATCTACTTTAGTAACTCTGTTTTCAGATACTAAAGATACCTCGTTGAAAGTCGTTACAAGACCAGAACCAACTCGTGTTCCATCTGTTGTATGGTAAACTGGAAATTGAGATTCTATTCCACTTCCTTGTCTCCAATGAAGAACTACTCTGTCTCCTTTCTTTACTGATGTTACACCTTCTCCTACTCTTAAAACTTCTCCACCACCCTCGTGTCCCATAAGACAAGGAAGAAATTCTTCTCTCATTTTAGTCCCACCAATCTGACCAAGTTGAGCTCCACATATTCCACTACTATGAATTTTTACCAATACTTGTCCATAATCTGGAGTTGGAACATCAAGTTCTTGAATATGTAGTGGTGTATTAAATTGAGTTAAAACTGCTGCTTTCATATATTACCTATTTAAAATTAGTATTCATACTACTATGAAATATAGTACTTATAACATTTGCTAAATCTTGAGAATTATAAACATCTTGTCTTATATAATAACTATCATCAAAAGTGTCAAGACCTACAAAATTTATGCTTCTAAAAAGTTCTTTATCATAAGGTAATTCACTATCAAAGTAAACAGAAAAATGATATAAATCAAATCCCCATTTTGAACCAATTGATAATTGAATTTGAATTGAATGAGCACGAGAGTGGGTGTTTGACAATCCATGTTTCAAAGACATGAGTTTACAACTCCAACTATACGCCTCGTATAACAAATTATCTGTATGAAGATTTACTAAAACTTTCATATCATATCTTCTGTTGTAAAAAAGAAAGTTTGAAACAATCTTGAATCGTAAATAGTATTTCCAAAATAATTTAATCCAGAGTGCCAGTAATCTCCTCTATATAATATGAGTTTGTTAAATTCATTTGATATCTCTTCAAACATATTCCATTTAGTAAAGTCATTACCATCACTAAAACACTCTTGATTTAATTCATGAAATGCTGTATCTGAAAAACTTAATGGATTTGAATTTCCCAAATCCAAATCAGGAAATCTTCTTCTTAGACCAGTCCTCTTATGTTCAAAAAATCCAGTACCAGACCCGTTTGGTGCATTTGGTGTTAAAAATAAAACACCTGCCCATGTTCCTGGAACATCAGTATGAATCCATGCTCTATCACGATGTGTACAATACTGAAGTAATCCGTTCCAAGGATTTTCCCACTTTACAACTTTACCATGAACTGGTTCTAAAACTTGTTGTATTTTATTAAGAACAAATTCTGTTTTTATTCCAACATCTTTTTTAGTTCTCCAACCAGGAAAATTTGATTCCACTCCATTTACTTCTAAAGATTGTTCTCTACGATGGTACTCTTGTTCAAATGCATAATCTCTAATAGCATATGGGTCTGGGTAAAAGTTTCTTATGGTAATATAATCTATCATTGTAAACTAAATAAATCCATCCGTTGTACTGGGTCATCTATTGTTATATCTTCTACCTCTCTACCTAAATCATATAGAGGAGATAAATGTGTCCATTTTGTTCCAGTATTTTTTTCTACAAAAGAATCAAATGGTGGTTTCATATTATATGGATATAGTAATAAATTTTTAGGATTGTAAAAAGAATAACCTCTTATAAAATCATTTGGAAAAATTTCGTAATTAAATTTCACATTCCAATTACTAATTAGTAAATATTTAGAACCACTCTTTTTAAAATTTTCAATTGAATTTATTACTTGGTTAGAAGATAAATGTTGTATCACTTCTCTACATATAATTAAGTCTGCTTTTCTACAGACATCTGTTATCATATCAAGTTGAGAAAAATTATAGTTTGGAAATTCTTTTTTATTTCTTTCAACTTCATCATCAACTATATCATATCCATGATAATCTACACCTAATTTATCGTAGTCAATTTTATATTCCCAATTTCCAAATATTCCACCACCAACCATATTTACAGATTTTACATTATATTCTTTTATTACTCTCTGTATTTCTGGTATAAGATTTCTGTCTTCTACTACACTCAGTAAACTTCCATACCCACATGGACTATCCCAATTATTTTCCACATGGTATATTTTTGTAAAAGAATCCTTGTTGTCTTTTCCTATCAACTCTTCTTGTAGAACAGAGCCTCTCCCACCTATAGAATCTATATCGTGTTCGTATACCGCTGGAGTATACAAATAGTCCCCCATCACTAACATATCAACATCTCTATCCATGAGAAACTTCATAGCATTATCTGGAGTTGCAATAGGAACATCTCTCTTAGAAAAGTTAGTCACTATAAGATTGTCAAATCCAGTTAATCTGTTGTACTCATATAACAATCCCTCATATTGTTTACCATTCCATACATTATCTGATATATCATTTCTAAAGTATTTCACATCACCATTAACACTTCTACCAAGTTTTTTACCTACCAAATCTGTAGACCACTCTTTTGAGTTCCTTGATAGTATTTTACATTCATCAAAAAATCCTATCACCATTCCAGTTGCGATATATGAACCTAACATATATGGATTATGTTCTACACGACATACAAACGGATGTGTTTTATTGAACGATTCAACAAAGTCTTCTTCTGTATAACTACTTGCATTTTTTTCAACTATCAACTCGTCTATCTTTTCAACCACCATATCTGGTGTTATTGTTGATGTACATTCAAATTCTCTTTCTGTCTTTTGATATTTAGGACAATGTCCCCAATCTCCTCGTACAAATGGATATTCCATTCCACAATCAGTACATAAGTCTGGGTCTGTCTGATGTACATACTTTTCTGCAATAGGTATGATTTCTGGTGGATGTAATCCAGGTATCATAATAACTGGTACACCTAAAGTTTTTGCTACCCAAGACATTCCAGAGTTTAAACCTATGTGAAACTCTGCGTGCATTAAATCTATCATCCTATCTTCTAAACTAATATAGTCATTTGTTTTGTCAATTACATTTGGATGATTTGTGAAGTCATGTAGATTCCAAACACTCAATTGTTCTGTTACTGCATCTTCACTAAAATCTGGACTACCATATTGTCTGTATTGATTTATTACCACAACCTTGTATCCAATAGTATCTAAGTATTCAATAATTCTATGCCATCCGTCTCCATGATGTATATGAGTGTGTTTTTCTGGTGTCCACATTTTCTCATAGTCCCAACCATAGTTCCAATATTTTGCTTGTGTTGTTGATTGTGTACATATAGTGACATACTTTTCTTTTATAGGTCTGTATCTCTCATCCCTTCTTTGTGGTTCTGTTATGTGAGTTCTCAAGTAACCAGTATATTCAATACCAAGTGTATCAGCAGCAGACGCTTGTAATGGTATTGTTTGATAGTTTCTTGGTGCACCATCATTTGGAAACTGAAAGTGTTTGTTGAATGGTTCATATGCTTTCAAATCGTTATGAGCATGATACATATGGTTCCAACCCAATTCATATCCCAAGTGACATTTTGGTGATGGATTACCTTTATCTATAAAATTTATTTCTGGATATTTGTCTCGTAACCAATGTGAATAACCACCATGATAAAATACATTACAATCATGTTTCTTTCTAAACTCTTCTGTGTAAGGAAACCATGCTAAAGTATCTCCTAATCCAAATACACTATGTACTAAAACATTCATTCCTTTTAGTGAATCAAGTTTGTATTCAAAACATACTTGTCCAGTATATTGGTCTTCTACCGTAACTCTCCATCGTGTAAACCATTTTCTTCCTGCTCTACACCAATATCCAGGTCTTAGAGTATTTTGACTTACTGGTATATCAGGTGTCTGAGAGTCCATATCAAAGAACTTTACTATCATATTAAGTTCTTCATTACCAATGTGGTAGTCTGGAAATATATCACCTCTCATCATAATAGTAAAATCATTTGTTGTAGCACCATAACCCTCATTCGTACCCCAACTTGTAGCATCTTTTCCGTTACATATGAAGACATCATTCCAATCAATTTTACTAATAATAAATTTACCTTTGTTTTTATTTACTTTTGGCATCCAATTATCCTTCATTGATTCTAAATTTTCATGTGGTCTAACATGAGTAACAAAAGTTGGATTTATTTGTTCTGAAAACTTTCTTACTCTTGTTAAATAGTTTGTACCAAGTTTTCCACAAACACTCCAGTCATACTCTTTTCTTACTCTATCAGATTCTATTATTGCTCTTTTTTTAGCTCTTTCGTATTTTGAGTGTATCTTTCTTAATGTATCAGATAAGAGTTCAAAATCTGGTTCATAGACATTTCCAATATTTTCTTTCCAAGCAGTAACCTCATGTTTTATTTTAACACCAAATCCAAATCCTTTTGTATATTCTAATTGTCCACCACATTGTGAGTATATTACTGGTATACCACATGCCATAGCTTCAATTAGTGGTAAATTCCAACCCTCTCCTCGTGAACAAGATAAAAATACATCAGAATTTCTCAATCTATTGATATAAGTATTTCTATCAGAATATGAAACGATTGAAATTCTTTTATCGTTTAGACCATATGCAATCAATCTTTCTTGTGTGTTTTTAAAATTGTCTTGTGGGTTATCAAAGTTATCAACTGATAATATTAATTCAACATTTTCATTACTACTAAATGTATCTATCCAAGTCCTAATAATATCTTTTGTAGATTTTCTATAATCCCATCTTCCAACCATAAAAAATTTCATTTTATTATTCTGAACTGGATTTACTTTTGGTTTAAATAGTTTGGAATCAACTCCTTCATTTACAATTTTCATCTTATGTTCTGGATATCCTTGTTCTACATGACAATCTTTTTGCCATTTACTTGGAACCCATAACTCATCAAACTCCATTAACTTTTTCATAAAGTTTTCTGGTAATTTTGTACTCTCCCAAACCGTATATGCTATTTTAGGAATATTTTCATCGTAAAAATCTTGATAGTATAGATGATGGTCTACTTCAGCAAAAACAAGATTTACATCTGGTTTGAAATCTTTTTGATAAGAATATATTGGAAATGTTTTAAGGGTTTTATCGTCCCATAATAATTGTTCATGTAAAATACTACGATGTCTATCAGTTAGATAATCTAAATGTTCAAAAGGTTTTTCTCCAGTAAGACCTTTGAAGTTATCATCTACTGTGAAGTTAGTTACTTTTACATTTACTATACTATGGTCTAAACTTGAAAGAAAATCTCTAACATGATTATTCCATCCAGTATTTCCTATAAACGAACAATATACTTGTACATTAACTACCATATGCCAAATCCCAATCAGTTGACAATCCAAGTATATCATCTGCTATTTGTTTATCAGATAATACATTTGGGTCTCTTGGGTTTGCTGCACTATATATCAATGAGTTTCCTACTGGGTTAAAACCTATCCTATCTTCCCCTAAGTACTTATTGTCTGGAGCATAGTAACCATAATCACCAAACATACCATATCCAAATAATTCTTTAGGTGCATATCCAATATAAAAAGATGAATAAACAATACCTGGTATTTCGTCTCTGGATTTTACAATGGTAAAACCCTCAGTTTTTGTTGTAGTGAAATAGTTTTTTTCAATGGTTAAGTACATATTACAATTATGAGTTTCTTTATACTTAAGACATCTATCCATCCAAATTTTCGCTTGTTCTTTACTTTTAGCATCTATATGTATATACACATTTTTACAAGATGCATCATAAGCAAGGTCGTTTATTACTTTTAGATTGTAATTAGAATCCATCTCCCATACTTGAAGTCTCCAATCACAATGGTACATTGGAAATATAGAACTCCAAGACCAAGTAGTATTAACCTCTGTCTTTACCTCTGGATTCAAATATGGATTGTTACTGAAAGCAGTTATATCAGAATAGTGTTGATGTGTGATTCCAAACTTGTCAACCACTCCCCACTGCCATGTTAACTGCATTGTAACTTGGTCGTCTGCTGACCAAGGGTTTTTTAGTATCACGGTAGGACATGGGTCAAACAAAAGATGTACTTTAAAATCAGGATTGTTTTCTAATTGGTCATTGGCAAAATCATTAACTCTTTCGTGACTATTAACTATAAAGGGAAATTCTCGCATCTCATTCTGCCATGTTGGAATACCCTTTCTTACTTTTTTCATATTTTCAAATTTAAGCATCTGACACCTCATACATACAATCATCTATAACAAGTAAATCAACTACACCATTTTTTAAGTGAACCAACGCTTGTTCTGGTGATTCAATGATTGGTTCACCATGTATATTAAATGATGTGTTTAGTAAAACTGGAATATCAGACAATTTATGATACTTAGTAATTACTGGATAAAATGGATTATCTTCTTTTACTATCTGTGGTCTTGCAGTACTATCAACTTCATGTACTACTGCTGGTATTCTTGGTATCCACTCTTTACGAGTATTATAACATATGGTCATAAATTCAGCAGTATAATGTGATTTGTTGTTAGTATGAAATACTTTGTTTGCTTCAGTATCTATTACTATAGGAGCAAATGGCATTATCTCAGTTCTACCAAGTCTCTTGTTTAAATTAGCATGAGTTTCAGCATCTGTAGGTCTTACTAATATACTACGAGCACCAAGAGCACGAGGGCCAAATTCAAACCTACCTTTAAAGTATCCTACTATCTTTCCATCATGTAGTTGTTGTGCAACATAATCGTTGTCTAAATCTTTTCGTATCATATTTGAAAAATCATTGTCACCACTAAAGAAAAATTCATCAGTTTCTTCTTTAGTGTACTCGTATCCAAGAAACAAATTATCAAACCTTTTTGGTTTTCTTTCTCCCAAGTTTGCTGCAGTTTGTAAAGCACCACCAAGTGCTAACCCAGCATCATTCATAGCAGGATAGATATATAATTCATCTAACCATTCAAGTTCGTTTATCCTTTGATTCATTTTTACATTACCGAACAAACCACCAGCAACACACATCTTTTTTATATCTGGATATAGTTCATGTAGATGATTACAATACTCAATTACTTGGTCTTCCATGTACAACTGATAATTATATGCTAAGTCATTTCTATGTTCTTGTTTTATCTCATCAGATAATTGTGGCATAAATTCTTTTTGAGTTTGGTAGTGATGAGTAAGACTATCTTTATTTACATGAAGTTCTTCCATCAACATTCGTATTCCCTCACCAGATGTTGTAGCACCTCTATGTCCATGTTCGTGTACAAAATTCATCTGTTGTCTATCGTATGATGTTAACTTTTTAAATGCATTATACAATACTTCATTGTACTTACCATGACCTGCTAAACCAGTTACTTTACCCTCATCTTTGTTTGGTGTCCAACCTAACCATGCAGTTATGTAACCATATCCACATGGAATAGTAGAGGATTGTGCCATAGGAAACTTATTTACCAATTTCATTTTACCATCATATCCAATAAAAGTTTTTCCGTATGTGTTCTCATCTCCTGGTCCATGTGTCAATCCACCAGCATCATATGAAAATACAAAACAAGGTTCTTCAAATCCAGATGTGTAATATGCTCCAGCACAATGTGAAGTATGGTGGTTTGTTATTGTTAGTTTCTCAAGAGGTATTTTATATTCACTAATAAAATCTTTCATCTCAATTGGAAGTGGTGATGTACAAGCAAGATAATCTATTGTGTCAAAGTCTAAATCGTACTTCTCTTTTATCTTTTCTAAAGACTTATATGGAAATCCCCAATCTCCTAACGCTCTAAGTTCATCAGATTCACCATATTGAAATGTTCCTGCTACTGATTGAAATTTTTGTAATTTATCTATATCAGATGGTTTTAGTCTTCTTGGTCTTTCTTCATTCCAACAAAAAACTATTTCACCATCTTCAACTAAACAGACACCTGGGTCATGATTTAGATAACCACCATATATACCAAATATTCTCATAGAATTATAACCTCAATTTCTTCATATATAAATATATTCAAACTTTAACTTTCCTTGATTTTTTTTATTAAATCTGTTGTAGAGTAATTTCCGAATCGTTCACAATAGAAAACGGGTTGGTTCAGTTCAATCCCCGTGTGGGGTGTGTTTCGGTAA
>CERT01006369.1_pt1 | contig 10876 bp, 7 predicted proteins | sample 530691 | NCBI WGS metagenome assembly CERT01 (sample SAMEA2620861, study PRJEB7988) | marine metagenome | biome: marine biome (ENVO:00000447); feature: surface water layer (ENVO:00002042); material: "saline water (ENVO:00002010), including plankton (ENVO:xxxxxxxx)" | depth 5 m
AGGTAATCTTATTGCCTTACTTTCAACTTTTGGTATACTATCTTTGTGTTGATAATGTGTTTTTGGTCCAAACGAAACATTAGGGCTATGAACTTTTACATAATCCTTAAGGTTTAAATTTAATTCTTTTAATTCCTTTAAGGTGTATTTTTTTCCTGACTTTTTCTTTTTATCTGGCATGATATTTAATTTTTAATATTATATTTTATTTTTCCATTTTGAATATATAAACCTTTAGGCTCTCTTATAGCTTGACCCAGTAAATTATACATTCTATTATCACCCTCTGTTGCTTTTATTATTTCTTGTAGGTTAGATGAACAAGGTAAACCTGTGTCGCAGTCTACGTATTCTATAAACTCTACATATTCTATTTCTATAATAGTATCATAAACCATAACATCTACATACTCTATTACATCTACAAACAATGTGTCTAAAATATCTTCATATACAGTTACAGTATCTATTACATATATATATTCTGGTACAAACACCTCTACTTCTACGGTGTCTATTATAATTTCATAAACAAACTCTGTGTTTATTATAGTATCAAATATAGTTTCGTATTCTGTTAAGAATATAGTATCACAATCAGGCAGTGGTGGTAAGCAGTCTAAAATCGTTGTAGGAACAGCGTCTTGCTCGTCGCTACCATCGACACAATCTTCCCAGCCATCATTAAGATAAAAAAGGTTGTTAAGACCGTTAGGAACGCAACCATTAGGAGAATACTGAGTCCAATTAGCAGGGTCATCTCCACAATAAAACCCATTTTGTTCAACACATAGTTGACAGTTTGTTTGACTAAACCCATAACCAAATACAAATAATATTATAAATAATAATCTTTTCATACTATAAAAATAAGAAATTTATTCCAATCTTAAATTCGTATATGGGGCGCATCCAATATCTTTGGTGTGTTCCTTCTACAAAAAAACCAAGATTCTTAGTTATTCTATACCCCATAACAAGACCAGCATCCCATTCTATAATAGCTGGTATGCCCTCCTCTGACCACTGATTATCATTGTAATCAAAACTATAATCGTCTAGTCCTATATGGTAGGGCAGGACATTCATCCAGCCATGTAGCCAAAAATCAGAAGTGTACTTATAATAAGCAACCCCGAGTATAACAGATAATTCTTTTTGTAAACCTAATTTCTTAAGTTCTCTGTCATTATATTCATCTATAGCATTACCAAAGTAATGTCTCATAAATTCTCCTGTTGAATGTGCTACTTGAACTGAATCTCCGCTAGAAATATCAAACCAATCGTAGTTTACGTAGCCTGCTTGTGACCATTGTTCGCTTACATAACCAAAGTCTTCTGCTATTTCAGAAAAAGGTGTTACAGCTGGGTCCCAAGATTCGTTTATAGGAACTATCCCATAAACAGGGTGCACTCTAAATGCAGCACCCATAGAAAAATCAAAGTTTCCTACGTTTTTTCTCCATCTTAACTCTGATAATATATACTTTAAGTCATACTTTTGATTGTCTACAAACTGACTTTTAATAAGGTACGAATCACTCAAATAACGTAGGAAGAAATCTTGATTTACAAACTCCTCGCCTCTATCTCGTATCAAAGAAAGGTTTGCTAAGTATTCAAAGCCTTTTGCGTTGCCTATAGGGGCTTTATTTGATATCTGTGACTCTGTGCCATCATAGAATGATTTAACCTTGTGTTCGTAATCAAAACGAGCTACCTTACGCAGACCTATAGTGTAGTTATAATCAAATGGATTTACTTCTGTAATATCCATTAAGACTTTGTTCTCTATTTTATACATACCATCTTCTAATGTAGAAGAACTCATTGAACTTGATACATAAAAAGTAGAGTATTTAAAAAAATCTTTTATCTGTGAATTAGCTACAGAGCAAACTAGTAATAATATAAAAAATATATTTTTCATTATTGCATATCTTTTAAGCTTCTGTAAGGCGTCGCTTTTAAATGACATATAGCAGAGTCCCCACTACTTATGGTAACGTTTTTAAATCTACCTTCTATTACTATACCTGCCTCTATACTACCACTTACGGCAGCTCCTGCGGCACCATCTGTAGCTCCATAATAATTAACCTCGTGAGTATCATCAAAAGATGTCACTCCATCTGCTTGTACTGTTCTTGGAAATCTATTTTCTGCAGGTATTAATTCAGTTAAAACACCTGTAATTATCATTTGTATAGCTACTATCTCAAACTTAGGTAGGTCTTTCATTAAAAAAGTATTATCTGCTAAAGCTATTTTGGAACCAGAAGTTAAAGTTATATTGCCAGCAAAAGAGCCAGCACTTCCACTTTCTGTTATAGAATCAATAGTTCCTATATGCTTTATCCTTCCGCTTCCTGTTGGTTCGCTACCATATAACTCGTCTCCAGCAGACAAAGAAACATCACCAGTGTCATAGGCTATAACTGTATCTCCCTTAGCGATATTACTACCGTTATTTACTAATGCTTGTTTTCCTGTTAAATTTAATGTACTATTATTTGATATATGTACATGACCATCATATAAACTTGTTTTATTACTTGGCATAATTTTGTTTTTTATTATATTATTGTTGGGGTTGCTTTTAAATAACAAATAGCAGACTCATTAGTTTGAGCTGCATCTGAACTATCTATTGTAACCCTTTTAAACCTACCCTCTATTGACTTTCCTGCAATCATAGCCCCACTATACATAGAAACACCTTTTTGAGTAGAGCTAGCACCAAAATCTTCATCTGCGTTTGCAGCAAAAGTACCTAAATCAGGCAGTTCATTACCTACATGTCTTCTGTCCACAGGAGTCAGATTTAATAAATAAGTAAGGCTTGTTGGAAAGTCTATTTTTACTATTTCAAACTTCGGGTACACATGAACATAATCATTTTGAGCTAAACTTACTTTTGTAGGTTGATAAAATGAAACTACAGCGCCATCCACCTCACTAACTGTTCCTATTAATTCATTAGTTAAACTTTTCATAAGCTTATCTCCAACATTTAATGAAGGGGAGGCATTTAACGTTATTGAGGTAACGCCTTTATTATATAATTGGCTCGACTTTTTATTTATCCAACCAGACAAATCTAAAGAATCTCTGGCGTGGTTTAAAAAAACAGAACCATCATATATAGACGCTTTATTTGAGCTCATTTTTTAACTTCTACTTAAAGTCTTTGCACCTTTTACTCTCGCAGCCATTCTTGGTTTTCCTGTCTTTCCTTTTTTTGTCATACCCATATACGTTGACTTTGCCTTCTGCGTAGTTTTTCTTGATTTAGTTCTTGATGTTTTAGCAGAAGCAGCCTTAGTAGGTCTTGCAGTACTTTTTATTTGGTCTAATAAACTTCCCATTTTATTTTAATTTTAATTATTATTATTCGCTAAATAGCGCTATTTCATATTCTAAAGTAGTTGTAGATGTCAAAACAAATACATCTAAATGTCCTGCATAAGGAATTATAAACGCATTGTTTGCATATACTCTACCTAATAAATTGTTAGCATCATCAGGTGAATTTCCGTCTTTAACAAAGATTTCTAAATATTCAGTCACCACATCTGACAAACACTTTATGTATATTACGTGAGCTTTGTCATCATCTACTTTAGTTTCATCTAAAACTTTAACAGCGTTAATTGAACCATGACTTCTTCTTGAAATACCTGAGAACAAATCTAATCCATTTCTTGTACCAGCTTTATTAAGATTATAAGTACAACTTAAAGCCAAAGGATTAGATGTTAAGTTACTAGAAGAAATATTTAAAGTTACCTTAGTTACTGGGTCTACTATTTTTGTTGCCATATTATATTATTTTATACACCAGGCTGTATTACCTGAAGTGAAGTTGAATCATTATCCATTCTCTCTGCAAACACACAATACTCTACCACATCGGTAGCGTTTGAGGTTGTAACGATTACATCTGATAAATCATCAGCTGTAGTACCATCATTACCTCCTAGTATAGGAAATAAACAGCTTTTACCTTCCCACAATCTTCCCATAGTACAATTTTCTACACCACTTTGGTGATTTTGTAGTCCTATTTCAATATAAACACTACCATTTGTGCTCGTGTTAGGGTTATGAACAAATACCCAAACTTGATGTGCAGGGTCTCCATAACTAGTGCTGTCATATATAGTTATACCACTATTAGCTCCCTCTATTCTTCTTATACCTGTAGAGTTTTTTAATGCTGTAACATTATCTAATGCAGTCAATTCAAATGTTTGACTAACATTTATTGACTCCGAAGTTAATCCATTACTATTAATAGAAACCGTGGCTTTTGTTGTTGGTGTTGTTGAATACGCCATTATTTTTCAGTTTTATCGTTATACAAATATACTAATTTTTATTTATTGCTTTTTGGCTCCCTAGCAAACTGCTGCCTAACTAAAGTAGGGAATAATCTTGCTAGCCTACCTCTAGCTTTTAAGTCTCCTTCTAATCCATATTTAGTATCTCTTTGATACCTAGCTCCTGTTACTAACTCCTTCATACCAAATAGTAAATTACTAGCCGTAGAAACAGCTGGAACACCTGCCATGTATTTCCATTTATCAATGTTTATCATTAGGTTCATGTCCCAGAATGTTTTTCTTAACTGACCTACTACTGCACTATCGTCCTCATCTTCACTAAATCCACCTAGTAAGGCAGCAAATCCAGCCACAATCATCATACCTAACGTACCTCTCTTAGCTCTTTGAATAGCATCTTTTCTATGTTGAGGTAAATTCTTATACTTCTGTCCACTTAAAAATATATCTTTTCTTATATCTCTACCATTCTTATCTCTAACTATGTCAGCAAAATAATCAAAGGTAGCTTTGTAAGTTCCTATATACCACTCTCCACTTCTTGTCATTTTTTCTCCTGACATTCTATCCATAACAAATGTAGGCAACCATCTTTTAAACTGAAGTATACCATTTAAAATGCTATATGATTGTATCATTCTTTGGTCTAGGTCTGTATAACCTTTACCCTGAACCTCGTATACTTTACTTTTATATCTGTCTGCATTCTTTGTTAAAGCCTCAAAAGCTTTTTCTTTACCAGGTATTACTTTGATTTCTCCATTTACTACCTCAAAAGAGTTCCATTCATTCTCTGTCATCTGTCCTACAAACTGAGTTCTTTGTATGTATTTTTCCGAACCCATCATAAAAGCAAATACTAAATCACCAAACCCTGAACTAAATACATCTTCTCTAATTTGTGCCTGTGCATCTGTAATTAAACCAAAGTATTCTGTGATATATCTACTCTTATCTGCGTTTACTTTATTAAATCCTTTTACACCAAAACCAAAATATCTTTTTTCACCTAGGGCCCAGTTAGTAAATCCTTGTTGTCTAAAGGTATTATACTTACCTATTAAAACATTACCTACCGCAGCAGGAACATTTAAACCTAGTCCAACAAACATTGTCCATTGTTGTAAAACACTAAATATATCATCAGCCCAATTTCTTTGTCCGTCTTTTGTTAGTATAGATTTTCTACCTTTTTTATAAACATATCTATCAAGCAGTAATTCTTTTACCCATTTCTGTGTGTCAGGATTGTTGTTAAAAGAAGCATAAGACATAATACCATCTATTAAAGGAATGTTTTCTCTCATACCATTAAAAGAAAAACCTTTTTGACTACTTAATCCATAATCAAAAACTTGTTTACGCACGTAGGCAGATAAAGATTTGTGTATATCTATACTAGCCCCGAACTCTGCTCTTCTAGAACGTTTGTTTAAGTATCTATTAAATGTATCAGAGCCTACAGCTGATTCTGCATCTTCTGGTTTTAATACAGGCATACCTTTTGCATCTGTACCTTTAGTCATATAATCGTTAGCTTGTTTTACTAAGGCTTGTAGCGCTTGTTTTCTTTGATAGTCAGACCTGCTTACTCTTTCACCTATTTGATTTATCATATAATCATCAACAAACATACTTAAAGGCTTAGTCTCTCTTTGTCCTGTGTTAGGATTTATACCTGTTACATTTACATCAGTTAATATGTCAGAATAATTATTAGCCACATAAGCAGCTGTAAGATTTCTAGCTAACATCATTTCTACTTTACTAGCAGTAAGATGAGGAATGTATGTTTTGCCTTGTTTTCTTTGTCTTTCTTTAGATAAAACAACTTGACCATCTTCTCCTATCTTTTGGCTTAAGTGGTCACCAATCATCCCTGTTATCTCTCTATACATTTCCCAGTAAGCTTTTTCTTCTTTAGTTAATTTAGACCCAGCTATTTCTTTTTCTGTTTTTAATCTTAATACTCTTTTGTATTTACCTTTAAATTTACCTTCTGTTATTTTTTCTTGAGTGTGTACTATAATATTTTTAAATAAAAACTCTGTATAAAAATGTGAAGCATAAGGTATAAACTTATAGATAGCGTAATTTAAAAACCATGGTATCATACCTGATTTAAATCTAGACTTTAACAAATTACTATATGCAGTAGACATTTTTTTATCTATCTTCATCATATCTTTTTGATATGACATTTGCTCTTCATTAAGTTTATTAAGAAGAACCCCTATCTCAGCTCTTTCTATACTAGTAATATCAGGACTCAACCATTTGTCACCTGAAGTAATATCTAAACGACCACCTCCCTGTTCTATTCTTTGCTTCTCTGCCTCTAGCTTTTCTATAATCTTATCAGAAAGTCTTTTTTTCTTAGCATTACTAATCTCTGCGTTAATAGTATTCAATGCTATTTTAGCAGCCATAACTCTACCCACCTTTAAATAAAGATTATCTTTTGCAACTGGGTCTAAAGTGTTTAGTTTTTTCATTATGCCCAACAAATCTTTAACAGAATAATTATCAGACTCCATAGCCATTCTTCCATTAGCATCTAACACCTCTAATTTTTCTGTCATTTTGCTTACCTCTATGAAGTCTTTTTTGTAAACATCATATTCTTTTTCCCATGCCTTTTTTTGTGCTGGAGCCATTTTTTCTAGGTCCATATTTAATTTAGCAGTTCTTTGGTTTATGTACTGCTGTCGATTTTTTTGACCAACAAAACCCTCTAGCTCATCCATTTCGTCACTCAACATATACATAAGCTCACTTCCAAACGCACCATCAGTATCTACTATGTTCTTACCATTTACTCTACCAATAGGTTTAAAAGTTGTTTTAGTTTCTGTTTCTTCTTCCATTAACTGAGCCATCTCTATTGGACCTTCTTTAATAATTTTTTCAACTTTAGTTCCCTTTGGGTGTGTAGGTTTGCTAGACTCTGGTGGCATAATTAATTTACCCTCTCTTCTTTCGCTTATATATTCTTTTAATCTTTTTTGACTTTGTTCTGTAAAAGAAATAGATTCTCCTTTTTTTATTTCATTTACTTGGGACTCTACTTGCTTTCTTGTTTCTTTAGCTACAGCATTTTTCTTTTTACCCATGTAAGGCAACATGGTATTAACACCCTCATGTCTATTTACAAATAAATCATATGTAAGTAAATAATTTTGAACCTTTAATGGTAGTTTATTAAATGCTTTATTAGCAGCCTCTCCATTTAACTTTGTGTTCTTAGCTATTTTTATAAACTTATTGCCTTTTTTATTTGTAGATATCTCTACATAATTAAAGAATTCATAGTTTTTATTGTTTTGCGAAACCTCTAACAAATGTTGTAAAGAAATATTTATTTGGTCTTGTAAAGAAGTGTAAGGGTCTGCTAATTTTTCTACAATAGAATTGTCTTTTGTTATAGTATTGTCTATTAAAGCTGTAGGCTCCCACATATATAGACCATCAGACTCAGCGTATATTCTCATTTGACGAACTATAGTTTCTGTTTCTTTAATTAAATCTCTTTTGCCTTTTGTTGAAAGACCAAAGTCTTGGCTTCTTACATATTCTAAAACTACTTCGGAGTATCTAGAGTTATAAGCGGGGTCCATAGATTTTAAATCCTCTACATATTGTTCTAACTTTTCATAGTTTCTTTGTAAGATAGGAGATTTAAAAACCCCACCAGAATACAAGTCAGATATGTTTAACTTTTCTTTTTGTTTTTGATTTTTAAATTTTGTTCCAACTACACTTTCTATAACAGTTTTAATATTATCCTGCATCTCCAAAGCTTCATATATATTAGGTGGCATGTTGTTGTCTAAATTAGCTAAAGTATTTATTGTTTTAATAAACTCTTGTGCTACATGTGGCTGTGTTCTAGGCTTACCTTGTTTAGTTTCGTATGAATGACTACCAACTATTTCGTGTAATAACTTTGCAACTTGCCTTCCCTGTCTAGAAAAAGTTTTGTCTATATTTACATTTTCACCCACCTCTTTGTTGCCTGATATAAGAGCTACACCGCCAGGATAAAATAATTCTGTATGACTATACCCCATTTCTTGTAAAGCTACGTGATGGTCCATAGTCCCTCTTTTTCTCATTATTTCTGTCATCTTTAATGTAACTGGATGTAACAAGATAGAGGCAACAGTATTAAAATCTACGTTTCTAGCTAACAAAGTAGAGTATATAGTAAATGTATATGGATTCATATTTAAAGAACTTGCACTTCCTTTGTTTGCATTATCAATATGTATGTTTAAAACATATGCTAAATTAAGCCAAGAACTACCATTGTCTCTATAAGATTGACCTATTTTTTCTTGATTTATTGTTACACCTATATCATGTCCTTGTACATCAAAAGAACTTAAAATTTTATGACCAGTGTTAAATTGTGCAGCAAGACCAATCATATTTTTATCTGCAATATTTGAATTATACATGTTTTGATTTCCTAAAACAGATAAATCATTTTGATTATTGTCTACAAAACTAAGACCTATGTCTTCTACAAACTTTTTTGCTTTTGTTACAGCTGCGCCAAAATCTATACCAGTGTCCATGTAAGCAGCGTTAGACTTATCTTTCATAAACTTTATAGTTTCTTCTAAAGCAGTGTTGTATTTTTCTTGTTCCTGAGTTAGTTGCTTACCTCCTTTAGATTTGTTAAAACCAACTACATGAAATGCGTCACCATCTAAATCAGAACCTATCTTATGTGATAATTCAGAAGAAACAACAACCATACTACCAGAGTTGTTTATAACATTTCTTACTTTACCTATAATTGCGTCACCTAATTTAGATGCAGGTACCCTTTGTAATAATATAACATCTCCTGCCTCAAAACCTAATGATGCATCTATATCAACTTCTGCTTCTCCTGTAATGTTACCACTTGAATCTTTTGTATAGCTTTTTAATCCAGTTGACTTAGATATTTTATTTGTAGCAACCTCTGGACCTGAAGCAAAGTCAGTAGATTGATAAGCCATACCACCCACTCCTCTTATCTTTAAAGATTTTTGATATTGAGATTTAATTATTTTTCTCATTATCTCTATAGAATTACTATCAAAACTTCCTTTTTGTATTAATTCTGCAGCAGATGCTCCATAAACTTCTATGTCTATAGCAGCAGCAATATTTTTAGAAAAGTTTTTATCTTTAGATATAGACATTTGATTAAGCTTTGTGTTCATTTTTTGAGCAAAAGCATCTAACCATAATTTTTGTACTTTAACTGCTTGGTTTCTGTTTCCAGGTAAAGATAATAGATGTGCAATTATTTGTTTTGCAACAGTAGCAGATGAGGATGTTTTGTCTAATTCTGTTTGTAAAGTAAAGTAAGAGCCATCTAAACCATTAACACTATCTGATGTAAACAATGCATCTTGATGTGTGTTTATCTCGCCTGAGCTATTCATTTCAGCTAATCTGTCTACACTTAATAAAGAGTTTTTTAGATTATTGCTTTGAACTTTTATAGCAGAACTAAACATAGCTATAGGCATTACAGACACATCTCCTCCTTGTGTGTTGTTTCTCCTAATTCTTAAAGATTCTGCAATAGGTCTAAAGTTTGGATTGTTTTCTAAAAAAGATTCTGTAAGCTGAAATACATTTGTCTTGCCATAAAAAGGATGTCTAGCACCAACCCTATTAGCAAAGGTGGTGTTGTCTAAATTTTGACCATTGTACACAAACTTAAAATGGTCACCTACCTGTCTTATTCCTCCATACTTATCTTTAATCATATCTGCATCTTCAGGCAGAATAAAAGAACAAGCATCTGTTTTATTTATTTCCTCACCACCTATATTTACCTTTACATCTTGTAACATTAACGGTTCTATTCTAACATCAGAACCTAAAGATACACCCATAGCTACAGAACCAGCTGCTCTTTTTATATAATCTCTAGGGCCATCAAAAAACTCAGAAGGTCCTATAAGTAAATCTTTTGCTTGTTGTTTGTTTATAGCATAGTTCATAGCTATATTAAGCAAGTGTGATTCTAATTCAGGAGTTACTATTATAGGTCCCATATTACCTTCAGAATCTTCTTTTCTTTTAATAAATTTATCTATAGATTTAGGCACGTTAATATTAGACGAATTGTTCAAAAGGGTAAGTAAATCATTATATAATTTTTTTTCTATCTTTAAATAATCAGAGCCGTTTTTAAATTTACTCTTGCCTTGCATTCTTTCTATTAACTCTGCACCCTCTTTGGTTCTTTTTACTTTACCATTTACTATCTCAAAGTACCTAATAAGTGGTGCGTTTTTAATGTATATATCTATGTTTTTATCACTAAATATAGATACTGATTGTCCATATTCTTTAGTATTTTTGTTTGCAAGAGCATCAGATATAAGCCCTATCTGTGCAAGAGCATACTCTTCTCCTTTTAATTTACCTGAATCAACACCTATCTTATCCATATAAGTACCAATAAGTTGAACAACCTCTGGTAATTTATTTTGTTCAAGTAATTTTTCTAATATA
>CERT01061426.1_pt1 | contig 10752 bp, 4 predicted proteins | sample 530691 | NCBI WGS metagenome assembly CERT01 (sample SAMEA2620861, study PRJEB7988) | marine metagenome | biome: marine biome (ENVO:00000447); feature: surface water layer (ENVO:00002042); material: "saline water (ENVO:00002010), including plankton (ENVO:xxxxxxxx)" | depth 5 m
TATGTTGGCTTCTAAGGGTAGATATGGAGACTCCATGCTGGTTCATATGAACCCGCGAGAAGTGGATGTTCTGCGATCTATGACACCAAACAACGCACTGACTATCAATCCTGACACTGGTCAACCAGAAGCATTCCTACCTTTACTATTGGCATTAGGTGGTGGGCTGCTTGGGGCAACTGCTCCAATAGGTGCGTTAGGAGTTCTGGGAGGAACTACTGGACTAGCTGCTCTAGGCTCTGGTGTAGGCACAGCAATCGAAACAGGGAGTTTAGAAGAAGGTTTAAAGGCTGGTCTTTTGAGTGGGGTTTTAGGCGGTATTGGTGGGAAGTTTTTAGGTGGTACTTTAGGTGGTGCTGGAGGAGCTACGGCTGCTGAAGGCACTACACAAGCTGCTACACAGGCACTAACAGATGCCAGCACACAGGCTGTAACAGATGCTGGTACACAGAATTTATTGCAAAGAATAGGAGGGGGGTTAGCTGATATCACCCCAACTCAGCTAGGATCTATTGGAACAGCTGCACTAACGGGTCAGGGGCTGACTGATCAGTATAACTTGATGAATATGCCTTTGGGCATGGCAGATGATGATGAAGACTTTTATGTTCCTGTAACACCAGATGATAGAGGGGTTCAGTTTCCAGTATCTGGTAGAGGCGGTAGATCATCAGAGTTTGATTATTTTGCTAATCCTTTTTCTTTCACACAACAGTTTCAAGAAGGTGGCCCCGTAGATTTCAGAGGCTTTGATCCAAATGCACCGCTTGTTGGTGTATCTGGCCCACAGTTTTTTACAAATGCGCCAGAGATCATTGGCACAGAAACTGTTCAGCAGTTTATTCCTAGAGCGGAAGATACACAATTCAACTTAGGCACTAGAGGATTTGCAGATGCTCCTGTAATTGATTACAGCGCAAGATTGCTAGGTGATCCTACACTGACTAGAAATATTTATGGAACTACTAGCATAGCTGATACTGGAACTACTACAGGAACTACTACAGGAACCACTACAGGAACTACTACAGGATCAACAACGGATACATCTGATCCTACAGATGCTATTACTGATCCTAATCAAGATCCGGGCGGTGCTCCCGGCTCTGATTATGAGGGAGGTAACGTTACTGGAGATCCTACTGCACCGGGACAAACACCGGGTGAACCCGGCATGATAATACCGGGCTATCAAGACCCGACAGGAATGGGGTTTAATCCCGATGACTTCATAGCTGCGAGTGATATCGATACCTATATAGCAGATTATTTAGCCAACAATCCTATTGATACATCAAGTTTTGTAACACAAGACGATATAGACACAACACTGCAAGGTTTTGATCCTTTGTCTGGCTTTGATCCAACCGGGTTCGTTACACAAGATGATTTATCTACAACGCTACAAGGCTTTGATCCTATGGCTGGTTTAAACACTTCTGACTTTTTAACAACATCAGATTTAAATACAGCGTTGGCAGACTTCAACCCACAGATAGATACTAGCCAGTTTGTTACAGCAACAGATCTTAATACTGCGTTAACAGGTTTTAATCCGGGTATAGACACATCTAGCTTTGTAACTCAAGCAGATTTGGCTGCAACAGCTTTTGATCCTACAGGATTGCAATCACAGATAGATGCGCTATCAGCTGCTCCAGCAGCAACTACATTTGACCCGACAAGTCTACAAACACAGATAGATGCTTTAACTACGCAATTAGGTAATGTTTCCAGACCATCAGCGGGATTAGCACAAGCAGCTGGTACAGCCTTAACAAGACCTACTAACGTGGCAATGATGCCTATGGGACGTTTTTCATAGATGGATAGACCAATAACATCAATATCTCAGCTGCGAGGTATGCAAGAGCAAAGTTTACGTCAAGCTAAAAAAATGGCTGACCAAACTGAGAATCAATTAAAGAGTATGACGAAGGCTTTTGATTTAGAAAATCTTACGATGGATCAGATTAGGGAGCTTTATAAAGAACGCTTTACGAAAGAACCAAAAAATCCATTCGGCGGTTTGTTGCCAAAGTATGCACATGGCGGTCAACTAGAAATAGAAACATCGTTTTTTGAGGGCTTGGTTCCCGGTGCTGGTGGAGGAATGGATGATGTCGTTCCAGCTAATATAGAAGGCATGGAGCCTGTTTTGCTCTCAAGAGATGAATATGTCATCCCAGCAGATGTTGTGTCTCATATAGGAGATGGGAGCACTACAAGGGGTGGTGAGTTGCTAGATCAGATGATTGACAACATTCGCAAAGAAAAGACAGCGACTACTGTGCAACCAGATGAGATGAATCAAACACCAGAGCAAATAGTCATGGATATGAGGCGACCAGAACGGTACGTTTAAACGATGTCATTTGATATTAAGCTCATTGAAAAAGATAAGATATTAGATCTTTGGCCTAAGATATCTCATTACGCAGAAAACTTAGAGCGCAGAAGTCATGGTAGATATAACACCGCCGATATACTCCATCAAATGATTGAGCTTCCTTATTTTGTATGGATTGTATGGGAAGAAGAAAATCCAATAGGGTTTTTTATTTGTGGTGTAAATGTATATCCAAGAAAAAAATATTTAGATTTGAATACCTTAAGTGGTGTTAGATTAAAGGAGTGGGGAGAACAGGCATTAGAGGTCTGTGAAGTATTTGCAAAAACCTTACAACTAGATGGACTAGAGACATCTACTGCACCTGCATTAGAAAAGAAATGGTCTGATAATGGTTTTGTGAAAGAATATGTATTAATGACGAAGCCTGTAAATTATGAAACACAGGATGTAGATCAGCCAGTATTGGAGGTCGTGAATGGGCGGTAGTAGCGGTGGTGGCGGTGGTGGAACACAGAATGTTGAAACAACTGTCACAAATACAAATATACCTAAAGAATTTTATCCTTATCTGCAAAAGAGCTTGCAGTCAGCTGACGCTATATTGCAGCAGGATTATGTGCCGTTTGAGGGACAAAGACTTGCTGGGTATACTCCAGAACAACAGGCTGCTTTTCAAGGAATCACAGGACTCGCCTCTCGATCTCTACCCGGTGTCAACGTTGGTAGGGCAAGAGCCACTGATCAATTAATAGATCCCACAACGGGTCTTCCTAGAGGGGCAACCATAACGGATGCTACTACCAGCTATACTGCACCGGGACAAACACCAACTGCTGTGACTCCCGGTAGAGTTGCCTCCACCTATACAGCACCAGCAGCTTTCGACTCAGGGTATCGTGCGGGAGATATCCAAGCTGGATTCCAAGGAGCCAATATAGGCACAGGATATACCGGTACAGAATTTACCCAGCCCGATCTGGCAAGTCGCATTGCTCAATTCCAGAATCCTTTTCAAGAACAAGTTTTGGATGTTGCACAAGACAGAGCAGCTAGAGCTTTTAATCAACAACAGGCACAAAGAAATCTACAGGCAACTAGGGCCGGTGGTGCTAGTGCTTTCGGGGCAAGAGGCACACTTGCAAACCTAGAAGCAGAAAGAGGATTCCTAGATAGGCAAGCTGCACAAGAAGCTGACTTATTATTAAAAGGATATGACAAGGCAACCGCTACTGCACTAGCTGATATTGACAGACAATTAAAAACACAACAGCTGACTGACGCATCGAAAAGAGCAGCAGCTGGCTTGGGTCTTCAAGCCGATGTTGCAACCGGAAGATTTGCACAGGCTGCTGGCGCACAAGATATACAAGCACAGCAACTACGAGATGCTGCACAAAGAGCGCAGGGACAACAAACATTACAGGCATTGCTTGCAGCTGACAGATCAGCACAAACAGCAGGTCAGTTAGGACTACGTGCTGACCTTGCTTCTGAAGAGCTGGCACTGAAAGGTGGAGAGCAAGGTATAAGGGCATTCGATGTAGGAGAGCGTGCGAAGCAAGCAGCAGGTGCGCAAGGTCTACAAGCAGCAATTGCGAATCAAAAAGCATTAGCGCAAGAGAAAGCTAGGTTGGATACGCTTGCTAGATTCGGCATAGATGTTGATCGACAAGAACAAGCATTAGACTTGCAGAGGCTAGGAGCACTACAGGCATTAGGTGCAGATCTAAGGGCAGATGAGCAGCGTATACTAGATACAGCATACGAAGACTTTTTGCGACAAAGAGACTTTCCTAAAGAGCAGTTACAGTTTTACTCTGGCATTCTCAGGGGTGCGCAAGCTGGCCCGATGGATAGAACAGTGGCTACACAGCAACCCGCTGCTAGTCAAACAGGCCAACTACTTAACTTCTTATTAGGTGCAGCAGCTTTGAATAGAGCAGCTTAGGACGTTTAAACATGGCAATGGAAGATCTACTTAGGATTGCGGATAGAACAGAGGGGTTGCCAGATCAAGCTCTAGCCCAGCTGACACAGGCTGGAGGGATTGAAGGAGTTATCGCTGCGAGCGAAATGAAAGCTCGCAATGATATCAGGCAAGAAGCCTCTGCTATGCAGAATATGCAACAGCCCCCTGTCATAAATCAACTTCTAGCTACAGCCATGCGTCCTACTATGCCAGCTGGCCCTATGGCGCAAGTCCCAATGCAACAGCCTATGCCTGATCCAATGATGACATTGCAGTCTATGCAGCCAGCACCAATGCCTATGGCAAAGGTTGGTGGTCTAGTTAGACGATTCCAATCAGGAACGCAGGGAACTATAGGTTTACAGAATAGTAATTTAGATAACTTCTTTAGCCAATTAGAAGATGCTGGGGTCACGGAGGATCAATACCGATCTTTGTCTCCAGTTCAACAAGAGCAGCTTGTTCAATCAATAAATGATAGAACAGCACTACAACAATTTGGAATGGGCGCATTGCAATCAGGGGCTGCTGCGGTAGATGCAGCTATGCTTGTACCAAGAGTAGCTGGTAATGCTTTACAAGAGGTGATGTTTAGTAGATTCGGACGAGCTGTGGGATTATCTGATCCGGGTGATACAGCTTCATTAACGCCATTTGACGCATCTCAAAGAGCAGTCGCAGATATGAGGGCAGGTTTGCCACCTGTTCTAACAAGACCTAGTTTAAACGTTCCAATGAGCGGGACGGTTACAAGTGGACAGCAACCGTCTGTTACAACTGTACAGCCGAGCACAACTGTTTCAGCTGGAGTACAACAACAAACGTCTGTAAGGCCTGATGACTCTAAGCCTACTCCCGATAATCAGACCGGAGGTCTAGCTTTGCCACCGCCAAATGATATCGCAATTTTAAGCTCTATGTATCCCGGTGCATATGGTGGGCCTATGGCGGGGTTGACTCCGCAAAATATAATGTCTGGTGTCGATGCGGCTGGTTCTGGAGCTACGCCATCAACAAGCGTCAGCAACACTTTGAGATCTAGGGCTACAGGTATTAGCGATGAGATGTTCAAAGACTTAATAGACAGAGAAAAACAATACAAGACCGAAGTAGATAACTCTCTTAACAAGCTGAAAGATTTAGAAGCAGAACTACCAAGCAAAGAAAACATTAAAGATAGAATTAAAAAGCAAACAGATCTTGGCGTAGCATCTGCATTTTTTAATGCAGCAGGGAATGCAACGCCTAGTTTCATAGAAACAATATCAAGAGGTTTGGCTGGCGCATCTAATGTGATGAATAAGTTTTCTGGTCAAGAGCAGAAAGAACTTTATCAGTACGCCATCGATGCTTATGGAAGAGAGAAAGAGAAAGCTAATACTGCTTATCAAAGACAACAAGATAATCTTAAACGTATTAATGACGCTAGAACCTTGGAAGCTACATACGCCACAGCGGATGCAAAAAATCAAACCACTCTAGCTACTAAGCGAATGGATCTTTATTTCCAAGCAGTAAGTAAAGGATTAGAGGTAGATAAATTTGAAGCTGAACAAAGAAATCAGTTTAGAGATGATGTTAGAGCAGCCATTAACGACTTCAATAGCACAAGAGCTGGATTCACTGATGTTGCTCAACAATTAGACACATCACCAGAACAAGCATCAATAAGACTTGCCGTAGGTGGATACGAGCAGTTATTCGTGCCAGAGGCGAGAAGACTTGTTAATAACTCTATTAAAGAAATTATTCCAAGACTAGCTAGGATAGAAGAATCAGTAAGGCAGGATGCAACTTTGTCTGACAGTGAAGTTGCTAGGCAAGTATCTGCGCAAATGTATGAACAACTTAAAGAAAATAACGAGGTTGGTCACGAGGCAGTTCTTAATAAGTACGGCGCAGAGTTAGGCGCAATAGCAAGAGCAAGGCCAGAAGACAAAGCTGCGTTATTAAATCAGTTTAAACAAAGATATAGATGGCTGGATGATAAGTATATATCGAGCGCAATACCGAATATTTAATGGCTACACAAGAAGAGCGAATACAAAGGCTTATACAGACTTTACAAGGCCCGTATAGACAAGGCTCACAGTTTGATGCCCCAGTATTTAGACAACCACGAAGCCAGTTCCGACCTGTATATGAGCAGTTAGCACCTATACAGCCGGGAAGTTTTGCGGCTGGCGCAGCGTCACAAGCCCCGATCTCCCAATCACAGGCAGCTGTGCCACCGCAACCTGCCTCGCCCCCAGAGCAAGCGGTTGATTTATTTGCTGGGTTTGGTACAGGATTCTTGCCAGAACCCATAGCCCCGCCAGAAGAAGAAAGCCAAAACCCATTACTGGCTGTACCAAGAGGCATAGCTAGAGGTGTAGGTCAGACTGCACTTACTATCGGAGAGGGTTTATTCTCAATAGCAGACACCGTGACTAATGTAGCTGGCTTTGAGGATGCGCTAGATCCTGAGTCATCAGAAGCATTTAAGGCACTACAGGAAGCAAAAGCTTTCGTAGGCAATGAAGAGACTGTCGTAGGCAAACTGGCAGAAGCTTTAGGAAGCATACTGCTATTTGCTGTACCCGGACTAGGGGCAGCTGGAGCAGCCAGTAGAGGGGCAGCACTTGCAGCTAAGGGCAGCGAGTATGCAGCAGCAGCTACTCGCGTCAACAAGTTAGCAAAGGGATTGAAAGGAATACAGTACGGTGCTTTCGCGCCGGGTGTTGGAGCGGGTGAAGCAAGCTCACTGATAGAAGCATACAAAGCAGCTGGCAATGATTATACGGTAGGGCAACGTAACCTAGCCATAGCGTTAGGCGTGCCGATAGGATTCTTAGAACTCCTTCCAGTAGAGATGGTTCTCCGTGGTATACCCAAAACTATCGGGCAGAATGTAAAAAGTCAGGTAGTCCAACGATTAGCTGAAGCATCTACTACAGGTGTAGCTGAAGGCGGTCAGGAGTTGGTAGCAGGATTCCTGCAAAAGTTTGCAGCCCAAAATAACTATGATCCTGATATGCCATTGACTGACAGTATGTTGTCAGACTTTGGTTATGGTGCTGGTGCAGGTGCGATCTTTGATCTACTTGTACGTGGCAAAGTTAAATATCCCAAGTCAGAAAAGCAGCTACGACAAGAGCTTGAGTCTGCACCTGATCTACCCGCTCTATCAGACGAGCAGCTTGCAGAGATGCAGCAGAGTGAGCAGCCAATATCTGTATACGATGCAGATGGCAATATGCAACAAGCGCAAGTACTAGGCGTAGAAGGCGATAAGGTCAAAGTATTAATTAACGACGAGGACATAGCCTATCTGCCCAAGAATCAGACGGTAGATCCCGATACTGGACTGTCGTTTGCTAGTGATGCTGATTTGCTCAGTCCTAAATATCGCATTAATGATAAAGCTGTAGGCGAGATGACTACACAAGAGCTTTACGAAGAGGGGCTAAAGCCATTCGTATCGCCAGAGTTATTGCCAGAAGTAGAGGCTGGCAACATCACTCTCAAGGATGCAATCAAAGCTACACAGCAGGGCGATAAAGCACAGGCGCAAGCCAAGCCTGATAGCGTATATAACCTCAAGGCAGTAGAGAAAGAAAAAGAAAGGCGCAACCCAGATTATAAATCTAATGTAGAGGTCGGTGTCGCAAGCATATTACAAGACGCAGAGACTACCGAGGCCGTAGATAGTGGCGACCTATCAGACAATATCGAACAGACCCTGAGTGGACTTATCAATGAGCCTAACCCCACAACAGTATTGGGCAGAGCTGCTTTAACAGGTGAAGAATCAGAGACTCTACAAACACAGATAGAAACATCTGCTATCGAAAGAGAGATAAAGAAACAGAAGGTCAGCAAGAAAGATAGAAAGAACTATATACAACAGGTAACAGGAAGCCCTGATACAGATCTAGCGCAGCTGACCAATCAGCAGAAGATAGATTTATTAGATGTAGTTCAGCAGCACCAACAAACTAAAAAGCGTTTAAACGAGCAAAGAAAGCAGGAAGAAGCTGAGAATAAGCTTCGTGAAGAGGGTCGCAAGCAAGCTATTGAAGAAGCAGCAGCAGCTGCGTCTGCACAGCAAGAGGCAAAAGATGCACGACCTCCAGAGCCAGAGCCAGAAGTTGTAGAAGAAGTTGTAGAAGAAGAGGTAGAGGCTACAGCAGAGACGCTACCCGATACAACCCAAGAAACGACTCAAGAAGAAGTTGTTGAAGAAGAGATAACCGAAGAAACTCCTCCAAAAAAGACTAATCGAAAATTAAAGAAAGAACCCAAGACTGTTTTATCTACAAAAGAAAAGGCTGATATTGCAGATGATGTTACAGCTGATGTAGGAAAAGCAGACCCTGCTGTTATGGGTCTAGCCCTCAAACTGTATAACGAATACAGACAGGGTGGCATGGATCACGACTCTGCTAGAAACGCTTTTTCTTCTGCTGATGAATACTTAGATGCTGTCGATCAAGCTACCGATTTAGACTTTGCCTTAAAAACTGGTCAGCCTGTAGCTGGAGAAATGGTCGCTGGCACAATGACTGAGCTAGGGCCGGGTGTTGTTAAATCCAAAGCACCACTCGATATCAACGAGTTTAATAGAGTTGTGCAGGTGATCAAGTCTATTGCCCCAACAGCTAGGATAGAAGTTGCCTCACAGCTGTTTGGCCCTGCTAGGTCAATGGATGATCCTAACTTGCAGACAGTTGAGATCAACGGTGCGCAAGTGCCAATGCAAGAAGCGTTAGGCTTACAGGCTGGTAATCTCGTTGCTGTATCTCTAACAACAGATGGCTTCTTAGATACCAACAACCGCGCATATCATGAAGCAACACACTTCTTATTTAACAACGGCTTTTTTAACGCACAAGAACTAAAAGATCTGCAAGCTAACGTAGGGCGTATGCAAGACATAGTACGCAGACAGCTTGGAGATAAAGAGTTCAACAGGGCTATGGATGGGCTAAATCCATTCCAGCAGCTAAATGAGTTGGTCGCATACTCGTCTGCTTTGTATAACCGTGGCCTAGATATAGATGGCAAGGTTCCAGCAGAGTTTAATCCACCGCTGCGCCGTATATTTAGCAAGCTTCTTAAACTGTTTAAACAACTTAGAGCAGCTTTTACGGGTGAGCGTTTGCCCGCAGAGATAGAGGATATATTCAATCAGGTTCGTCAAGGCCGTGTTGGTGAAAGAACACCTGATGTTGGGCCTGTAAAAGATCTAAGAAAACAGATAGGCCCGATATTAGATACGTCTGGACTTTCTTCAAGCACCCCGCTGTACATGATAAAGCAGGGGCCAGTAGCAGCTAGCACAGGTATGCGCCCAGCCTTTCACTCTAAATTAAAACGCACTCTAGGTAGTTTGGGTAATGACAAAGCGTTGCCAGAAGCATGGGCTAGGATTGATACCGATGCTAAAGGCAAGTCGTTTGTCGCTGGCAAGCTGAAAGGCGTGAAGATAGAGGAGTTTAATGACTCTGCATTAGGTACATATCTAGCAACACTGCCTGAGAACAAGGCTGTATCTGGCAAAGAGCTAGAGGAGTTTGTTGAGGCGACAGAGAAAGTATTAGAGATACAAATATACGGTACACCAATATCGAGATCAGGAGATAAAGACGCTAAAAGTGAACAGACTTATAGAGATGCTTTGCAAGAAGAGCGTAATGATCTTGCATATGAATCAGTAGCTACTAATGCGTTGACAAGTTTAAGAATAAAAGCGGATCGCAGTGAGGGTATACAGTTATCTAAACAGTTAAAAAAGATAGTAAATACTTTAGAAAACGGATCTCCTAATCCTGATATCGATAACAATATATTTAGTCCTGACACTGTAGATTTAATAAAAAAGTTTTCTCTTACTAAAAAAACAGTAAGAGAAGAGACTACCCCTCAACAAAAGAAAGATAGCAGAGAGTTAGCCGGTAAACTTAAAAGAGATATTGATGATCCAAATAATGCTTTGTCATTAATTTCGTTTGGACAAATGCTAGTAGATACAGATTTTATAGATAACAGAGTCGGTTCTCCACTAGGAAGCCCAGAACCATTTGACGTTGATTTTGGTGTTGGTTTGGATCAGGGCGTAGGGTTTTACAAACAGTACACACAAATGGGTGGTAGAACTTTTTTAAATCGTGTACCCGACTCAAAAGATGACGCATTAGATCAATATAACTATAGAGAAATTGTATTCGCTATCACCTTAGATAATCCGGGGGGTTCTACATTTACACACGCTCATTTCAAAGGTGTTAGGAATCCCATATTACACGCACGACTAAGTGACTATGTTCTAGATAACGGTGAAGTTGTTTTAGTTATAGAAGAAATACAGTCTGATATGCATCAAAAAGCGCAAAGTACCATGAGAGATATGGCTACTAAAGAGCTATTTGAGATGGGGCGAATAAGATAT
>CERT01068352.1_pt1 | contig 10716 bp, 11 predicted proteins | sample 530691 | NCBI WGS metagenome assembly CERT01 (sample SAMEA2620861, study PRJEB7988) | marine metagenome | biome: marine biome (ENVO:00000447); feature: surface water layer (ENVO:00002042); material: "saline water (ENVO:00002010), including plankton (ENVO:xxxxxxxx)" | depth 5 m
ACCTACAGGTAAACCACCATTGGGCCTATTAGAAATAGCAAGGTCAAGAATAGATGAACCAGTACTTATCCACTCTGTTAAATCAGTAGGTGTGTCTTCAGCACCATCTAAAAAATATGCTACCTTCATACCCTTAAACTGCTTATTAAGAGAATCTGCTAATACAGATGCTAATTCGTCTCTATTTGTTTTCTTTGCCTTTGCCATATTATTTCTCCTTACTCATTAAATAAATCATCAAATGCTGATTCTATATTCTCAGTTGATTTTACTCCTGTAGCTGCTGCTGTTGCAACTGGCTTTGCTTCTTCTTCTGAAGAATCAGGGTCTAACCATTCAGCTAATACAGCTTTTAAGTCATCATAAGATTGTTTTTTGAAAATATCAAAAACATTTTTCTGACCACTAATAATCTTGTCTGCTATATTAGAATCTTCAGTAGCTGCTGTTTGATTAGGTTTTACTCTAATTGCAGTTCTAGGAAACTGTCCTGCTCCTTCTGCTGGAGTAAATTCTACAGAAATATCTCTACCTGCTTTTACATCTGTAATATCACCATAATCAGGGTCAGCTATAAATCCTAATAATTCTGTATAAACTTGCTTACCAAATCCCCAAAGCTTAACGCCTTCAGATTCTTTACCTCTAACTAATACAGGTACATAAACTCTCATTTTTGGAGTTAGTTTTTTAGCTAAATTAAAATCATCTGATTTTCCAGTAGCTCTAAGTTTTTGAGCAAATTCTTCTACAGGGTCTGCTTCTCCATAAGTTATAGGTGAAAGATAATTTTTCTTACCTAAGTCATAATGAAAATACAATTCCTGAAAAGGATTGTCTTTGTTGTACTGATAAGGTACTATCCTTACCTGGTTTTTTCCTGGTTCAGGCTTCCATAACGTGTCCTGTCTTCCAGTTTGAGATTGTAAGTTATTAAGCTTACGTCTAATTGCATCTAAATCAATTGCCATTTTTTTCTCCTTTTTTATTTGTTATTTTTAATTTCTTGCACATTTAATCTAAGCTCTTGTGCGTGAGCTTTAATTTCTTGCATAGCTTTACGAACTCTTGTTCCAGCAGACATGTTTCCATTATTAAATTTTTCAACATCTGTTTGAACTGTCTCTAAAAGCGTTTTCATATGTTCTATTGAAATTGCCATTTGTTTCTCCTATTTTTAATTATTATTTATAATATAACAAAAATTTATTAAATTATAAAACTTTTGTTAACTTTTTTTCAAATTTATTTTTATATTTTTGTATAGCTAATTCCTTAGCTTTTGCTTCGACCATAACATCGATATCTAAACCATAGTCATTGATTTCGTCAACAATATAATCTGAATGAGCTTGCACTTTAATTTTTTGGCATTCATTATACATTTTTTCCATAGTAGGAAATTTGCCAATTTGTTCCAATGTTATATTGCTATTTTTAAGAAATGTTTCTACAATCAGTGATTGTTCACGCCTACGTGATTCAGAATAATGAGTACAAGGTTTTACATCACCCCATGTAGATGCTGCAAGTTTAAGTGCTTGTTCCTCTGTTAGTCCACCTGTACAAAATTTATGGTGATGATAATCGAATACAATAGGTATACCTGTATGAGCGTAAACACCATTGTATAAATCGACAACAGAATACATTGATGCTTTATCGTCGTTTTCGACAGTTAGCCTTGATTTTGCTGATTCTGATAATTTATCGAAATTTTTGCAAAACCTAACAAGTGCAGTTTCTTTATTTCCATAAGCGCCACCGACATGTATATTGATTTTTGCCATACGTGTACGTGGTAAACCCATAAGGTCCATAATCTGGCCAGTTTTATTAAGTTCGTTCCAAGCACCTTCTACTGTTTTTTGTGTAGGTGAAGCGAGAACTGTAAACTGACCTGGATGAAACGATAAGCGCTGACCATAACCTTGAGCAAGGTCACCGGCCTGTTTTAGAAGTACACATAATTCGTCATAACCTGGTAAGTCTGTAAATTCATATTCAGACATCCAAGGGTATATTTCGCTAGACATACGGAAAAGCTTGATTCCATTATCCTCATTCCATTGAATGATTTTTATTAAGTCTTTGGTATTTTGTATACATAATTCTGATACATAATCTAGACCTTTTGTATCGAATGTACGCCTAATCATTGAGCGTCCTGTATATATACCTTGTTTGCGTAGTTGCATGTTAATACATGCGTATCCTAATTGTTTTGCCATATTCTATAATATAATAAATTTAATTGACATAGAGAAATTATTTCCATAAAATTTGTATACATACCAACGTTGTTGCTAAAACAAGTGATATTGCAGTTTTAGTAGATATACCTTCACCCATAAAACACCAAGTTAAAAGAGTAAACGATATCATACCTGTACCAAATCCTATAAACCTACCTGGCCATAATAATCCATCAAAATACCCTACAACATGTTTTGTTGCATAAATAAACATATATGAAATTATAGTTCCAAATACGATTGATAAAAATAAGGGATTTTTGTCAAACCATTTCCAGAGAAATTGTCCATTGGTCTGAATCCAGATAAGTGACTGGCCTACGGTGAAAAGTACTATCGCTAGTGTCAATTGGTTCATTTTTTAATTTGCTTTTATTATTAAGTATTTTTTATTTATATATAAATATAACAAAAATTTCCGAGATATAAAAATATTTCAGCGATTATTTTTTTATTTTTATATGTATAACTTCTTTTATTGACGTATCAATTCGTCTTAATCCATCGTCATTTGTAACTAATATACTATTTCTGTAATTGTCCCAATCTAATTGATATGTAGTATCTAGTACACCATTATTAACAGTTTTAATACATTCATTTAATGCATTAATTGTATAAAGAGTATTTGTTTGTTTTTTTCTATGTAATGAAATAGTATCTGGTAAAATTTCTATTTCTTTAGATGCATCAATATTATATGTACACATCAATTCTGATTTATTTTCTTCATTATTAAGTACAAATATTTTATTGTATAATATATCGTAAATATCTATAATTTTATCAACTGTCTTTGTTAATAATTTAGCTTTTGTAAATGTGCATAATAGTTGTGTTTTCATTATATATCACCGCCTTTGGTTTGACTAGCAGGCATTATTAAAAGTCTAACGCCAATCATAAGTCCATCTTTAGTTTTCATTCTAGATTCTCCTGTGTATCTTGCAACTAAATATGGTTCATATATTTCTGAAAAAGATGGGAATTTTGCACCACCACCATATATTTTTGGATTCCACATAATATGACCTGCACTACTTACATCCATGTGTACAGCTGTTGCAGTACCATCTGCGTCAACTGCAAAACCTACTGAAAACGCTGTATTGTCTTGCATTAAAATATTACAATTATTTGTTCCTGGCTTTCCTGTAAAATAATCGTTTCCAAATATTGACATCATTGCAACATCTTTTCCTGCCTGGCCTGCTTTTAATACAGACCTTCGTCTCGACCAACCTTTAGCATCAGAACCTTCTAATACATATAATTTTTTTGGTTTTGCAGATTTGACAGCAGCCATGTGCTTTGCCCATATTTGAGCATTTTGGTCTTCAGGTACTATTTCTTTTCCATTACTTATAACAATAAATTTTCCACCTTGTTTTTTTATTTCAGTTACATTTTCATATACCTTTGCTGATGGTGTAGATTGTACAGCCTTTCTTACAGCCTCAACAAAACCATCCATCATCTTTTTAACACCTGGTACTTTTTCTATTTGAGATGTGAACTTTTTATTGTAAAAACTAGATATCGAACCGTATTGTTGAAACGCTGCTTTTAATTCATTTCCTGATGGGTCGAACATAGCTCCGTGTTTATAAGAAATAAAGAATGTTGGTTTACCTCCTACACCAAATGCTAAATCTGATTTTGGTACACCATCTACTTTTGCGCCTCCATCAATTTTTACACCTGTATTTTTTCCTTTTATAAATAAAGGTAAAGATTTTTTATTTCCTAGATTAGTTTTCATCCAGCCTTCTAAATTTTCAATTTGCATATTTTCATATCCAATACCTGGAGCTATTTTACCTTTTATCTCTGCACCCATTTGCAATAATTTAAGTAGTGTGTGTACTCTAGACAAATGCTTATCAGAACCTTGTTTTACCTTTTTAGATAATTGACAAATTCTTTCACCAAAACTAGTTCTTACTTTAGTTATAGAACCTGCAGTTGTAATTATAATCTTTCCTTCTTTTGACATTGCAGATTTTATATCTGCTAGTGACCACTCTTTTTTATTGACATTGTATGTATTCTTACTTCCTGCTACCAATGTAGCTGGTGTTAATTTATAAATTTTATCAACATCATCTTGAGTTATATCAGTACCTCCTAGCTGCTGAACTATTTTTAAGTCAAATACACCTTTGGATTCGTTTATACTGTTTATATAAGCAGATATGAATTCTTCTGAATATTTATTGTCTCGTAATACAGACTCTAAAAGTTCTAGATGATTTCTGTTTTTAGGGTCAGGCATACCATTGTTAACACGCCATGCCCATTCTTTTACTAAATAATTTATATTCACAATGTTCTCCTATCTATATAAATATCAAATTACAGGTCCAAAGACCTCATATTATGATAGTCTCTACCAACCTTGAGTTTAGAAGGAAATAACATTAACTTACTAATTTTTTTTAGAAGTGATTTTTCATTTGGGTCAATATCAAATATAAATGCATCGTATACATATAATACCATTTTACTATTATATTTTTTCAATAATGTTAAAATATCTTTAAGAGCTTTACAATTCATTTCTGTTTCATAAGCCTGTATTAAATAATTAAACAATTTTTGAGGATTCATATTTTCCAAATTCTTTTTATATAACTTTCTTTTCAAGACCGGTGTTTCTATATAACCTTTACTATTATAAATATCCCAAAGTTCAGAAATGTAATTTGATATTTTGTCAAAATATTCTATATGTCTAAACTCTTTTGGTATTCCGCCATAAAGAATTTGAAAGCTTATTTTTTTAGATTCATTATATTGTTCTTTTGTTAACGATTTTGAATCAAAGTATAGTTCACCTAAATATTTATGAAAACTACCTTCAGGTTGTTTTATACCTATCAAGTTCGCTATTAGTCTAAGATGGTAAGCATCAAAGTCAAATTCTGCCAAATAACCTCCTGCAAATCTACTTATATATTTTTTACGAGTACCATCTTCTTTATTAAGAGCTGCATAATTTATACCTTTATTAGAATTAGATGGCCGGCCTGTTGTTGTAAAAGGATTGTATTTTGTATATTCATATCCATCTTCAGTATATAAACCATTTTGTTCAATTTTTCTAAAGGTGGCCACTATATTTTCATTATAGTCTATAATATCCTTATCAGGTACACCCTCTAATGCATGCGAGAGAGAGTCTAGATACTGTATTTCTTCTTCCTGTTTGGTTTGTGGTATAATATCATATATGTTATATCTATCACCATATAACCTTTTATAGAACTTATTTATAGGTAATTCGATTTTGCTTTCGTCAATATGTTTATTATGATAAAGATAATATTTTACCTTAAGCAATTCTTTAGTTTCATTTAACATGTATATAATATAACAAAAATATTTGATATATAAAAATTATTCGTCAGGAACATCTATCTTAGGTTGATATGCAGTATCTGCTTTTTTGATAGGTATAAGTAATTGATGAGGCTGTTCTGTATGATATTTACCTACCATAGGACCACGTTGTGGATGTATATGATAATAACCTTCATATTCTACATTATCAGGAATTCTTGTAAATCCTGACTTCCAACCTTTTCCTAAATGAAATTCACCTCCTGGTGTATATAAATTTTCTTGAGCTCTCATAAAATCTGTAATAGCTACTACATCTGCTATACCTTTTGCTTTTAAGTCTGCTTCTGCTATATTTGCTCTATTTATATCTAAAGCTTTATATTCTAAAAAGTGTTTGTATTTTGCAAAATCTACAGTCTCTATATATACTGAACTCTGTCCTTCAAGCTTATCGTATTGGTCTTTATCAACTTCATATATATTTTCTTCCCATCTTACAAAATGTCTTATACAAAATCCTTTACCATAATCTTTTTTAGTAGGTTGAAAATTTATATGAGTTGGTTGAATTAAATATTTAATATATTCTGGTTTTAGTTTATCGTACTCTCTTTTTATTTCATCTTCATAAGGATTATCTCCATCTAATGCCATAGCTAAACGATTGTTTATTTCAACGTACCTTGTTAATTTTGTACCTGCATAAACTCTACCTTTCCATTTTATAATAGGACCTGAATAAGCTTTACCTTGTCTCTCACCTACATCGTACATATATGTACCTTTTACAGCAAAATCATATTCAATATGTTTTTCTTTATATATTCTCATATTTATTGCTCTCCTTGAAAGTTAGCTTTTCCATCTTGATATTCCGGACAATCTTTAACATCTTCTTCAGTTAATAATGTGTATGATATATAGTCTCTTGCGTTTCCTGATGAAGCTTCCATAAGAGGTCTTAATAAGTTATTCATTTCATGCATATCATTTTGACTTGCAAATACCTGACAACCCATTGACCAAGTTCCTACTTTACTACCTCTTTCTCTTCCAGTATTTCTTGCATTATCTGTCCACTTTCTTGTATTACTTGCTCCAATTGATTCAAAGCTTTTTAATAAGTTCTTACCTACAGAACCTCTATGTATATTATAACCTGTACCTTTACCTCTATGCGTGCCTGTTCCTGATAAATCCCATACTGTATCACCGTCGTTATTTCTTATTACTGGTAAACCACCTTTATTATTATATCCTTGGGCTTGTCTTCCTCCAATATTCCACGGTTTATTTTTACCATCATATTTTCCTGAATTGTGGCCAGAATTTGTTCCCCACGATAATAAATATTGACCTGCCAAAAGAACACCAACACCTTTTGGTTGTTTCCCCTTCCAAAATTGGTCACCTTGTTTCTGTGCATCATGACCTGTTATTGTTGTTGCATCCCAAGGACCTCCTATAATAGGCTCTCCTGCAGGTTCACCGTTTTCATGAGGTTGATACCAAAGAAGTATTAAATCTGTAAATCTGTTTGTTGTTGCACCGTCTTCTCCTAATCGTCTTATTCCAATTAAATTGTACATTGGGTCCCATGTATATCCTCTCTTATCGAATGCATCCATTAAGCAGTTTTCTTGTACTTCTTCATTTGGACGTTCTTCTGGTTCTTTTTCAAAATCATCAGATTTTTCTTGAGTCTGAGGTTTTATTGCAGGGCTATAATTTGAAGCAGCACCTATAGCACTTGTGTATGCTATATCTTGCTCAGGTAATATTAACCTTGTTGCAACTTTTGTTGTCCAATCTTTTTGGTCAATAGTATGTGACACATCAGATATCATAAATATATGACCTTTTGGTAGTATTTTAGCATCTATTATTTGGTCAACAGCAAATTGATGTCCCCAAGTTATACCTGATAAACCGTCAATTGTCATATCAAAACCAATAGGTATTGTTACAGCTTTATCTGTATAGTGGTCTTCTACATCCGTATCCATTGATGCCCAAAATGAATTCATTGTAGATTTTGCAGTATCAACAGATTCTTCTGTAATATCTTCAGATAAATCTATTAAAGCATCTTTTAAGTCTCTCCAAGACACTGTTTCATCTGGACTTTCATTTTTTGTTTCTGAACAATTTACTGTATCTGCTAGTGCAGGCTTAGGACATGATTCTGCTATTTGTAGATTTTTTATTACTGTATCTGTAATTGTATTACCATATATTCTCCAAACTTTTTGAGATTTATTTGTTGCTTGTATTCCATCTGGATTTGAATGACAACCCATCATAATTGAATGTTTTAGTGTATCATCTATATCTGTAGACATACCCCAATCTCTTGCTATAGAGTTTACAGTACCTACATCAATTTTAGGTATTTTTTTAGATATATTTGTTGTATCTAAATCAACTACCATAAGTCTTGATACATCATCTGGATGTTCAACTAATTTAAGATTCCATCTATCACCTCCACATTCATTAACACCTTCAGCAACCTTCATTACAAACTCGTTAATTGTTTCAGATTCGTTATAACACGTCCAAATAAAGTCTGTGTTTAGAAGTACTTGTCCTAATGTACCATCCCAAGTATCCCAGTTTTGCAAACCTGAAGCTTTTTCAATTCCATAATCTTTTGCTGTATAATCTAGCTTGTCATCTCCTTTGTTTTTTCCTGAACCCCAATGTAAATATCCTGGAAATATACATACCCAAGGATTTGTCGAGCACCAAACTTTTCCAGCTTTATTAGGAAAAGGTAGTTTAGTATCACTACTATCTAATCTCCAAATAAACTTGTCGAAATAACCATCTTTTTGTACACCTATTGCTTCTCTAGCATCATCTTTATAATTTTCTCCTACCGTCGATAGTCCTGATGTAATACATATAGACTCAAACCATTCCCATGTTACATAATAATTAACAGTTGGAGCTCCAAAGAATACTCTAATTTTATCCCATAAAGCCATTAACTGGTCTATAAAATCAGAAATACCTTGAGTGGCATCGTTAATCAGCTTACAAGCCCACATGAAGTCTGCAGTAAACCTTAAAGTAAATCCAACCCATCCACCGGTAATAGGATTTGTGAATCCAACATCTTCAGATACTGTCCATTTCCATTTATGACAATCGTTAATTAACGGCAAATCACTTCTCCTTTATTATATGTCTTTATCTTCATCATATTCTTGGTCATATTTAATTGACGTTCCAACTTTATTTCCATCTGAATCTTTCCATACTTTACCAGGTCCTTTTGACCTCATAAACGCTTCAGCTTGATTTTTCAATGCTTGTTTAACCCAGCCTCCTTTTGGAGATGAATTACTTTCACCACCACTTTGACAACCGCATGATTTTGGAGTAGGCAGTTTTATCTCTCCTGCTACAAATGTTTTTGCAGGTGATTCCATTGTTATTGTACAGTCATACCCTTTACCATCTGCACCACCTCCAGCTGACTTTGACCAATCAAATTCAGATATAAGTCCAACAAGTCCATCACATGAACCATTTGATTTTACAACCCATTTTTTAATTTTAGCCTGTATTGTATGTAAAGACGTTCCAGAAACATCAGGTGAAGAACTTACAGATTTTCCACTACTTTGCATATTCCATCCCCATAATATTACAGCTGACATACCAGGAATAAAAAAAGCTTGTTGAGCCTGCCTTAATTGTTGAGTATTATAAACTTTGAATTTTACTTTTGCTCTACGCATAGAACCTGCGGTTCCTGTTGTAGTTATTTCTAAGCTTTCTAAAGAAGGTGCGGCAGCTATAATACCATCAACTTCTCTATACATATTTTCTGGTGTCCAAGAATTACTTTCACCGCTTATTTCACCTAGACCTGCAGATGAATTACTTATAAGTTTCATCCACGACCTTTTTTCGGCCTTCCACTTTGTCCAACCTCCTTGTTTACCTCTGGTTATAAAAACATCTTTTAACCAATCAGGTAATGCTATTCCATTAAACGGATTTGCCATTTTCTAAAACCTCTCATCAAAACTTTCATCTAAAGTTTGAGTTATATTACTTAATCTATCTGGATGTGGTATTCTAATTTTTTTACCTGGCCTAACATATAAAGTACCTTTTCCTATATGATTTGCAGCTGCAATAATCCACCACAAACTTACATCTTTATAATATGCATAAGCGTATGTATCTAGTCTATCACCATCCCTTACCTCTATATAAATATCATCTATATGTCTTTCTATTTTAGGATGTATTATTGTACCTCTAACTCGCTTGTCTCTATCGTTAAAGTTTTTTGTATTTTTCTGCTTGTTGTCTTCGTATCTTCTCATAATATATCCTTTTATTCTGTAGCTGGTTCTTCAATTATAGATTGTTTGAAGAATCTACCATTTGCGTTCCAAATACCACCATCATCATTTGCAAGGAATTTACCACCTAATGTAACAGAAAACAACATAGGTAATTCATGCTCTATTGTTTCAGCAGCTCCATCTCCATCCATCCAACCTTCTAATCTACCATGAGCTATATCCCAACCTCCTTCTTGGTTTATTGTATAATCAAAGTCTGTTAATAATGTAGGTAATTCATCCCATAAATCACCTACTGTTATATAAGTTATATTACCTCCTGCAACTTGAGCAGATGTAATTGTTGGTGAAGCGTGTCTCATTATTGTATCTAGATTTTGGAAATTCTTTTTTAGCTCTTTTACTGTAAATGCAGGTACAGTAATTTTTAATGACCACGCACGCGATATTTTATCGAATATATAAGAATCTGCTGGATTACCTGAATAACCTACTGTTGAATATGATGTAGATAATTTATCTGACATGTCTTCTATATAAGACCTTAATTGTACTGGCGGTACATTTCCATCTTCTCTACCTAATATCACTCTTACAAAATCACCTTTCGACGGGTCTTCTTCACCTGTTAGATATGACATACCTGGAGTTGTTGCACCATAATCTGGCATACCACCTGCCCATCGTAAAATAAATGCCTTCCTTCCTTCATAAGTATTATAGTCATTATCTACTTCAAACATTGCTGAAGCTGAAGGTTCAAAATTTTGATTTCTAAAATCTCTGAA
>CERT01065246.1_pt1 | contig 10658 bp, 5 predicted proteins | sample 530691 | NCBI WGS metagenome assembly CERT01 (sample SAMEA2620861, study PRJEB7988) | marine metagenome | biome: marine biome (ENVO:00000447); feature: surface water layer (ENVO:00002042); material: "saline water (ENVO:00002010), including plankton (ENVO:xxxxxxxx)" | depth 5 m
ATCTGAAAAGTCAAATGTATAACCTTGATCTTGTAAGTCTTGATACGTGCTAGCAAACTGCTCAGCGTTTAAAGTACCTGTTTCGCCATTAGGCGCAGTGTATTTAACTAAAGACTCTGTTGTAGCTAATGTATCGTCAAAGTCTAACACTGTAATACCTTTAGATTCTTTTGAATAACTTGTAGTTCTAGCTTTCAAAGCAGCATTACTAAGTTTATTATTTTTAACCGAGTCTTTGCTAAATAACACCCTACCAGATTTAGTAACACTGTACTCATCAGCAAAGCTTTTGTTATTTTCAATTAACCTAATGTTGTTTGGGTCTACAGCGTTAACATCTGGATTAAAATATCTATCAAACCAGTTATCAACAAAAATATCCCAACCAACACCCATACCGTTTTTATACTTTATTTCATTACCATTTTCATCTATATAAGTAGAAGTATCTACGGCATTAGCGTCTTCTTTGCTTAATGCTATTAATTTATAATTTTTCTTAATAGCTTTTAAAGTTTTATTAAAATCTTTTGGTCTATTCAAAAGAGTGTCCATTAACAAATCTCTTACAGAAGCATTTTGTAAAGCGTGTTCATATATTATTTCACCAGTAGCCGTTATATCACCGCCAATATATTCAGCTCCAGTTCTCAAAGGATGTGTTGTATCATTAACAGCACTAGATAAATAAGCATAAATAGCACCATGAAGCTGTTTATCATTTGGATTATCTTTAATTGCTTTTCTAATACCTTCAACCATTGCGTCAAAATTAGCTTTGCCTGACTCGTTGTATTTTTTAACTTTAGCTTTAGTTATTTCTTTAACGTTTTTACCTAAAGCAGCATCAGGTCTAAGATAATCTCTATCTTTAGATTTACCAATAGTAAAAACACCTAAGTCTTCATATAAAGTAGTTGATCTAGCATAATCCTTAACAGCAGGATTAGTAATACCAAAATTACGTAAATCAACAACTCTAATTAAACCAGGTGGCATGTAAGTAGCTAATAAAACCATTTTATCAGTAAACAAATCAAAGTTATTAATACCATCTTTAGGATCATTTATTAGTTTTCTAAAATCAATTAATCCTAAATCTGATACACTTTTACTAAACATAACGCTAGAAGCACCTTCTCTAATATTTTGTATTGTTTGTTTACTATCACCTAGTAATTCTAGATTTTGTCTTATAGCTTGATTAGTCATCATTTTGCCAGTAAGATTTGCTAAAGCTAAAACCCTAGCAGACGTGTTTCTATCTGTACGATCTGGCTTACCATCTATAATGCCAAATACTTCTAAAAAATCTTTTCTATTAATTTTGTTTTTAACTTGAATAGGTAAACCTGAAGCACTACCTGTCTTAGCCATTTTAGCTCTATCAGTTTTAGTATAAAAAGCTTTTAACAAACTATTAGGTACACCAGTAGCAGTACCACTTTGTGTAGAACCTTCAGGCAACATGCTAATTAATAAATCTGCGTTTTTACTAATAAACATTTGTGCGGCCTGTAATTCACTTTTAGTTATATTAGCTAAACTAATTAATTTTTTAGGTGATATACCAAACATTTTACCTACAACATCAGGTACTAAATTTTTTATTTTTTTAAAAGTTAACTCTTTAGTATTTATTTTTGATATTTTATTTTTTATAGTTTTGTTAACTTCATTTTTAACGTTTAACCTATCAGCTAAAACTATTTTTTTAGGTTTAGGTTTTGCTTTAACCTCTGTTGTAACTTCTTCAGCAGCTATATCAACTTTTTCTGTAACGTCTTGTGTAAACTCTTCACCTAATACTCTTTTTGATGCTTCAATAGCTCTTGCTGGTAAAAACTTGTTTATATATGCAGCTAATGGTACGCCAGATTTAGGATCATATTCTCTGATTAAATCAAATATACCACGCTTACCAGTTTCTATTTCATCTGTTAATAGTTGTCTATCAAAGTTTGGTGCGTCTCTACGTTTGTCTACTATTTTATTTACTATAGGTTTAAATTGATCTATAATATCCATAGCGCCAGCTTCACCTTGTTCATTATATATACGCTGAACATTATCAGAGGCTTCTTTAGACATTTGCGTAGCAGCTTCAGGACTAACTTTATCTTTAATTGGTACAAGTGTACCTTTAGCACCTTCTTTAGCCACTTTTAATATAGCTTTATTTATTTTACCTTCTTTAATGCTCTTGCTATAATCTTTTACAAAATTATATACATCTCTACCAGTATCAAACGTTATTTCTTTACCTAAATATTCTTGACTAAATCTTCTAATTATATCACCTATTTTAGTAAAAAAGTTTTCGTTAAACTTTAAGTTACCATTAATAATCTCTTCAGACATAATAGTAATAGTTTCTTCACCAAAGTTAGAGTCTCTTTCAAATACACCTTCTTTGTTGTATTTACCATAAGCAGCAAGTCTTCTACCTAGTATACTAGTTTCACCACCTAATTTACTAACATGATCTATCAAGGCATTACCTAAGTTATCCTGTAACTTTTGATTATTACCTAAAGTTTTAAATAATACAGCATGCATAAATTCATGAGCAGCTGTACCAACCATAGGTTTATCTTTATTTAAAACTATTTCAAAACTACCGTCAGTACTTTGTCTTATAAAACCAAATTGGCTTGACGCTTCTTTTGAATCAAAACCTTCTTCTTGTATATTAGATATTTCATCAGAAGTCATTTCAGTAACTTTACCTTGTAAACCACCTTCTTTTATAAGAGTTTCAACTGTTTGTTTTGTTTTAGCAACAGCTTGAGTTAAAGCGTCTTCGACTAGTTTGTTATTAGCATCAACAGCTGTTTGATAATTTTTCTTTGCTATTGCTTTTTCGCTATCAGTAGCATTTTCTTTTTTAGATAAAGATTTTGCGTCATTTATTTTTTCTACATTTTTAGCATACTCTTGTAATTGATCTTTGTTTAGATTATCTAAACCATTTTTAACGTTATTTTTTATTTTAACTATATCACTAGCAAGAGAATTTATTTCATTTAGTATAATCTCTCTACCACTTTCATCTGCTTTAGATAAATCTTTTTGTAAAGAATTTATTTCATCTGCAATGTTGTTAATATTTTTTCTTGACTGTTCGTCTAGTAGTATGTTTACAGCTCTATCTCTAGCGTTTTCATTACCTCTTGAAAGTTCACCAACAGAGCTAACAGTTCCACCAACAAGACTACCTACAATACCAGCGTCAAATATTCTATATTTTTCTTTAGCCCAGTCTATTTCTCTACCCAAACTTACCCTATCCCACATCACGCTAGTAAGCTCTGTAGCCGCTTCTGATGCAGCTTCACCAACAAATCCACCACCAATATCTTTAATTAATTCTGTTGCTCCTCTGTTTAAAAAAGCTTTTGCTGCTTCGCTACCAGCTTGAGAGTTTATTAAACCAGCTCTTTTTAACAAACCTCTAGTAGCAAGTTCAAAGCTAGCTTCTATAATACCACTACCAGTAGCATTTAACATTAACTTACCTGTTGATTGCATAGGATCTTTTTCAAACTCTTCTTCAAATTTATTACCAGCAACACTAGAACCTAAAGCAACTAATCCACCATAACCAGTAGCGGCTGCTATTAAAGAAACAGTACTTCTAAGTCCACCACCAACAGCTCTAACAGCTGCTCTACCAAGTTTATCATAATCTTTTGTTTGATAAAAATCTTGTAAATCTTGAGATATAGTTTCGTTTTCGTGCTTTAAAACATTTTCTTCTAAACCTTCTATTACATTGTCATATGTATTTTTTTCTACAGAAACAATACCAAGCGCAGGAACTACTTTACCAACAAGCTCAGCTGCTTTTTCAGCTGATTTATATAAAGCTTGTTTTTGCTCTTTAGTTTCTGTTCCATATAATAAGTCAGCAATAGCAAAATACGTAGCTGTATTATAATTTTTAACACCTTTAGCAAAATCTAAAAAACTTAAACCAAAGTTAGAAGCTAAATCTTTTACTGTAGAACCAAAAGTTATTTCTTCATCTTTAGTAGCTTGTTTAACTTCAGTCATACCAGCACTACGCATGTTATTCATGTATTTGTCAAAATCATAACCTTTTTCTTTAGCATGATTTTGCAATTGCTCTAATGTTAGTTGTACTCCGTTTAATTCAAACATAATTATGTTGTTGTTTCAGTCATACCTTTACTACGTAAATCTTGCTCTTTATCTTTTTCTTCTTGATTTTTTTCTGCAATATTTTTTTGAATAGTACGTACAATTGGAGACTCTTTATCGGTAGCAGTATCTAAAGCTCCTGTAACGTCTTGTTCAAATTCTTCTGTTCTATAACCTTGTTCCCAAATTCCCGCTGTCATAAGTATATCTTGGTTTGAAATTGCAGTTTGTACTGTTTGGCCTGTTTCAGGGTTTTTTGTAAGCTCTACATATTTATTTATAGAAGGTATAAACTTATATTGTTTTGTCGCAAAAATAATCTTAGGCTTTTTGTTTTTTATGTCTTGTAAAAGTAGTTTAGCTGATTTTGTTGTTATATAACCCACACCATAATTAACTGGTATTGTCTCTCTTTCTTTATTTTTGTCACCTTGTAAAGATTTTAACTCATTAAGCTTTTCTTGTTTTTTTCTTTGCTCTTCATTCCATATAGCTTCATCGCTAGATGCTCTCCATTTAGCAAACTCTCTAACAGATAAACTATGATCGTATAATTCATTTCTAGGATTAACTAAAGCATCTATAACTAAATCCCTATTATGCATGTTCATTACAGCTTGATATTCATCAGGACTAATTTCACCATATGGAGGATCAGTATCAACCGATTTCATGTTTAATTTACCACTTTCAATTAAATCATCAACTACAGTTTTAGTTGTTTTAGCATCTAGCGCGTACGCACCATTTAAATCACTATTTGTTTCTAGTGCATTAGCCCAACTACCAGGCTCCCATCTACCACTAAAACCTGCGTCTAGCATATTACCATCATCGTCAGTTGTAGCTTGTGGTGTTTTCCAGTTTTCATAATTGCTACCATGTTGTGCTGTTTGAAATATGTGCATTGCATTTAGCTTATCACCACCAAATTGTTTTACAATATCATCAATATACATGTTTGTAGGAAACTTATCTCCAAGCCCTGCTTTTTTAGCATTTTCCATACTAGTACCAGACATGGTTGTGAGTTTACCAGATATTTCGTTTGCCTTAGCTGTATTTGGAAACTTTTGCATTAAATCTTTAGCTTTAATACTTATTACTTGACCTGGTGTATATTTTTTCTTATCATCAGAGCTTAAATTATTCCAGTTTTCATCTGATAAAGTAACATTAAAAGTAATACTATTTGTTTTTTTATTCCAAACTTGTTCAACATTACTATAATCACCATCCATGTTTAATATCTCGCTACCTACAGCTAAATCTATACTAGATATACCTTTATGAAACTCACCAGGGCTTAACTCTGTACCGTATATTTTACCTATAGATAGTAAACTTCCTTTTAACTCTATAACGCTTTGGTTAACATTATTTAATTCACCCATAATCTCCATACGTTTCTTTTTGTTTTCAGGAGTATCATCATCACCAATAGTGTTGTATAATTCAAACTTATCTTTTAACTCAGAAACATAGTTATATGTATTATCAAATATTTGTTTGTGTAAACCAGAAGCTCTACCACCTTTGTCGTAGCTAGATAATTTAGTGTTTATATTATTTGCAAGCGTACTAAAAGCACTTGATTGCTTTTGTTTTAGCTCTTTATTTTTTTTATTTTGTTCTTGTACGCCTTTGTTTATTTTTTTTAAAATATCACTAATACCGCCAGTATAGCTTTTAGCTAAACCAGTTTGTATAATATTTAATTCGCCTACGTTAATATTTCCATTTGCCATAATTATATTTTTTTATACGCCACCACCAACAACAGTTCCAACTACATTACCTAAGCCTTGAACGTTTTTCATAATATCTTCTTGACCTTGTTGTTTGACTGCAAATTGATTAGCAACAGCAGCTTGATAACCTTGACTAGCAGCACCAGCTTCGTTAAACTGCATACCTAATAATGTTTTTTGTCTTGTAAATTCTTTATCAGCAACATCTGCTTCACCTCGTCTAAACAACATATCATTAGTTCTATCTGCAGCTCTTTCTTGTTGTTGTAGTTGAGCAGCTTCCTTTCTTTCAGACATTTGATTTTGTCTTTCTTGTTGCCCTATTGAAGCACTAGCTCTTTGTGCTTGTAAAGCACCTTGATTAGCCATTGTTTGAGCTAAAGCAGCTATACCACTACCACCAGCTGCACCTTGTAAACCCTGCATAACATTTGCTTGTGATTGCTGAAACGTTTGTCTTTCAAACTCTGCTTGTTGTTGATTAACAGTTAAATCTTCAAAAACGTTTTCCATGTTTGCAAATTGATTTTCCATACCTGCGTACTGGTTTTTAAACTCAAGATTTTTATATTCTTCTTTTTGCTTTTCTAATATAGCTTGCTGTTTTGCTTGCTCTGCAGCTTGTTGAGCAGAAAATCTTTCAGCCGCCTGATTGTTTTTATTAGCTTGATACATAGAAACACCAGTACCAACAGCAGCTACAGTTACAGCAGCAATAGCTGCTATAGCAGCACTAGCTTGTATAACTAAATCATTAGCGCTAAAATCTAAAATATATAATAAAATTCCTATTGGTACTATAGGAAACATAATTTGTTTTTCTTTATTCATTTTTATTGTTTTTTAGGAACTCTTCGTATTCTTTCCAGCTATATACGATCATGTTATCTTCTAACTCTTTTATATCTTCTGTGTTAGTTGGATTAGCATGTATTGTTACAACTACACACTCTTCAACTGCATAACCCATTTTTTTTGACCCTGACGGCGCGATAACATAGCAAGGAGCTATATATTCCTCTACACCTTCTTTTGTCATTATATTTAATTTGCCTTGTAGTAAAAAGAAAACTTCTTTGTACTTATGTATACCACCAACTAACAGTATACCTTTTTCTATTCTCATCTCTCTTACATACACACCATCTGCAAAAGAGTGTTTATATTTAAAAAAATCTGGTTTTATTATTTCTTTACCTGTTCCAAAAGCATTTTCGTTATCAGATATACTAATTATATAATCTTCAACTTTTTGTATTCTTTCTTTATAAGGTATACTTATATCACCTTGTAGTATTTTACTTACTTCTAGTTCTTTATCAGACATAATTTAATTTAATTTATATCTAATATAGTCACACTTTTTGCTATTTATTTACTACTTTCAGTAAATACGCTACCTACGTTAAATAACTCTGCTTTATCTAAAGAATTATTTCTAAGCTCTACGCTAGCGTAATAACCTACTAAACTACTCATATTAGCTTTATTATCTTTGCTAAACATAATATAACTTGGATCAACACAATTCTCTTCGTAAGTAATACCTGTATCACCATTCACCTGAAGGCCTCCAGTTCTAATAATAAAAGGTCTAGTAAAATATTGTTGTGTTACCGGATCTACATGATTAGCGAAAGCAATATCATCATAACCTAAGTTCATGTTAAAATCATTTGGATATCCATTAGATAAATAAGATAAAAGATCATTAACAGTATAACTAGGAAATTGAGTGGTAGAGCCTAGTGAATTTTGTGCGTTCCAATTATTTGCAAAATCTATATCAACTTGAGGAACTGGATTTGGAAAATAATGCGTTGCTAGCGACTCTATTCTAAAAAATCCCCATCGCATCCAATAGTTAATAACATCACCAGTAGCTGCATAAGAAGTTCCTTGATTTGGATAAATTGTGTTATGAGCAGTGTAAGGAGAAGTTTGAGTAACTAAATCATCTATTCCGTTTACATTTTTTTGACCAGGCATAACACGGCATCTTTGATTTAGATTACCAGCTATTTGTTGTTCAAAAACAAATCCAGGTTGACCCACTTGAGCGTTGTGATCTGTGATCACTGTATGATATATCCAGTCTTTTAAAACTTTATCTTTGTTTTGTGGTAAAAAATGCCAATAAGGACCCGATGGGCTAGTGTTATATCCTTGATTTTGCACAGCAACTTTTAAACCGTTTCCATATGATTGCGGCCCACCATTATCATTTCCACCTACAACTACAGGCCAATCTAATATAAAGTTAGTATCTGGATCAACACAATCACCAGCACCAGGCCCTTGAACCATAACCTGTTCACATTTACCATTTGCTATTTGATCCCAGTATTGATTAAATAAATCTTGTGGCATATCACAAATTATAAAACCAGCATTTGGAACAGGTGGCCTACCAGCAAACGTATCATGAGATCTAATAGGTAGATTATCTTCATAAAGCCACTCTCCAACTTCTAATATTTCACCTATCATTATTATCTCTGACTGATCATTAGTCATATGCGGAGTATGTGTACCACCACTACTTGGCAAACCAGTTTCACCTGGATATTCTCTAACAGGACCAACTGCTCTTGGATTAGAAAAATAAGCATAGTCACCTACTTGAACAGAAGTATTTAATACGTTTGGAAAATTTAATCTTACTCTTGGCATGTTAATTTATTTATTAATAATACAACTCATCATTAAACCTTGGTAGTACGTCTTGATTTGGATTTGGTTGACCTAAAACTTTTATACAAACTTTTTTTACATCACTTAAAGTATTAGCATCATCTTTCATTTGAAAAGTAAAAAAGTCTTTACCAGAATAACCAGGGTTTGGAGTATAAGTAAAAGTGTCATTACTAGCGTTATAAGCACTTAAAACACCGTGTGATGGTGGTTTTACAACTACACCAGTTTTACCAGTTCTATTAGTATCTTTATCATACTTTATCATTTTTATAGCAAAACCGCTAGAATCTTTTGATATAGTTATATTTTGATCATAAGCGTTTGGTTTTATAGAAAGCATTTTATCTAAATCAAAAGAATATGTAATATCGTTAAAACCAAATTGTTTAACATCAAGTTGAGCTTTTAATTTTAATTGATTAGCCGCGTCAGCACCTGTGTTACCGCTACCAGATATTCTAGCATTACCTCTTAATATAGTGTAATTATTATCAAAAGTAACTATTGACCCATGAGGTAAATCAATACTTCTATCAAGTAAAACTTTAACTTTATTGTTCAGAACATTATCAACTTTAAAAACTTTAGCTCTATGTGTAGTTATAAAAGTTAATGTAGCGTCGCAATCTAATTCATGAAAATCAGTTAAAGTAATATTTTTATCACAATCTATAGAGGATATACTGCTTATATCACCGTTATTAAAATCAACCAGCATACCAACCGATAAACCATCTGTGTGTGTTAAAGAAAGTTTATTTATTTTTTTATCACTGCAACTACCAGTCTGTATAATGTTTGAATCTTTGTCTAACAAGGCAACAACGTCTCTATCTTTAATAATATTACAAGTTAATTGCATGCCAGAAGTTATAGTAGCATTGATATCTCTACTAACCACACTGTCTACAACTGTGTTTTTTGTTGTTAAAATTTCAAAATCATAAATTAACGCTGGTCCTTCTTTACCACACTTATCTACTTTTGCTTCAAAACTAGTATTAGTTACTAAATTACCTTTAAAACCATTATTTTTAACATAAAGTCTTGTTGCTGTAGAACTATCTTGAATAGTTAACTCGTATGTTTTTTTAATTGAACTTTTTTCATTTACAGTGCCTGAAACAGAAATATCATTACCAGCTAAAGTTAAAGTTGGTAAGTCACCGCTAGTGTCATAAGTTTTACTAAAAGTAACAGTAGGATCTTTATACTGATATATAGTTGTAATTTTTTGTACAGAATTACTAACATAAACATCAGGTGATACTGTTAGTTCAACATTATAATACTGCTGTGATCTTGAGACGCCTTCGCTAGAAACAATAGAAGGAAATTTTTGTTTTAAAATAAACTTACCTGTTCTTGGTATACTAATATTATTTAAGTCTCTATCTAGTATACTACATCCTTCGCTATCTTTAATAGTTATAGTAAATATAGATCCAGGTGTTCCAGATAATTCAATCTTTCTAGTTTCACCAACTTGTTTTATAGGCCTTATTTTACCATGGTCAACGCCTTGTATCGAATAACTATTTATTAATTTATTTATTTTATTTTTAGATTTAGTAGGAGTAGATTTTCCATACGTATTTCTATCAAGTATTTTTCTTTTTTCTTCAATTACAGGATCTTCGTAGTCTTTTTCATCTCCATAATCAAAAATTCTTTTTTTACGTTTTAATGTATTACCTCTTGATTCAGCTCTTTTTTCTATATCTACTTTAGTATTAGTAACAGGTCCAACTCCTTGAGGCGTATCAAAGTCATACGTACTAGTAGAAGCTTTAGTCCAAGAAGCACCACCAGTTTTATTTATTGACTGAAGTCTATCTTTTGCCTCTTCTACACTAACGCCATATTCAGCAGCATAAGCAGCTTCATCTTCTGTAGTACCTGAGCTATCGTCTTCAGTTCTTTCTCCTCTTTCTCCTTCTTCTTCTGATGGTGTTTCAGAAGCCCCATGAGTAGGATAATATAGTTTAAAATTGTATATACTTAATATCATATTAAAAAGTTTTATAAATTACTGCGAAGGTCTAG
>CERT01011643.1_pt1 | contig 10613 bp, 23 predicted proteins | sample 530691 | NCBI WGS metagenome assembly CERT01 (sample SAMEA2620861, study PRJEB7988) | marine metagenome | biome: marine biome (ENVO:00000447); feature: surface water layer (ENVO:00002042); material: "saline water (ENVO:00002010), including plankton (ENVO:xxxxxxxx)" | depth 5 m
TACTTCCGGCCTGTTAAGCAAGGCGTAATCCTCATTCCTACTAAACGCCGAAGCATATATTTTCTTTAGCCGTGAAAGTTTTAGGTTCTTGAGTTTTATACTTGTGGAAGTTTTGTAATTTACTTTTTCTTCATGCCGTTGTTCCAATCAGCCCACCATTCCTCATTATCTATCTTGTCCTGTCGTACCCATGCCGCATATGCTTTCATAGTCGCCATGTAGTCATCCCTGACTGCAAACGTGTGGCCTCTAGGTGCTTTGACACCAAACCATTTGTACGCTCTCGCCAATATTTCTCTTTCACTCATCTCTTTTTCTTTTACCATTGTTTTATCACTCTCTATCTAACCAATCCTCATACAAGTCATACTCATCCATAGAATAGACTTTTGACTGCTGCCTTGAGGAATCGAAGTCTCTCATCTCTTTGTCACTAACTATACCCCTAGCACCACGTAGCAATTGCGAAACCCTGTTAGGGGTTGCTGTTATCGCTCTCGTTGGTCTGTATCTTAGTGCCTCTGCTATCTCCTGTGGAGACATAGGCTCGCGTGCCTCGTTTAGAATCACGCCTATAGCCCTCCTTGTTTGTATAAATCTACGCTTACCTCTTACACCCATATCTACACCACCCGTTGGTCTAATATAAAACCTTCTATGCCTCGCAGTCCATCACTTTTTGTATGTAAACTATGGCATCCATCATCTCTTCTTGAAGGTGTGTTAGCCATTCTTTAAGGGTTAAATCTTCTCGTTCCATTGTCACGCCGTACTTTTTCTCTCCCACTTCTGCACGCGCCTGTATCTTGGCACATACTTTATCCTCTATTTTACTCATGGTAAATAACTCCTTAGTGTTAGAATGGGACTCTTCAATTCTGCTTTTTTCTGCTCTACCAATTTTGGCACGGCGAATTTACCTACTGCCGCGTGACACACCTTGCACCACGAAAGTTTGCGCCACTCTTCTTCTGTAATGTAGCGGTACTCTGTCTTGTCTCCACAAATAGGAGTCTTCGCATTTCCATAGCGCGCGTGCTTCAAGTGCGGCATCTTCATTCGTCTTTCCCCCTGTAGTCTACGTGGTTCTTAGGCAACCTATGAAGCCGCCTGTTAATTAAATTTTCTATCAATTTAGCCGCAGACTCCGCACCTTTGTTGAATCTCTCTTCCGCCACCTTATCTCCTGTAGGACACATCTGTTCTTTAACGGTGGTAATATCTATCGTATCAAGAATGTGGTTGAATATCTCGTACTCCACATGGGGAACAGTCTTCGCTCTCATGCTGCCACCCACCATGAGGGTGTGTCAGTACCCTTGTCCCACTTGGCAAACGTCTTGCTGTGGTAGTAGCGTCTGTACGCTGCAACAGCAGTAGAACCTGTGGCGTGGAATAGGTAGCCGTCTTTAATGTGACAGGCTACGGGTCTATACTCATCGGGCATAGCAAGAGCGAAAGGCGTAAGGTTGCCTGCGGGTATAATCTGAGACATAGTGAATAACTGCTCTAAGCCTGTCTCGCAGAAGTGAGTCTTGCCGAACCGCTTACTATACTCGTCACATAACGCAAGGCCATGCACGACAGCCCATAGGAAATTGTTGCGTGAGTCGCCGCACCACACGGTACAAGGGTGCTTGTGGTAGCCACCCTTGAGGGGAGTACCCTTCTTGGTAAGTGGCATCATGTCAGGCGTAGCACCGTGGCGTATGACGGCAGAGCCGCATTGCTGTAGCAATTCTACAACCATCTTGGGTACGTGCTTGTCACAGTAATCTTGTGCTGCTAATACAGGGTCTTCGTTCAATACAAATATGTTCATATCTATGCCTCCAAGTAATTGCTTATAATCTTTGTCCTAACGCCCACGCAAGCACTACTCTTCTTCCATGTGCTTTTCGTAATCTCGGTAAGTCTCTCTCATAATCTCTCTAGTAAAGGGTAGGGAAAGCCACACGGCTACCAATTCGTATAGCACTCGGCAGTCTGTCTCTCCTGTCTCTTCCCAATAATCATATTCTGCTTCGTATGCGTAATGCAAGTCCCAAAATAATTTTCCTAGAGTCTCCCCCAAATGGCCTATTTGCTCATCCATTTGTAGAACCAAATCTCTTATCTCTTCTACATCTTTCTCGTCTATATTCATAGATTAGACCACACCAAATACTTTAAGGGTTATTAATGTGGCAAGAGTTAGTTTTACCGCACCGAAAAGCGTGCGCCATAGTGCCATCGTTCCCATGTGGGACATAGACCAACACTCAATGTCTTCCCAAACTTGCCGTGCCATCTTACTCACTCAATTCTAATTCTCCGGTGTAAAATTTACCGTTTATTTTTATTCTAATCTTGTAGTCTACCCACGCCTGCGGTGCTGTATGAATGTGAATTATCTTAGCCTCTATTTTGTGGTCTGTACCTACGTTCTTGTAGTCACTCATTCTTCTCTCTCCGTGTAGTGCTTCTCTAAAGTATAAGGACTAAACTTCAACAGCAAATCGTCTATTGTCGTTTCATCCCATTCGGTGACGGTGAATATCGTGCCGGACTTCATGTGAACCTCTAACGTGCCACTATCCGTCTTGACGAAGCCGGAAACATCGCGCCTGTCAATCCACGCCACGCCACTCATAGTCTTGAGGGGCATAGTCCAATAGTCGTATTTCTTCTCTTGGTATTTCATTCTTCTTCGCCCCCGTAGTCTCCCATCCATGTCTCCTTAACCACGTTCTCCTTATAATCATTGAGCATGGTTTGTAGTTTAACCCTCAAAGTCTGTCTTTTTTCTGCTAAGGTCGCATATTCGGGGAAGGAAATTATCGCGTCAATCTTGTAGTCTACGCCGCCATAAGTCACCGTGCCGCCCTGCGCCACTACGAAGTTTTTAGCCTGCTCAATATCTTCTATGTTTATAGAACGGTCATAGCGGTGTGGCATACCATCTATAATCCACCTGTCGGCCTTACCTATCTTGTCTGCCTTTAGCATAGCGTCTTCGCCAACCTTACTCCTTCTCCACCTGTTATCCTCAGGGTAGCAAAGGCCGTGTGTCAGGCCGCGTTCATGCCTATACACGAAAAACTCAATCATGTCATCGCGGGTTATAGGCTCTAATTCTTCACCAATCTTTATCTGCCTCTCTAAATTCCTAATGTCACTCTCAAAATTATTCTTAACTTCTTTGCACTTGTGGAAGTTTTGTAATTCCTTGTTGTAATTATCACGGTTATTTTTCTCAGCCAACCATCTCTCACCGTTTTCTTCCCACAGGGTTTGCATCGTTTCTCCGTTGAGAATGTAGGCGTTGTTTCTGTCATTGTAGGCCGCATCTGAATATGTATTGTGGTTAAGTTTTCTGACGTATCTTAGTGAATCACTCCATGTGTCCCACTTGGTTTTGTGGGTAAGTATTAGGTTTGACCTACTGCTTGTTGTTCTCCACAGGAAGTGCATAGTGTCGTAAACGGAATTTCCTAGTTTTGCCTCTAATTGTTTTAGGGTTATAGAAATACCCTTCTTACCATAGACACCCTCATCGCTTGTAAACTCAGCATTGTATTTTAGACCCCTAATCCAATCGTAAACGTTCCTTTGACCACTTCCTATTCTCGTCACACTTTTTCTGTCTTGGCTGTGGTAGTCGCCTGTGTCTCCCCAAATCTCTCTATTCTTTAGCATCAAGTCCTTGTCCCTGCGCTCACTATCTTTTAGGTTCGTGTCTGCGCTCACAAGGTGTTGTAGCCCTATCGCAAACAGGTATGTTTTTTCATCGTTATTTTCTTCGCTCATTCTTCTTCATCTCCTTCTCTTCTCAACATTCTTACCTTAGTAAATTGAGTCTGCATAATTACCCTGCCCTTTTTCTTAGGTGCTACTGTGACCTTCTCCCAATGCTTCTCATCCATATCGCTGAGAATCTTAGCCATCTCATAGCCGTCTTTTCTAGGCAGGTAGAAGGCTTCCCACATTAGGTAGCCCTCGTCAGTAATGTAATTGCTCTCAATTACAATCTGCTTTCCGTTGTGCTTATTCGTATAGGTTTGTCCTATCTCCCAAATTGTCATATTTATCACGATAAGTCCTTTGCTTATAAGGTCTTTGTTTCCGACCACGCAAGCACTTTATTCAATTCTTCGACCTCAACCTTTTTTTGCTCATGGGCTTTGTCACAAAAGAATACTTTACTCTCTATGTTTCCATCTTTCGTAGTGGTGCTTTTATACATATTGAGAATATAAACTCCGTGTCCATCGAAGTTAGGTATTTTCAATTCACCCAAATATCCGTCATCTAAAGGCGCAAGTAGTTCCTCTATTTGTGCGAAGGGAACGGGTGCTTTGGAATTTATTATTGCCCTTATTTTTGCGAATGCTTCTTTAATTTTATCTTTACCAATCAATGTCATATTATTCCCTCACTATCCCTTGTAGTCTTCTTATAATGACTAAAGTATTGCACTCATCGCAACACCTACCTGTTTTCAATGGGCTTGCGTTGTTGCCGTAGCCCTCATAGGGTTTGCTACAAATGACGCACTCGCCTCTCAAAGTACCGACTCCCTGTATGCCCATCGGTCTTCGTGCTTTCTAATAATTCTTTCTAACTTCAAAACCTGCATCCTCAATTCGTTTGCCTCTTTCTGTTCTCTTACCGCTATTTTTCTTAGGCTATCTCTTTCTTTTCTCAAGTCAGCAGACTCTTCAATTGCTATCTTTAGAGCAATCGCATAACTTTTTATCTGCAATTCTTTAGCCGCTAAAATATCGTCATAATCTTCTTCGTGTGCCATTTTTTCTACCCCCATTCCTCTTCGTCTTCTAAGTAATCGTCTTCGTCTTGCTCGGAAAACATCTCGTAAATCTCATCGTGGGTATAGCCTGTGTCTGCCTCAAAGTCATCTTCGTCAAACATATCCTCGCCCAAATCATCTAACTCAGCAATACCAAACTTGCCCTGTTGGTAATTTACCTGTTGTATTTCTTCCGCCTCTCTAATCGTAATGTGCTTGCACCTGTCGCACTTTTTGTGCGCCTTGCTCTTTGCCTTGAATGTCTCTCCGCATACTATACAGTCTCTATTGAAGACGGTTAGACGGTTGCCGAAAGTATCATGCTCAAACTTTGACGGGTTGCCCGTATCATCGTAATTTTCATCACTCATTCGTCATCCCACTCCACTTCATAGTCTAATTTTATCGAACCCTCAACATATCCTATTTTTCCGCAGTCGGGGCATTTTACTTCAAAGGTTATAGTTTCTTCATCGTAGTCGTGTATGTCAAGAATGTCATACGGGTACGAATGGTCGCATTTTTCTTCGTGGTCTAACTCCGGTTGAGGGAGAGCGACCATGTGGTTCTCTACGGGCTTCATCTTGCCCTCACCCCGCCGTTGCCGCCTCTTTCTTCCCACTTGCTTATGCACAGGTCGCATAGCCATGCCACCATCTCGTTTCTGCCTCTAATCATGCGCAGAGGAAGACCCTCTCTTTCGCATAGGGGACAGTCGCCTATTTCAAACCTTATCTCATCCATGTTTCTCCCTCTCTCTTGTTGTTAATAAACGTTTTTACACCGACCACGCAAGCAAAAGTGCGTAGTAGAGAAGGCATGAACCGTAAGGATAACCCAATGACGGGAAACCCTCTCTACCACGACTTAAAGGAGGGAAATATCCCGCCATTGAGCGTAGGTGGGGGCGGAGAGGACTAACCTCTCTACGGCTGTTAGAAGAATGTGAACCGTAGGGCTAAAAGACCCCGCCCCCTTGTGTGTTTTTTTACCGTTGTTTTAAGCCACCACCCTTGCTAGTGCATCTTCCCATGCCTTGCCCTTAATGCGCTGTCCTGTTCCGACAATCGCAGACTCGGCCCTCTTTTCATTCACCTTACCGTCTTTGGTAGTGACCCAATCGTGGTCTATGAAGTCGCTAATCACGTTCACGGCCTGCCATAGCGTGCCATCCATGCCGCCTACTTGGTTCTGTTCCTGTTCCTCAAGCCCTAAAACCACATCGAGTATGTTTTTTCCGCGTGTAGCAAGCCCGAAGGGGTTATTCTTGTCGTAGTCCTTGCCGCCCTTCATCATCTCAGGCTTCTGAACAATCGGCAGGTGGTCTAAGTAAAACTGTACCCTCTCACCAATGTCCATGTCTATTTCCATCATGCCCTGAGCCTGTCTTGCCCACTCATCCATCATAACATTAGTCATGCCAATGGCCTGCTTCATCTGCTCAATAGCCTCATCCATGCGGCTAGTGTGGCGAACCACGAAAAGGCCGTTTTTCGCCTTCGCGTCACGAATCATCATGTTGTATTGGTTGCCACATTGCATTCTGAAAGTCTGAGGAATTACTCTAATCCCACTTGACCCGTCATGGCTATTCATAAGCGTCATGTAGGTCTGAATAGGCTCGTTGCCGTTTATGACTACCTCATCAGGTAGGGCTAAGTTAAACCATGCCCTTGCGCCATTGTTGGTCTGTCCTACCTTGTTCCACTCAAGCAGCCCTGTGCCTGTCAATTCGTGGGCTAAGTTAGCCACATCAACGTGCTGCTTCACATGGTACGACTTGCCCACTACGCCTATACAATCATTAGTATCATCCCTAAAGACTCCCCTGTGCTTGTGTGTTAGCATAGTGCCGCGCTTGTCATAAAGCGGCTCAAGGTTGGCTGTAAAGCCCAACCCCGCATTCTTGCATACTTCTTCTGCTGTTTCTCCTTGCGCGTCATCCCCGAAAGAACCCCACGCCTCTTGTCTCATCTGTCTTGTCATCTGTTTTGTCCTCCTTGTTAGGTAAATTGGGCTACATAGTCTCTGCCTTTAAAGGTATCGTTTCGACCACGCAAGCAGTCCCTCGCGCGCGTATAGGATAAGGAGAGAATCAGGTCAAAAAAACGACCACGCAAGCAAAAAACGATTCTAAGGGCTATTGTAGGCCGTTGAAGTAAATATAGGTAGTTTGGTAGCCCAAAGCAAGAAAGTCCGTCAAATCGCGTTAAAATGAGATTTGTAGCAAACGCCTATACTTTGTAGCAAAATGATTTGTAGCAAAAAATTTAGGCCAACCTAAAAAAATATTTGTAGTAAAAATATTTGTAGCAAAAAATTTGTAGCCTGTGAATTTGTAGCAAGCGAACCAACAAAAATTTGTAGCAACACGCGAGCGCGCACGCGCAAATGCTACAAATAAGATAGCCGTGAAAAAAAATTGCCCCGCGCCTACCTGTCCTCTTCCATTTCGGAAGGCGAGTAAGCACGGGGGCTTGGATTAAGCGCATTCATCGCAAATCACGCGCATGGTTGGTCGAGTGAAGTCATCCTTATGAACCTTTTTACTTTGGGCAGTATTTTTCTTGCTGTTGCATACAACGCAGGTCAAATCACACCCGCGCATCATAGCAACGACAGGGGCGACTTCAATGAAATCCTCGGAAGGTATTTTTTTCTTTACGGGTGAAACTACTCCCTCTTTCCTCAATGCTCGCGCTATCTTGTTTGACCTGTGGTTGGGGCAGGTTTTCTTATGACTGCGCCCCTTAATTGCGCCGCAGCATTCGTGACGCTCTCGCCCCTCTGAATATCTGCCGTTGGTTGAGCCTGTGCGCCTCTTTGAATCTCCGGTGGTCTTGCCACCCTTGCGGCCTGCGGCCTGCTTCTGCTTATCGTAGGGTTTGAATGTGCCGTCTTCCCACCTGCGCATATAGAATAGGCCACTCCGACTCTGCTTATAACTACTTCGGTAGGCAGTTTCGAAAGTGAGATAGCGAGTTTCGAACCACAAATTATGCCCGTGGCACTACATAGATGGACAGGAAAAACCTTGACAGAAAAGTAGCGAGAATAATAGTGAACGCCGTGATAGAAGACCCCGCAGGGATAGCGTACTACAACCGTGCGATAGACCAATTAGAGGCCGAGGGATTCTATGAGGATTGGTCTGAGAACGTTGAAGACCTGTGGCTTGCGATAGCCCTAACATGGGCCTCATGGGGTGAGGAATAATGCTTCGGTGGTGGCAAAGAGCATGGAATAAATATGCCCTTAAAACAACGTGGCTACCCGTCTTCAAGCGGGGCAAGGATGAGCAAGATAACTACGAGAAAGGGCCGTATTCGGGCATTTGGGGCTATTCTAGAGACAGTCCGTGGTGGACAGGGGATGGTGATGATTGGTAGCGAAAGGTTCTTAAGCGGAGACTTACCCGCTTGGTTTGGTGGTCGCATACGAACCACTCCCTTCCCTCATCATGGTGGGAAGGTGTGGAAATATAACCCTGAAACTTCGTGAGAAGAATCGGGTAGTGTTGGAGAAGTGTCTTTAGCGTTGTGTGTGGGTCTTGGTTTAGCGGCCACTTCGCACACGCAATCATAGTGATATGTCGCCGTGAGGTGCAAAGGAGATAACCTTCAATAACCCCGATTCTGAGGTATAAACAAAAGTCCTGTAAAAAGAAGGAGGCGGCATTCTCGCTGATATAAGTCTCGCTAGTGGCCCTATGCAAGAGGTAGGGGATATGTTTTGAGAGCGCATATGCCGGATATGCCGAGAGTACCCTATCTCTCACTCACACGCGGGGGCGTGCCTGTAATCGTGACTTCGTATGCGACCTACCACCCTTATAAATTGTAGCAACCCACGCACTATTTGTAGCAAGGTCGGAAAGTACGAGGGTATTTGTAGCATATGGGAATGTAGGGTCGGCCTCTTTCAGTCTTTGTAGCAGAAATACCTCCCTTATAATACTTACGTTTTTTGACATTTGTAGCAAACACTAAGTGTGGGCCAAAACACCTACCCCCTGCATCACACTAAGTGCGATTTTTACACTACCTTTTATTTGTAGCACTCGATTTTTTAGTTTTATTTGTAGCAAAGCCTCTCTTTCGGTAAAATTTGTAGCAAAACCGCGAAAAACGCCGAAAAACCCCAAAATGCTACAAATTTGTAGCAAAAAGGGGCTAAACCGGAAGATTGATAAGCACAAGCCCTGTGGCATGGCTATGAAGCAAGAAATAATGGACAAAATACACAAGACCGCAGGTGAGAGGATAGACGCAGGCTCAATGCAATGTGAGGCGGATTTCTTCATAGGTGCAATGAGTATGTACCTCGCCCTTCACCCTGAGTCAGAGGAAGACGGCTCATGGTGTCCCCCTTCGTGGATGTTCACCATTATGCGTGGTGACAGCGTGGTTGAGAATGCCGCCGAGATAGAGGCAGACCGAGCGATTGAGAGAGCCGAGATTAAGGCCGAGAGGGATTATGACGATAGGCACGCCTACGATAGACCGTATTACTGATTGAGTCGGGGTCTTTGACCCCCTCTCTTTCTTTTACCGTAATATTTGTAGCAAAGTAAAGCCGTGCCACGATATACTGCTACAAATTTGTAGCAAAATATCCTACAATCGAAACCCTTAAGAGGGGAGGCTTAGTGGAGGGTACATGGAAAACCAACCGAGAACAATATTGACGAGCCTACACATATGCGATGAGATAGACGGAGTGCTTCACTTCATACCATGCAGCGTGACCGAGAACGTGGCGGGGTACACCCCTATGGGTAAGCCACGGAACGGCATGATGGGCGAGAGAACGATAAACGACCCTATGCCGTGGTATTGGGGGAACACAGACGAAGAGTGCCAAGCGATATGCGATGACTATAACCTTGAAACTTTCGGCATTACTCGCAAAGAGGCACTTGAGATAATTGCCTCAAGCATGAGGGCGCAGAACAACCACGACTACTAGACGCAGAACGTTGGGGCTTATAACCCCTTCGTTTTGTTTTATGATTCACCGCTACAAATTTGTAGCAAAATAAGGTGTGCGGTGCGTGTCTAACTATGCTACAAATTTCCAACCGAAGGGTTCATAAGGTCAAGCCTGTTGCGTTAATCATGGTGCGATACCTAAATGAATATGATGCAGAAGAGATGTATGACGAGTGGTTAGACTCGATGGGAGAGGTTGAAGTGTGCGGCTTACATTACCGCGCTTCAAGGGTCTTGAAGGAAGTAGACCCTATAGCGTACAGGTGCGGCTTCAATGACTTCCTCGATGCCGAAGGCTACGAGATAGACAACGACTATTAGACTTACGTGTTTTTGATTGCTGCGGGCGGGGGAGGTGGTAGCCCCCCGCCCCACATTCTTTAACCCTCAAAAATTTGTAGCAATTAATTCTATTCCTTTCGTGCGTTTACTGAAAGAATAAAACGTTAGACTGCTACAAATTTGTAGTAATTAATTTATTCCTTCTTATATGTTTTAGAATAGTCTCTTTACCTAAACTACTATTGAAAGAATTGAAGAAATGCTACAAATGCGTAGCAGTACCACGTTTAATTAATTCAGTAGAGTTTGCTACAAATAAAAATAATAGAAACCCTTAAGAGGGTAAGCCTCTTGGCTCTAATCATGCTAACAAGGAAGCATTACAACAAGATGGCAGAAATAGTGAACAAGGTAGAGGACTTCGACAGCAAGGTTGAGGTCTATATTGAGTTTTGGAAGTGGGCGGTTGAAGACGGAAACCCTAACTTTGACCTTGATAGATTTCGGGATGCGTGCGGTTTCGGCGTTGATGCGGTTTTCCGTGAGCCGGA
>CERT01013782.1_pt1 | contig 10525 bp, 2 predicted proteins | sample 530691 | NCBI WGS metagenome assembly CERT01 (sample SAMEA2620861, study PRJEB7988) | marine metagenome | biome: marine biome (ENVO:00000447); feature: surface water layer (ENVO:00002042); material: "saline water (ENVO:00002010), including plankton (ENVO:xxxxxxxx)" | depth 5 m
ATGTTTCATTGCTGCACTAGGTGGAGGATTTCCATATGCTGGACATGGTGGATGATCATCTTCTGCTGAATTATCTTGTGGAGTATTTTCAACTGGAGCAACACTATAAGTAGATTTTTTAAATCCACCAAATAATAATTTTCCTAGTGGAGTATTTTTTAACTCTGTTCCTTCTTCAGCAACCATCATACCCTGTGCTTGCATATCAGTAGGAGGTTGAGGTGGCATCATACCCTGTGGTGGCATACCTTGCATAGCTACATATTCTTCATGTGTTGCACCAGGATGTACTGTACCATCAGGCATAGTATGTGTAGGCATTCCCTGCATCATACCTTGTTGTGGTTGTTGTGGATTTTTTGCTGCATTAATCTCATCAATTTTTGCTTGAAATTGTTGAGGATCTACACCTTTACTCATTAAGTATGGAAATGCAGCTAATGGTAAACCGTTTTCAAAATCTTTTTTAGATTCTTGAATAAATGCTATCTGAGATAACATTATTTTATTTTTATTAATCATCTGCTCTGCAGTCTCAACTGCAATCTTATCAGATGTTTCATCTTCTAATATTTCTATATACTTATTTAAAGGAAACTTTTTTGCAGCTTTGGCAGGAGTAATTCTTTTCTTTTGTTCTATACCTAAAGATTTCATTTCATCTTTAGTTAAAAGCATTCCTCTTGTGTCAGAATAAATAAAACTTTGATCTGGTAGGTTTAATGGTGTACCTCCTTCTGAATGTCTTTTACCTCCTATATCATATAATTCAAATACACCATCACCTGATGTATCAGTAAGAGCCATTTCACCTTTTTCTGCTTCTAAGTTAGCAGCTTTTCTATCAACAGGTTTTAATGTATTACTAGTAGTAGCACCACCTGCTTCATAAGTTTTTATTACTTTACCGTTTCTTACAGTAAAGCCTTTAGGTAATGAATTTTTATTTTTAAGTTTTATTCTTGCCATAATTATATAATTTCTATATCAGCACCAGCTTTTATTAATTCTTGTAAAATTTCATAATCTACTTCTAACTCTTTTCCGTACTTTGCCACCTTATCTATTTTAGGTTCTTCTTTCTTTTTAGCAATGACAGGTTTATCTTCTTTAACTGGAGCAGGTTTATCTTCTTTAGGAGGAGCTGTATTACTTGCCATTTGGTTAGAAGGTGGTGTAGCATCTTTATCTCCATCACCAGTTATTGCATTTGCTAAATTAGTTGAAGCACTACCTTCCATTACACCTGTATATTTTGCAGTATCTTTTGTTAATGCCATAGCACCAGCTGCTTGACCTGCACCAGGAACTGCAGAAGCAGCATTTAAAGCTGCATTTTCTAAATGGTCTTTTACACCTTCTTGATCACCTGTAGCATACGCATAACCTGCTCTTGCTCCTGATATTCCAGTATTAACTAAATCAACAGCATTACCTACTACAGGAACCATTCCTGCAGCTGACATAGCTGTTTGTGTATAATCTAATGCTTTATTTATAGGTGTTTTAAAATCAGTTTCATCATAAATTTTTTTAGCTTGATCATATTTTTCACTTGCATAATTTTTTGCTTTATCCCACCATCCATCTTGCGCCATTGGTAAATGTCCACCGTAAGCCATTTTAGCCATTACTTGTTTTTGATATGCAATAACTTCAGGGCTATAACCTATTTCTACATTATAAGGATTAGATCCTGTAAACTCAGCTAGTGCTGCATAATTAACATTATCTACAACTGGTTGTGCCATACCTTGTCCACCCATTTGCATTATTAATGGAGCTTTCATATTATTACCAGAATAGATTTCATCTACTTTTTCATTAGTAAAACTATCTCCACTATTAACATCATGTATACCTTGTGAAGATTCTTGAACCATAAATTGATCTTCTCCTGTAGTATTTTCTGTTTTAGCTTTTGTTTCAGCAGCTTCATTAGCCCAACCTTCTAAAACAGCATTACCAAAATCAGCCCATTTAACTGCAGCTCCAGCAACATCACCATATGTATTTATAGCTCTATCTACTATTCCTGTTTTAGTAGCTGCATTTGCTCTATTCCACCAATTACCATAACTTGAATCAACTACTCCTGAGTCAGCAACAGTAGTTTCATCCATTTGATTCATTTCTTCTTCAGTCATAGCAGCTTCCCCTTCTGGGCTACCTTCTCCTTCTGGGCTACCCTCTACCGGAGTACCTTCACCTTCTGGACTTCCTTCTGGTGGTGGCGTTGTGTTTGCATCAGGATTGTTTGCATCATCGTTAGCTTCTTCATTTGTATTATCTGCAGGAACTTCTTTCTTTTCTGCATTATTATCTTTTGGAGGATCAGCAGGACCTTTGGATTTATTTTTATTATCTTCTTTCTTTTCATCTCCCTCCTCATAGAAAGGTAATGAACCTCCATTTTTATAAAAGTTTAATTTACTTGCACGTTCTTGATCATCTTGCATTAATAGTTTATGTAACCATTCTCTATTAAGTTGTAATTTACCTGCTGGACCCATATTAGATTGATGTGTTTGATCTTGTCCTACAAGATTTCTAAGAAACCAACTATCTCTTAATTCATTTTCAAGATATGTACTATCTCTTGTTATTGCATCTTGTAATTCATTTGCAGTAAAATTACCAGTATATGGAACATATCCTGTTCTTGGAAAGTTAGGATGATATTCTAAAAAGTCATGTACTTTTTCACCTTTCTTTTGATATTTGTCAAGTTTTCTTTGACCACCGTATACAAACATTTCTAATCCCATATTAGCTTCTTCATTATTTTCTCTTTCTTTTTGTAATCTATTTCTTCTCTCCTGATTCCCCTCTTTAGTTTTAATAACTTTTGTAGCACCATTAGTATATTTAATTGTTGTAGTACCATCACCATTATCAGTTCTACTTTCTTCTATTAAACCACTAGGGTTTTCATTTTCTTCTTCATTTGTTTCATCATCAGTTCCCTCTCTTTTTTCTTTCTTTATTTGTTCACTTGTTTTTGTTATAGTTTTAACATTATCTTGATAATCTCTTTCTGGATCATATTTTTCAATTTGTAAATTTGACATACCATCATCCGTTATAACATTAGGATCTGCTTCAGGTCCTGTTCTTACTAAACTTGTTACATCAGCATCAGGATTAACTAATATATCAGTTACACTATAATCTTTAGTTTTATCTCTTGCTTTATCAAACTCTGTTCTATCAGTTTCTGGATCAAATGCTCTAGTCTTTGTTACAGTTTCTGTAATCATTTTAGGATTATCAGGTCCTTCTGGTTGATTAGGATCAAAATCAGGATTTTCTACTTCAACATCTTCTTGATATTCTACATCATCATATGTTATATCTCCTGTTACACGGTCCATTGTTTGTCTAGAAGCAATATCAGTATTTTCTAAATGACCTTTTTCATGATATTCTTTAATTAAATTATCTCTATAATCCTGAAACTCATCAAATCTTCTAGCAGTATGCATTCCTTGTGTACCAATAACATCAGATAGTTTCATATCTTTATCACCAGTCTCAATAAATTTTTGTAAATTAGCATCATCCCAATATAGCTGTGCATCATTTACATTATCAATTTTACTTGTATCAAGAGTAGTTTGTTTAAAATCTGCTTTTGTATAAGGTTTACCTGTCTTAGGATTTATTGATTGTCTTCCAAATCCTTTTATTGCTCTACCTGTTGAATCAAGAGCATCAGCTAAAAGACCCCATTTAGATGTTGGAGATAATTCATAATCTGGTGTTCCCTTTGTAAGACCTTTTCCAAGATTGTGAGAATAAACAATATCCTCCATTTCTTTCTTACTAATTATACCATTTTGATAATCTTGTATAGCCTTTTGTTTTGCGCTTTCTGAAGATTCTTCAACTTTTTCAACACATTCACATGTCTCTGGATTTGTTTTAAGACCTTTCTTAGCACATTCTATATATACTGAATCATCACATCCTTCACCCTTTGGACTACCTTCTAATTCTTGATCATCTGTTGTTTTACCAGTACTTTCATCATCTACCGCTTCTCCTTCTGGAGATCCTTCTGAAGTATCAGGAGCATTTGGATCTAATTTTTCACCACAATTTACATCAAATCTACAATCTTTTCCTGAAGCATAATATTCAGTACCTGCTTTTTCATATCCTTCTGGACATGTACATTTAGTTTCTGCACCTCTAACTTCATCAGGATTAACAGGTTCTCCTTCATCAACATCTTTTGGCAACAAAGGTGTTGCATAAGAATCTGGTTCAAAATGCTTTTTTGGTGGAGGATTTATGTTAGGATTTACTTCTTTCCATTTTGCTTCAAGTTCTTCATATGTATCAAACTCCCAAGTTCTTCCGTTTGCTGTAAACGTATATTTTGGTTTTTTCTTTTCAACAGGACCTTCATCTTGATACCATGGCAACTGCCCACCAGTACGCATAAGATACTGATACTGACCTAAATAAGGATAAACGTTAAAAGTTTCTTTTTTATTGTTTTTCTTTTTTCTTGCCATGTTATTATTTGCTATGCAATATTATATATATAATATACTAAAAATCAATCACATTAACTAACTTTTAGTCAGTGACTTCATATATTCAATAGTATTTAAACCTGCCTTTTTAGAATCTTGATAATAAACTCTATTAAGTTTATCATATATTCTTTTTAACTTTTTTTCATATGGAGTTCCTTCAGCAGCACCACTTACATGTGCCATATACAATGCTATCTGATCATCTATAGGAATAACCTCATCATCTCCAAGTGTTACGTTTTTTATATTTTTATTTACATCTAAATCCTCAAATGTTATTTCCGGATTAGAAGGAGGAGGTGTAGTTAATGCTTCTACATTAGGATCTGTTACTTCTTCATTTGGTATCATTCCTAATGAACTTAAATGTTTTAATGCTGAGTATGATAATTTTTCTCCTTCTCTATATTTTCTAATAAGATTTTTTGTTAAGTTATGAGCTCTCTTTTGATCATGTATTTGTTGAGCAATATCAATTATTTGAAAATTACCTGAATCATCAACATCATCTTTATCATAATAAACTCTATCATCTATATCTTTATAGTTATAATTTATATATGGTAAGTTTCTTCCTTTATCAAATTCTTTTTTAATACTGTAGTTACCTTGAGGTGTTTCAATTTTCTTTTCAGCACCTATTTTAAATTGAGGCAAGAAAGCACCATTACGCATCATATCAGCAATTATACCATCTTTATCTTTAAGAGCAAGTTTCTCTTTATTATAAGGAGATTGTTTAACAGACCCACCATACTTAGCATACATAGTTTGTGAAATATCATCACCTCCTATTTCATCATTAGCATCAGCAACTGTATTATGAATATTTATAATATTTTCCCCATCTACACCATATCTGTCAATCATACGCTCCATCATCAAATTATTTTGACCTGCCTCTTTATCTTTTAGATATTGATCCATTAATTTTTCCCATATTTCAGGAGTCATTTGTTGATCAGGTGTCCATCCTGGAACAACTGTAGTTGCCCAATACCTAAGACCTGTTAAATCTGCATATGCTTCTGTAGAACCTATTTGATGAACTGGTCCTTCTTTATAACTTGGTAATTGAGATTGACCTTCTGATCCTGGTATTTCCATGTTACTTATTTCATCACGGAAATTAGTAACATCATCTCTCATTTTTAACCACTCTTCATTTTCAAATTTGTTTACACCTTCTTTATCTAATTTATCACCTAATCTTTTTAATTCAGTATACTTATCTAAATACTCATTAAACTTTGGATTTATTTTTCCTTTGTATGGAATTTTATTTGGAAAGTAAGGTTGTTGAAAGTTTCCTTCATCTTGATATAATTCATCAGGAAGATAATATCCTCTTTCATCATCCCATAATACTTGTTTATCTAATGTTTCAAAATCATATAATAGAGTTACATCTTCTGGATACCAATAACCTTTTGAAGATCTTTTATCTCCTATATTTCTTCCTCTTCTACTACCATCTTCTCTATCTTGCCAATCATAATCAGTCTCTCTTAGATCAATCTCACTTTGCTCTTGCCAAGGAGCTTCTTGCCAATTTTCATTTAATGTGTTTAACATATGATCATCAGCATAATTAAGTTCTCTATCTAATGCTAAAGGATCATCCTCAGAATAATATTTAGGAGAATAATAACCTCCTATATTATGACCTAGCTCATGTGCATAAACATTAGCTAAATGATATTTATATGTATCTATTTGATTAAGATCCATTTCTATATCACCTATCATTGGATATGTATAAGATCCAGATGAATTATATCTTTTTCTCCATGCCTCCCATTCTTCTTTACATTCATCAGGTAAATTTTTCCATTCACTTGATGGCATACCTTGCATACAATCAGGTATACTGTGATATATATCCCAAAGACTTCCATAATCACCTCTTTTATCTACAACTTGTGTTCTTTCAAGACCTGCTATTCTAGCATCTCTTACTTTTTCAGGATCTTCATAACCTTGATCTATTAATCTTTGTAAATATGTATCTGAATTTAAATAATTAAGAGTTACGTTATATACATCATCATATGCCGCTTGATTTTCAGGTGTAATATCTACTTGTAAGTCAGGATTAACTAATGAGTCTCTTTCAGTTTCTGTACCTTCTTGAGCTAAAGGTATTTCTCTTACCATTGTTGTATCAAACTGATGTAAACCAGAATTAGGATGTAATATAACATTATTAGCAAGTAAAGGTATACTTACACCAGTCATATCTATAATACCATTTGGTGTATGAATATCTAAGTATGGTTCTTCCTTATAAGGAGAATCATCTTTATAACCCCATTTTGATATGTCTTTATTATCTTTATTCATTATCTCATTGAAATATTTAATTTAGTATTATTTAATCTCAATAACATTTTTCTATTTTCAGATCTTACTCTTCTTAATAAAATATGATTATAATAATGTCTAAACTTCTTTCTCTGTGTTTGTGCCTTATTATAGTTTAAATTAGCAGCATTAAGATTTCTTATATAACCATTCCATTGTGTGTTAAATATTGCTTGCTGTGCTGCTGAAAATTCACCTCTATCATTTGTAATATCCCAAAATTGATTAAATCTATATTTTTGTTCTTCTTTGCTATATAATATATCTATAAAGTTAGGACCTACTATTGGGAAAGTAGATGCTAGTACAGGATTATTTTTAGGAGTAATATTTAATCTCAATAATCCAGATACTTGTTCTGTGTTATATATTATTGCTTCATCAAAATTCCAATCTAAATCATGGAACCTATCTTTACTTTCATTTTGGTATATATATGATTCTAGTTGATATTCTAAACTTCTTATAGTTGCAACACTTTGACCACTATGTTCTATTAGATCAACTTCCCATGGATAATCTACACCATAAAAATTAGCATATAAATCAGTTCTAGTATTATGTCTCCATATAGAAGTTCCTTGCTGTGCCCCTCTACATTTTCTACATCTTGCATTACAGAAACCAGGATCAACATATGTTAAACCATTAGGTGATCCATCAGAAGTATATTCATAATCAAATATTTCTTGTGCAGTAGGGCAAGGTGTACCATCATCCCATGAAGTATATTGACCCATAGTAGTTTCACATGTGTTTCTAAATGATTGTAAACTTTGATTACTACCATTATTAACACAACTACAATTAGATTCACCACATATACTATAATGATGATTATCAAAAACATTTTGACTACATGGTAAAACTAAATCAAATCCAGTTGGACAAGGAGTTCCATTAGTTGTAATTGCATCAATACAATTTGGTGTACCTACTCCACTAGCAGGTGTCATCTGCATAATGTTAATATTTGTAAGTCTTGGTACTGTAATTTCAATATCCTCACAACATTCTTCTTCAATTGGATCCCATGTATATCCAGGAGGACAACTAGGAATACCTTCTTTAGTTGTTAAGAAATGATTTATACTATTAAATGTTAGTTCAGGATGCCAATCATGAAATGAAATCCAAGCTTTTGATTTAGGATCATAACTTACTGTCCATGAAGCATCTTCAAAAAAGTTAGGATCACCTAATTCTATTGGTGATGTATTAGGTGCTATAATACTACTAGGTGTATACTGATAAAAACATGCCTTTTGACCTTGACTTCCATAATTAAGTCCTGCAGGATAGGCATCACCATCTCCATAACCGGATGTTGAATCATCAGCACAACATGAACAACTATTATTAGCCATTGTTGATTGATAACCAGCTGGACAGTCTACATTTGGAGTAGGATCACAATCAGCATAATGTTCACATAACATTGTTACAGGATTATATACTGCATTAGGATGATTACAAATTCCCGTTGCTATATTTTCACCACAACCAGAACCACTTCCTGCTAAACAATCATTGTCTACATAGAAACCTTGGTTACAATCATCAAAACAAACACAATCAGATGTTACATCATAATCTCTTTTACTGAAGTATATAATATCATTCATAGGATCATATACTGTTTGTACACCTATTCCTGTAACAGGATTATCAGCTATTGTAGGACAATCTTCTACAGATGGTAAAGCAGCTATTAATCTTGATGGTAAATATTTATTAAACCACCATTTCATTCCATTATCAGATATAGCTGATATACCTTTTGAACCATATTGAAATATTTTTCCTTGTGCTTGAGATACATAGAATAATCCCATTGGAGTATTAACAACACTTCTTGCACTTTCACATGAACCATACTCATGTGATAAATCTGAATTTGCTACATTTTGGAATGCTTGACTAAATAAACCTCCGTCACCAATAATAAGTTTAGTACCACCTTTATCCATGTTTAGTGCATCTACACCTTGGAACATTTGTGGAGATATTGTTGGGAATAATACTATTGCTCCTGTTTTATTAATAGGTTTAATTGTATTAACTGTAGATTTAAAGTCTCTAAAGTTTTTACTAAGGAATATTCTCCAAAAGTCTTTATTAGCTTCTTTCTTTTGTTGTTTAAGTTTCTTTAATGTTACACCGCCTGTTGGTAAAGAATATATTAATCTTTTAGGAAACTTTGTTAAACATGTCTCTGAAACATAAGGATCATACCATCTAGGTTGTATTTCTCCAAAAGATGTATTCCAAAATCTTTTTACATTTAATGATTTATCATACTTATAATAATTATCTACATCTTGAATTTTTGCATCAAACATAGTATTAATATCAGTATAATCTAAATAGTCATAATGACGTGTAGTTATACTATCAGAATAATCTCTATACGCAACATTTACTTCAGATTCAACAAAGAAATCTTGTACTCCATTATTATGTGTGTACATATAATGTTCTGTAACAACAAATACTCCACCACTATTATCTGTATCAGTAGCAGCTTCATAAGGAGGCTCAGGGTTTTCATAATTTACATTATTAAAGCTTGATGGTATAGGAGTACCACCTTGTACTGAAATGTGAAAGTCAGCTCTATTTTGACCTTGATAACCTGTTGTTGTTCCATCACCACCAATATATGAAAATAATCCACCTTTGTTTGCTTGTGTTCCACCTTCTATTACATGAGTATTGCTATTTCCTGGAGGCGGCCAACCACCACCACAACTAACAGGTCTAACTAAATTTCCATGTACTATTGTTACAGTATCAAAATTTTCTTTAGGTAGTAATTCATTAGCATTAGTTGTTGGACCTCCACTAGGTATTGGATTAGGAGTTATATTTCCAGGTGCTTGTAACCATGAATATCTGTCATCAACTACATATTCAAAACCTCCAGTATTCCAATTATATACTGCAGCTAAACCATATACTCTAGCTTCTAATTGCACAGTTTGATTTACATATCCTGGTTCTTCAGTACCAGCGCTTCCACCATATCCTATACTTGCTCCAAAATCTTGTGGATTACATCCAGCAAGAACTTGGTTATTACTATAACTTCTATCAGGTTGACCTCCTAATCCATTAATTTCAAAATATGTTTTATCAGTTAAAGGACCTGTTAAATTAGCACCTCCTGCAGTTAAAAGTGTACCTCTTTTATATTCTCCACTTACTACACCTTGTACATCTCTAACATCTGTTGGATCATCCGGATGTGTTATTGTATATACATCTGTTACACCATTAAAGTCAACTATATTTTGATCTGCAGATTTTATATTAACATTAATATTTACTGTTGCATTTAACCTAAGAACAGAATAGTTTTGATGCCATCTATATATAGGATCACCATTAGCATCTGTAACATTAGGCATAGTACCATTTGCCTGACCACCTGTTCCAACTACAGCTCCTTGTTGTGTCCAAGCTTTTGCTTGATCATTACATGTAGTTGCTTGGAATGTTATATATGAATCTTGCCAAGAAACACCATTAAGCGGTCCTGTATAAACAGCATTTGCATTTGCAAAATTATCAAATAAATTACCGTTGTTAAGAGGTGGAAGTGTAGAATCTGG
>CERT01066732.1_pt1 | contig 10518 bp, 12 predicted proteins | sample 530691 | NCBI WGS metagenome assembly CERT01 (sample SAMEA2620861, study PRJEB7988) | marine metagenome | biome: marine biome (ENVO:00000447); feature: surface water layer (ENVO:00002042); material: "saline water (ENVO:00002010), including plankton (ENVO:xxxxxxxx)" | depth 5 m
TTGGTAAGTGATACCCATCATAGACAATCCTGTGTCAGCATCTGATACGACATCAACTTTGCTGATTGCAGGAATACCGATACGATTTGCCAATGCTTCAACATCATTAGGGATACGAGAAGCCATAACAATACCTGTCTTGTCTCCAAAGAAACCTTTAAGGTGTTCGCTATTAGATGGTAAATCAGGATATTCAAAGATGTTTTCAAATCCTGCTACATTGGTTAATTGACCATATGCAGAAGCACCTTTTTGTTGTCCGTGATAATCACCACTTGCGATTCTTTGGTCGGAATCAAGTGCTTTAAATACACCTGAGTTAACGATACCAAAACGACCTGTTGGAGATGCACCGTTCTTATTAAGAACAGAGTTTGCAGTTGCTAATACATCGTAATCTGAATTTGCTTCAGAAGCCACAACTTCGTGAGAGAAATTAGCTTGAACTGCTAATCCCATTGCATAATCAAATGCCTCTTTACCAAGAGCGTAAGCCATATTGCCTACTGTCTCTGAATAAAGGTCTCTTTTTGTTGAAACTTGGTCGATGAAATCAACCTTGATAGGGACGTGTTTGTGTCTGTTAAGAGTCACATCGACATCTGTTGTAAGACTATTTGCTGAAGCAGAGTTAGCTTTGTAGCCATCTGTTCCGTCATAGTCTTGAACTGAAGGTAAAGACAAAACTCTACCTCTTATTGTTTGCCCAAGTTTAGCTTCGTCAGATGAGAAATCAGTACCGATTGCACTCATAAGAGGGAAGCGAACTTTGAAAGCATCAATCACATCTGTGATTAATTCTGTTGTGCTTAATGTTGCCATAATTTATTATTCTTATTTTTTGATTGGTTATCGGATGTCTCTAAGCTGACGAGCTAATAGACCTTTTTTAACAGGGTCTTTAGTTTCGGCTAATTCAGCACGAATCTCATCTACTCCTTTATCCTTTGTGTTTGTTAGTTTATTCAACTGTTGTTTAGTTGGTGCTTTTGCAAGCTTTTCCAAAACAATATCTTTGAATGAATCGACAGATGTATCTCCTGTGAGAGCATCAATGGCGATGTCATTTAAAATACCATTTGCGTTATACTTTTCTACGATAGCTTTGATACCTGCTTTACGATTGTATTCGTATGCTAGTGCATCTTCAGCATCGCTTTCTTCCTCAGCCTCATCTTCGAGTTCAACCTCTTCAGCTTGTTCTGCTTCTTCGGCTTCTTCGGCTTCGACTTCTGCTACATCTTCAGTCACTTGTGCAACTACTTCTGTTTCTTCAGCCTTTGCTTCGATAGTAGGCGAGGTTTCTTCTGTTGCTTCTACCTCTTCGGTTTCTTCAACTTCTTTATTTTCTGTTGTTTCCATTGTGGGTTTTACCTCGTTTCTGATTTGTTCTAGTTTGTCGCCAACATCCTGAGGAAGTGACGCAAAAAGTGGAGTTTTCAAAACATCATCCAAGCGAGCTACCATTTGTACTTTATCGACAACTGCAGTAGCTAATCCTGCATCGACTGCTTCTTGACCAAAAAACCAAGTGTCGTTTTCAAGCCAACCCATTACAGTTTCAGGAGATGCACCTGTATGCTTTTGATAAATGTTAGAAAGAACTTGCTCGAACTTTGCTAGTTCTTCAATTCCATTTTCTAAATCTTTTCTATTTGGATAATCAATACCACCTAACATTGGTAAGTGTGTGAACACGCTTCCGTTTTCAGGTATGTAAACATTATCGCCTGCTAAAATTATGATTGAAGCAATACTGCCTGCCAATCCTCCAATATAGACATCTACCTGTGCATCTTTTGCCCTTAGGTAGTTATACATTGCAATTCCATCTAAAATAGAACCACCGACAGAATCGATATGAAGGTTAATTACATCAGCATCTATTTGAGATAATTCTTTAATGAACTCCCTAGCTGATACGCCAAAACCACCTATCTCATCTAGTATAAAGACATCGTAATAACGCTTGTCTTTTTTGCTTTTGCTTTCCTGTATGTTATACCATTTTTTCATAAATTATAAGTTTATTTCCTCTACTGTTCTTTCCTCTTCCTGTTGTGTAAGAGTTGTGTAATCAGTAACATCTAATGCCCATTCCTCATCCAAAGTGTAGATTGGTGCAGTTAATGTTCTTGTAACATTTGTTGGGTCTTGCCAAAAGGGTAAGTTTAGTGCTTGTCCTTCTTGGTCTGCCTTTTCGTCTGCTTCTTCTTTTGACTGATATATTAAAAACTTCATTAGTAATTAGCTGAAAGTATTGAGTGTAATTCTGAATGTTCGGTTGCAGTAAGTTCTTTGTTAAAAGCCATTACTGTACTTGCTCTAAAAGCAGTACTGTCTCCAAATACAAATTTATCTGCATTAATACCTGTGCCTAAGGTTGTTGTGTTGCTATCAATTTCCTGAGTAGCGTTTTCATATAAATCTAAATCTGTAACAGTTGAACCACTTACAGGTCTTCTAGTAAACAAGCCTGTGTATGTAGTCAATGATGATGACATATTATTTTCAAATTGCTCAAAAAGTACATAGCTAGGTGTTTCTGTTCTCATACTTACGCCCACTTTAGCCGTAAAACTTCCACCACCTATTACGATAGCCCTATGACCTCTGTTAATGTAAGCAGTTGGTGAGAATCCTTCAAAAAGACCAAACGCATTAACATCACTAAAGCCTAATGTACCACCTATCTTTTTCGCTGACATTACTAAAGTTGTTACGCTATCAATTTCGTTACCATCAAAAGTATTTGCAATGTCTGTTGAGGTATTTGTAAACAGATTAGATTTAGTATATTGGCTAGGTTGGAAATGTTCTACCGTATTATCACTTGAACTATATTTAGGTTGTGAACCACTTGCAGGGTGGTATAAATCATTGCTACTTTTTTGGTCGTACATTTTGGTTACAAAAGTAGTGCCTGAACTATACCAACTTGAATATGTTCCGTCAGTTAATTCTGTTGCAGTAAAATCTCTTTCTGTTGGTGTACTACTTGAATTTCTTAATCTTATAACATCGTTGCCTGTTCCATAAATATCATATGTACTCCAAGCACCGTATGCACTTTCCGTAATCTTTGGAAAAGCCATAGGTGAACCTCCACTTGAAAAAAGTGGTGTGTTTAAGTTCATTAAAGAAACTCTTGGATTGTTATAATTATCCTGCATAAAAGCGTGTTACATAAACATTGGCAGAACCTGAATCAATTATGATTTTAATTGTCATACCTTGAATTGGTAATGCTATAAAGCTCTTGTGATTTGAACTCGTAGAAGCAAATGCAGGTATTGCGATAAGTTTATTACCACTTGAATCTGCTACCCACACATCGTCTTGCCCTTCGACACTAACAGTAATGTAATTAGTGTTGTTAGGGACTGATATTGCACCACTTGTTCCTGTCACAGAAGCACTATGTAAGACCTCTGATTTATTTACATATTCCTTTGCCATTATTCTTTTTCTTTATCTATTTGTTTTAATTTTCTGATAGCCCATTCAACGCCTGATGTTCCACCCCAAGCATCCCACATAAGACCTCCACACCCCTCAGAGTAAGGTACATCTTTATGTTGTTGATGTCTTTTAAATGATGCCATTCTAGCGATAGTATCTCTTGAAATTTTTTGCCTATTTGCTAGTTGCTTTGCACGAGTCCATCCGACTGATGTGCCACAATCACTTCCGTTTTCTTCTTTCCATTTTAATGCCCTTTTTGCATTGTTAACTGCTGAATCAGGATAGTCATTGTATGTTTCCACATTTACCAAGTTTTTATCATCGTCCATTGACTTTCTAACAGGGTGAGATGCAGGCAACAAATCTGTGTCGTGCTTACCTTTTCTGAACTTTAAATTTCTTAAAGCATATAAAAAGGAATTTACCCTAGCGTGTGCCCAACTATTTTCATTCATATCAGGACGATTCTTAGGTGGGTTAGTTCTAAATGCACCAACGCCTCTGTTAAAAACAATCTTTAGTTTATTCAGAGTTGTTTGCTTTCTTGCATCGTCCCCAACTTTCTCTTTATGGTCTGCAAGTTTTTTCTTTAACGATTCCTCGACAGGCTTCGTTACGCTTGCGTTTTCTATATCTATATCCAACTTGGCTACTGCATCGCCTCCTTGGGTGGTTTCCTCGACAGGCATCAATGCTCCATTAACAAAGTAAGTATCGCCACCCTCATAGACTGCTTCGTCCTCTTTTCTTCTGACATCATTAGGGGAAAGAATACCATTTTGTACACCTTGTGCATATGCTTGCATTCTGCTTGGTAAGTCTCCTCTTAATAGGTCATTTGTGTTGTGTTTAAAGTAATATATTTTTTTCTCCTCATCAGATAGCAAAGTCATTCTAAGTTTCTGCTCCCAATTACAAAGCAATGGTCGTAATGTGTGTTTTACGAATCCCAAATCTTGCTCTGTAATGTTACTGAATGTTGCTTTCTCTAGGTCGTTGATTAAGTGTGCAGGGACTCTAAACAAGCCTGCGATTTGCGACCTTGTGTATTTTCTTGACTCTAACATTTGCGACTCTGCGTGGCTTAATGCTATCGGTGTAAATCTTGCACCACCTTCCAAGATTGGCGTTTTATGTCTATTATCCGTGCCACTATATTTGGCTGACCAATCTGCTTTTAATCTTTCAAAAGTTTCTTCGTCCATCTCTGTTGGATATTCGATAACTCCTGAAACTGAACTACCATTCTCAAAAAACTCTTTAGCGTACTTCTCTGCCCCTTTAGCACCTCCTAATAGTTCTTCCCCTAGGTCTATCAAAGAAGGACTTAAAAGCTCGCCTGATGCGAATAAGCGTATGTGTAGGACTTCCTCTTGATTAAGGTAAACTTTCTCCCCTTCGTTATCAGGGTCAGGGTAACAGTAATAAGGTTTGCCATTGTCAAATACCTCATAAGACATCTTACTAGCAAACAATGGATGTATTTCTAAAACATTGCCTGTTACATCTCTAATGATTTGTGCAAATCCATTACCTCTAAGCAAAGCATCAATCATCATCCACAATCTTAAATCGTAGGACGACATTTGTGCATTTGGTTGCCATCTCAGTAACTCGTGTAGAGGATGCTCCGTGGCTTTTTCTCCTCCACTTTTTCCCTTAATATAAATGTTGAGTGGGAGACAAGCTACACTTTCTGCAAGCACCCTCACACAAGTTAAAATATCTGATAGTTCAAGAGCATTTTCTTCGGTTACTGCTACTGCGTTTCTGTTTGTTAGGTAACTTCTTGAAAGCGAGCCTGCTCTTTTCTTAGTTGGAGTGCCAAAAACGGCATCCTTTACAAAGTTAATAATACGCATATTGACCAATGATGTTGATAATTATTGTTTACGCAAGCATAAAGTTATTAGTAGTTGTTTGCGACATAAAAAAACGGCAGTTTATTTTTAGAAAGTCTTGCCGAGGACTTTACCTATTCCTTTATGTACTTACTACAATACAAAACTGAATATCATATATGAACCTATTTAACTACGATAGGTCTTTAAAAATGTAAATTATTATTATCGTGTCAATACTTTTTTTTAATTAATTTTCTCCATCATCATCTACGCCTAAATCTTCTACGCTTGTAACTTCTTTGTAGGCTAAGTCATTCCAATTATGAATTGTTTCTCTGTAAATTATGTCGCTATCTTTTATAGGGTTAAGGTATTCATCTTCAGCACCATCTAAGGCGTTCTGCTCTCCGTGCCTTGTATAGTCGTGATGGTAAACCTCCCTGACGATAACCTGAACTAATGTGGTTTTGTATGCTATGCTTTTTGACATTTCACATCTCCTTTCTTTCTAATTTTTTGTAACTTAATGTCGTCATAGCCTTCTTTTACCCAATATGTAAAATCCATTCTAGCAGTATCATATGTTAAATGATAGTTAGGCGTTGCCCCTACCCATACGATGTATTTGTAATTTTTCATTGTGCTATCCTTTCTGTTAGTATTGTTATAATTTTTTTTGACCAATGTAACTTTCTAAATTGGCGTGCTTGGTATCTGTTTCTAATCTTCATCTTCTATGTAGTGTGGGTTAAGTTTGTATTCAAATTTCTCAACTTGGTATTGAGTTCCTGAACCATACTCCCAAGAGCGTGGTGTTTCTTCTATTACATTTGAATAATCTTTCCAAATGGTGAGTCTTTTCTTTCTTTTATCCCAAGTAGTTACTGTTACGATGTATTGGTAAACGCCTTTCTCTCCATAGTAACTGCAGTCTTTCCAAGATTTTGTGTATCTCTTGGCAGGTTTTTTAAGTTCTGCTTTTTTCTTTTCTATAATTTCTTTGCCAATTTTTATTTTATCTTTAGGCAAATCTTTTTTGATTCCTTCGACTCTATAAATGGAGCAGACTCTGTCTTGGTCTCCATATTTCATCCAATCTTCTATCTTACCATCCTTGATGCAACTGATGTGGGTTGTTGTAGTAACTAGCCAAGTGCCTTCTAAAAGTAAGTTGTACTTGTCTAATGCTTTAGTGTAAGTAATATTTCTGTAATCCCTATCTCTTAATTCGACTTGTTTTAATTTGAAAATTTCCATATAGGCTTTAAGGTAAGCAAAACCTCTATTTAATTTTCTGCCGTGATAAGCTAAGAAGGCTTGAGAATCTTCGAAATTAAAGTTCCCTGCCACGGATAAAGCTACCACTGTGCAACAGTTGTTGTCCTCTTGGTAACTTGAGTCTGTATATCTGATTTTATTGTATGTAGTTTCCATTGTTTGTAGTAAGTTATGTTCTTACTATCAATGGAATTTTTATCAATGTAAAGAGTAAATGTAACTTTTTTTTATATTTTGTTAATTTTTTTTATCTTTTTGTGCTTTTCATCTACAATCATTGGTACTGCATTAGCCCATTTGATTCTGTGGTGTAGTCTTTTGCTAGTGACTCCCATCGTATTAACAGTTACGCAACTAGGACAAATAATTACTGAATAAAAACTTTTAACATAAGTTCCTTCATCTAAATAAAGTTCAGTTAATCCACCACTATTGCTTTGAGTTGCCTTTTGTTCTAATCTTACCAAGGCGTTTGTTAAGTATAACTTACCTCTGCCACCATAAAGAACATATGCGTTTACATCTTCGTTGATTCTACCTAAGAATTTTATTGGCTTGTTAACATCACATATAAAAGAGTTCATTGCTTTTCTTGCCAATTTCTTTTTCCAAACAGAGCTACCTTCGCCTCCGATAAAATCTCCACCTTGTGCAAATGCAATCGTGTATAAGTCTGCTTCGATTAAATAGTCTAAATGGTATTGAAAAATTTTGTCTAAATCTTTTATGCGTGAGCCTTTTCTGTTGTACTCATAATTTCCATCAGTAGCAAAATTAAATCCTGTATAATCGTCATCGAGCATAACATAATATTTATAGCCCAATTTTTTGACCATCTGTGGACAAATATTTCTTGCATACACAACACCTCGTAATCCCTCAAAATTATCACAAGGGTCAACCAATTTAGATGCTTCTTTTTTATCGAACACAACAACTTGGTCGCCATAAAGTTTTTTGTATTCGTCTATTGTTTTATCTTCGTTGTCTAAGAAAATAAATATTTTACCTGTATATCCATTTTTTCGTAAAGTTTCATAAGTAAAAACTCTATCAGCCCTTCCGTGTGAAAGTATAACTGCACAAAATTTATCAAGTGTACTCTTCGTCATATTGCTCTTTAATTTTTTCTCCTAGTCTTACGAACCCATTGGCGATTGCCTTATCAAAATCAATAATAACTAAAGCAGATTTTTCCATCAAGTCTTGGACTTGTGGCGTTGCGTGTGCGTAATAGTCTGCGATAGTGTTGTAATGAAATTTTGTATGCCTGTGACTAGCCAAAGTTAAGAACTTTTTATCCTCTTCGGATATGTCTGCATCTTCTATTTCTTTTAATAGTCTTTCTGTTACAGATAGGTCTATTAATGCTTCAGATTTAGGCTTCTCATTCGTTGGCTCATATGTTGGTGCTTCTATCTTCTTCGTGTACTTATCGTCATCACCTTCGTCAATGTCGTCTATCTTTATTTTATCAAAGCCTGTTAGAGTAACATCAAAGTCTGCAAATGATTCATCATTTATTAGGTCATTTACTAACGCCATATCAACATCAGATAGCTCTGCGAGTTTATTATCTGCCATCATATCTGCATATTCAGATGCTTGGTTTGGATAGTTTTGAAAGTCAACAGGCACTTCTGTGACTCCAAGTAATTTTGCTGACTCCAATCTGCCGTGACCTTTTACAATAAATCCACTTTGGTTACTTACTGTTATGGCTTGCCTCCAACCTTGGTTCTTAATGATTTTGGATAGCAATTTTATTTGCGTTTTTGGATGCGTGTTAGGGTTTTTAGGATTAGGAATTAGTGAATCTATGTCCACTATTTTGTCGTGGCTACAATAAACTTTTATTCCATCTGCAATAATTCTTTCTGTTGTCATAATTTTATTTGATTAAATAATCTCTAGCAATAAATTTAGGATTGTCGATAAAAAACTCATCAACAAATTCTTTCTTTGTTATGGCAGGTTTGCCCTTTACGCCACCTCCTGAACATTGTAGTCCTGCTTTTATCATAGCAGAAACAGTCCAAACGCTACAACCTGCATAGCGTGCAATCTCTTTTCTTCCTATTAAGTTGTTTTTATTTTGGTACATTATAAAACTCTCAATCCTCTTTCTTTATAAGGGTTTATTTTTTCTTGTTTATCTTGGTTCAAATACATACCTAGTGCTATCAAAGATGCTACTGTTCCATCAATCTTATCTATGGACTTTGATTTGTCAGGCTTCATATTACCTGCAGGGTCAGTTGCAATGATAGTATTAGAGATGTTCCAATTTAAGATTGGACAATTAAGGTGCTTCATTTCATTACCTATTATCAATCTTTCAAATTCAGCAGTCGGTGAAGCCATAGACACATAGCCCATACCAAATCCCTTCATCTCTTGTCCTTCTGATTCTAAGGCAGAAACCAACTCGCCTGCAAAATGCCTATCGTAGCCAAAGTCTTTAATAATAAATTGACCACGCCTTCTTAAAATTGATTCCTTAATAAAGTTCCAATCAGTTGTCTTGCCTTCTGTAAGAGTTAGGTTGTGATGCTCTGCCCATACATCATAAGGCACTCTGTCCCTGTCGATTCTTTCTCTAAGATTCTCCATTGGTATAAAGAAATCAACAAGCAGTGCACATTTGTTCAGCCCTTCTTGCTTTGGGAAAAAGTAAGCACAAGCAGACATATCATTTACCTTTGCCAAGTCCATACCTGCGTAGCAGTATAATCCATTTAGGTCGCTTTCTGTTATATCTGACCCACAAGCATTCCAATCATCTGTGGCTATCCAAGCCTGTGCGACATCAGTCCAAATGTTTAGATGTTTATTTAAGAAAGTATTTAATTTTGATGGCATCTGTTTGATTTTTTGAACTTGAGAAACCATATAATCAAACTCTTTACCTACATTAAGATTAGGATTTGCCATAGCCCACATTCTTGGATTATCCCAATCGTTTTCGTTATCTTTATCGACTGTATAAATTATGCCAAATTTGTCATCTTGTTCTATTTGGTTTTCCAATATCCTGATTAAGTGGCTTCTTTCTTCCCAACACACAGAATTTCTATCATAGCCTGCAGTTGTAATTGCAATCATATGGTATTGCTTTCTTGCACCGAACGCATCTTCAAATACATCCCACAAATCTCTTTTAACCCAAGCGTGTAATTCATCACAATAAACAGATAAGGGATTTAATCCATCTAATCTTTTTGAATCAGAACCAAGTGGCTTTACGAATGATGTTCTGTTTGTGTTGTTAACATACATAATGTTAGAGCCACCCAAAACAGTAAAAATGTTTTTAAGTTCTTCGCTTTGTTTTACATACGCTACGCAGTCGTTGTATAAAAGTTTTGCTTGGTCTTCCTTAGTTGCTACACAATAAACCTCAGAGCCTGTCTTACTAGCTATTGCAGAATCATAACACGCCCCTGCACCTGCCATAGTTGTCTTGCCATTCTTTCTTGGAATCTCTACATATGCAGTTTTAAATCTCCAATTATTGTCTAGGTCAACCCAACCATAAATTGAACCATACACAAATTTTTGCCAAGGTTCTAAGTCAAACACCTCGCCACGCTTTTCGCCTTTGTAATGCTTGAGGTATTTACAGAAGCGAAAAAATTTATCAGCCTCCTCAACGCTAAACCTGTACTCCCAATCTTTTTTTAAGTCATTTAAGTGTCTCTTACAGGCTAATTTGACAAATCTGCAAGCATCTACTTTACCTTCAACAACTGATTCTGCATACGCAGTCGTATAATCAAATAAACTCATCTCGTATATCTCTTACAACTTTTATGTTTGAATCCCTGTTAGGTGGAAACAAGGCATCTCTTAATTTATCCATTCTGTTTTGAATGCTTTGAATTTGATTTATGAGTGGGTTAGAGTACAAGCCTCCTGACTTTTCGGAGTA
>CERT01001515.1_pt1 | contig 10507 bp, 12 predicted proteins | sample 530691 | NCBI WGS metagenome assembly CERT01 (sample SAMEA2620861, study PRJEB7988) | marine metagenome | biome: marine biome (ENVO:00000447); feature: surface water layer (ENVO:00002042); material: "saline water (ENVO:00002010), including plankton (ENVO:xxxxxxxx)" | depth 5 m
ATGGATGTTCTTTTTCACCAAATAATCTTTTTATAAGTGATGCTATTACTGTTGATTCTGGTCCAAAGTTATCGTGTCTACCATAAATGTTTGCTGGTCTTACAACCGATGCTTTATTCCAATCAAATGATACAGAATAAACTTCAGCTTGTAATTCACCTAATCTCTTTGCCCATCCAGCATACTTATCTTTTTCTGATGGGAATGTTTTCCATACATCATCTTCGTAGAATACTTCAGCTGGTTGATAAACTCCAACAGTTGATGTGTAAACATACCACTCAACATCCTCCAACCTAGCTGCTTCCATCATATTGGTATTGAATTGTAACATTGGTACGAAATAGTCTGCTGGTTGTTCCATAGCTCTCTTAGGAGAACCTTTAACACCAGCTATATGAAATATTATATCTTGTCCTTCAACAACCCTCTTACAATTTTTAAACTCTCTTAAATCAGCGTTTATAAACTGATAGTTTTCATCTTTAAATTTTTCAATTTGATTATCTGGTTGTCTAATATCAACTGCTGTTACAAAAGCTCCTCTATCGATACACTTTTGAACCATATAATTACCAACCAAACCATTGGCACCTGTTATTAAAACTTTTTTATTTTTCATATTAATCCTTTTTTTTGATTTTGTGTTGTTCTTTTGTAAATTGAATCATCTATTTTAGAAAAAATATCAGGCCAAGAATTCTTTTTCATATTTATTAGATGATTTCGATTATATATACATATATGTTTTAATCTTTTATATAAATCATTTAGCTCTTCTATTGATTTACTATTTAACTCAAGAATTAGTAATAATATTTTATCATATCTTTTTTCAAAATCTTCAATTAAATCATAACTTTCATCCCAAAACTCATCAAATGTTTTAAAACCTATTTCTTTTAACCTTTTAAGGTAGAAAGCTCCAGATAAAACTATAAATGGTTGATACATAACAATTGGTTTTAAAATTTTTTCAGATAAGAATATTTCATTAAATTGAAATGAAGTTTCTGTAACAATATTGATACAACTATTTGCAAATAATTCTGATTTAAATGTATTATGTGTTCTGAACTCATCATAACTTCCCTTCCATCCATCGGTATCTAATTTAATAGGTAATTTACTAGCACATTCCTCTACAAATTCTTTTGAGTATTGTTTATCTTCTATAAGGTAGTTAAAATAATCCCAACCAACAAATGAAACACCATCTGGGTTTGTTATAGCTGTATCTTGTAAAAAAGAAAAATAACTATCTTTATGTAAATTAAATCTAAATGAATCAAAAAAAAGTTTACTTCTGTGATATTTGGGTGATATTACTCTATTGAAAGATAAAAACTTTTTATTTCTAAAATTATCTATATCAGATTCTTCTACTTTTTTACTAATATATCCTAAATCATTTTTACTACCATATCCAAATAATTCACCTTCTATTTTTTCATCATAATTAATTATTTCTTCTATAAAGTAATCAAATGTATATGTTTTGTAATACTTTTCTAAAGCTGTATTTGTATCTATAAAATGAACATAATTTTTTAATTGACTTTTATAAACTAAATTATATAACCTATCAAATCCCTCTTGAGGTGATGGGTCTGCTATATTAGCTAATATTACATTAACGTTATTATTTACAATCCAATCCTTATGTACTTTTAATATTCTTTTGAATTCAAGTTCTCCTCTTGTTACCTCAAAAAATAAAATATCATTCTTTTTAGTTGTTTCTAAATTTTCAGTATAATGACATTTTGAAATTACATAGTTGTACAAAGGTCCTCTATGGCAATTTCTTGGTGAACCATTGAAAGTATCTTTATCGGATTCAAAAATAAAATTTAAATTTAAAAAACTACCCATTTTCCTGTCCCATAGTGGGGATATTTTGATTTATATTTATAATAAATTACATCTTCAGGTATTTCCCTCTGAATATTATTCCACGTATGAGCGGTTGGTGTGTTTGTTGAAACTTCATTATCTTCTACTACAAAATTAATTGGTAAATCAAAGTTTTTTGCGTATTTATAAACTTCATAAAATATACCAGTTTCAAATGTCATATCTCCTATGAAACACCATACTTTATTAGTACTATTTTTTTGTTTCATTGATTTAGCTACACCTAATGCTATTGGTAATATTCCAGTTACAATAGCTGATGAGTAAAAATTAGAATCTTTATCAATAATAGTGATTGATTTACCATCTAATATTTTTTTCTTTAACACTTGGGGTTCAACTCCATGTAGTAACGCATGATAATGAGACCTCCAAGTTGAAAATACCCAATCGGTTACTCCTACTTTTTTAAATATTTCTATTAGTTCTTCTTCATTACCATTTGATAAGTGAATAGGTCCTCTGATTTCTCCATTTTCCCAATGTGAGATAATATCATCTTCAAAAGCTATCAAATCTTCTTTAGACCAATTACCATCAGCCCACCTATCTTCAAATTTATCTAAGTTAAGAATTTTTTCCATTAGCATCTCTTTTAGAAATTATAGGATTAGTACAAGGCCACTCAATATTGAACTTCTTACTATTCCATTTTATTGTTTTTTGTTTATCCACATCGTTAAACTCACCATTGTATGCTAATTTGTATTGAAATATGGAATTTTTTTCCATAACATAATGTCCATTGGCAAATCCTGGTGGTATTAACACTTGAGTTTGTGTAGATGGTGATAAAATGTAAGTTTCCCAACTACCATATTGTGGATTTCGAGTCCTATTACCCTCTCTTACATCCAAAACTACTAAATATATCTTTCCATGCAAACAACTTACGAGTTTCCATGTCTTTTCATCCCAATGTAAACCTCTTAATACACCTTCCTCTGATTTTGAGTACCTATCGTGCTTAAATTCTACTCCTTTTTCTCTTTCTTCTAAGGGAATCAATCTATCATAGTACTCAGAGTGATATGTTGTAGAAATTTCTCCTCTTTGTTCGTGATAAACTGATGGTTGAATTATTTTTACACCACCAGATAGTATTTCTGATGAATAAAAATGAAAATCATTCCAACTTCTTTCTTTATAATATATACTACGTCCTATTGCCATAACTTAAAGGGAATCCGTTTCTGTATTTTGAACTCAAATCAGAAATTAGGATATTATATGTTTTAATTAATTCTTTTATTCCTCTATCTAAATCAAATTGTGGACTCCAACCAGTGGATTCTATTTTTTCATTTGATACAGTATAGTTTCTTTTATCAGGATCCTGATAGTAATCTGAATATGTGATAGCAAAATCTGGTACATAAGTTTTAATCTTTTCTACCAATTGCTCTTTTGATAAATTTGCTTTAGATAATCCTACATTGAATATCTCACCACTATATTTATCATATCTATCTAACATAAACTTAAAAGTGTAAGCTACATCTCTTATGTGAATGTAGTTTCTAACAAAATCCTTCTCAAATATGGTTATGTACTTATCAGTTAAAGCTTTGTAAACAAATTCGTTTACTAATAAGTCCATTCTCATTCTTGGTGATGACCCAAACACAGTAGCTAACCTTAGTGATATTCCACCAATCGATAAAACTTCTTTTTCTGCATTTACTTTTGTTATACCATAGTGTGATATTGGGTTCAACGGGCTATCTTCGGTACAAATACCGCTCTCTCCTATTCCGTAACCACTATTAGTGTTTGGGTAAATCACTTTAACATCTTTATCCTTTACTAATTCACATATATATCTTACATGCTCATAGTTTATGGCTGTTGCGAGTTCCTTATCTCTATCACATGCAGGAAACCCTACAATAGCCGCTAATGGGATAATTACATCAGCTTCTTTTACATATTTTTTTAATAATTCTTTATCTCTAACATCACCATACACATATTCAAAATTACCTCTCCAAGTATGAGATATCAATGATGTTTGATTATACATCATATTATCATATACCACCAAGTTTGTAATTTCTCCTTGACTTAATAGGTGTTCTGTAAATATTGAACCTAAGTATCCAGCTCCTCCAGTTATTAATATTCTCATTTGTATATAATGTTATCTGTTATTCTATTCATTATCTCTGTTTCCTCTTCGGATAATGTTGTATTAGCTTCTTTATCAGATGTTACTATTACAACATTTATTAATTGACCTGTTCTTTTATATGCTTCTAAATAATCTATTGTTTCAGGTGATAAATGTTTAGGTGAACAATTAGAATCTAAATGTATTTCAAAATTAGATTCGGATGGGTATGATTGAAAATCAAACATAGCTACTTTATCTCCATCACTATCATCAATATGACTAAAATCTGTATTTGGTGTTTCTGAATTGTTCATTGAGTTTGCAAATATAGTAGATAACTTAGATTTATCATATCCATTTTTTACATATCCATCGGGACAAAGTATTTCGTATAACTTTAAGCTCATATTATTTCTTTTTCTTTGTTAATGTGGTCTAAGTTAATTGTTTCGTGTTCGTGATAGTTAAATATTTTTTTTATCAACCCTACATTTATTTCTAAATTGTAACAATTACCACTATTATCATATGCTTTGTATCTAGTCAGTTCATTTGTGTTAACTAAAAACATTGCGTCTTGTAATGATTTGTTTAATCTACGTTTACAATCTTTATTTGAATCTAAAAAATCAAACATTTCTTGCTCCGTATATATTTTAGTAAATAATCCAGTTCTGTATAAATTATATTCACATATAGCTTTATGTTCTTCCTGTAAATCGTGCTCATAGTTAGCAATTCCAAAATTATAAGGAGTATCTGAATAATCTATTAACTCTCCATCATAGTATTGTTCTTGAAAAACCACTGGTATTGAATCATCATTTGTACATTTTAAATGACATCTAAATCTTTTATTTTCATAATCATGCGAAACTATTAACAGATATCTTTTATGTATGTTTTCTTTACCCACATAAAAAGCTATATCATTAAAATTGTTAACACCAGTATTATTCCAAAAATCCCAAGTAATTAATTCTTGATTTTTTACAAAAGCACCCATATGCATTCCTGGTCTACAAAATATACAATGATTATTTTGATTATTTGATTCATTCATTTGAAATTCTACATAATATGTAAAATCCTTTTGCATAGCTTCCCATACATTTTTATCGGTAAATCCATAAGTGTTATTGTTGGTTATAAACCAAGGCATTTTATATTGTATCTTTAACATAACGATTTACATTTTTGGTGAAAGTCTGCCAATTCAGGAAAAGTTTTCAAAAAGTTTGTTCCCCTTCGTTCATCATGTGCATTAAAATATCTATAGAAGTTTTGCATTGATGTTTTTAAATGTTTTGGGTCAATATCTGCATTCATCCAATCATAAATTCTTTTTACCTTTTGTATTTCTATATCAGAATAACCAATATAGTTGTGGTCAAATATAGGAACACCTTGAAAGAACATTAATTTGGCTTGTTCTAATACTGTATTTTTCCACTTTTGGTCTTGTAGTAGTTGAACACTCTGATGCCAAGGATATCTTAAATAGGATGAATCTAAAAATACTGCAGATGCCCAATATCTATCAGCTGTACCATATGTATTTTTTAAATCATAAATACCATCTATAAGTTTATCATAGTTTGGTATTGATAAACAATTGTATGTTGACATTACAGTTACATTTACTCTTGGACACTTCTCTAATATTTTGTTCATATTATCCCAAAATCTATTAAACTCCATTCCAGTTCTAATATAAGCTGCTTGTTCTCCCCAAGTATCAACTGATGTAAATATAATAAATTCCTTAACTCTATCTTCATCACATATTCTATTTATCTTCTCAATAAACCTATCTATCAACTTATCAGGTACACCTAAGTTAGAGTTAATTGCTAATTGTAAATTCTTATTTGGATTTGTTTCCTTAATAATATAATCTAAAACCTTCCAAGTATCTTTTGATAATAAAGGTTCACCACCAGTGATTCTAAATGTATGTAAATCTCTATACAAATCGGGCCACCACCTCCAAAATGCTTCTACATATGGATTATGGTCTCTTTGTTTAAATGGAACTTTATCTTCTTCAACTGCTCTTTCTGGGTCATTGAATTTATCAGAAGTTGGATAAGCCCCATATTGGTCAATTTCCTCTTGCCAAGTTGTTGAATAAGCAGGTCCACAATAAGAACACTTAAAATTACAAGCATTTGAAAAAGCAACCTCAACATATCTTGGATTAAAATCTGCTCTCCAATCTGATTGTTTGATTTCATCCATGTGTGGTCTTGACCAACTCTCATTTGATTTGAATATTCTATCAGAAAACTGGTCTGAGTTATCTTCCACATTCCAACAATAATCACATTCAGCTGGTCTAGCTCCTTCTAACATTTCCTTTCTACGCTTTTTCTTATAACGAGTATTATGAAGTGCAGATGGATTTCTTACAATTTCTGTAACAGGTATTTTATGAGTTTTGGGATGGTGACATGAATGTGTATGACCTGTTTGTAACTGAAGTGTTACTTGTGTCCATTTTGCTAAACAAAATCCACAACCCTGTGCATCTAATTCTTTTTTTGTTTCTACAAAGAATTTATTTTCGTGATGATTCCAATTTTTTTCTTGCCCCATTGTTTGTTGGTATATTAATATATATTAAAGTTTAACATTTATCAGTTTTGCCTTGGGGTTTATATTTTCAATCCCGATTAGTTCATATTTCAGTTGTTTGATACCATCTGATTTGTAATCCCAAGTACCTTGCTGCATCTCTAAAACATATCTTCTTTCATTTCTTGCGGTAGTTTCTCCTTTAGCCCATCTATCTTGTCCATTATTATCTTTTATTAATCCCTCATCTTTATGTGGTAAACATTTCATCCTACCTTTTATTCTATGTGGTATTGGTGGGTATGGTATTTTTATTTTACCTTTTCCAAATGATGTATGAAAAACTCTACCATGATTACCATTACCACTAACATCCATAGCAGCACTTTCAAATTCATAGTGCATTTTTAAACCATCTGATGGAATGTTGTTATGTAAATTTTGTACTTCTTTATCATCTAACTTTCTATCCCAAATCATAACTTTAGCTATATCACCTTTAAAATACTTGTTAACATCCTTTTCCCCAACGGAGGTCGTACTTCCTATCAAATATGGTACTGAACCATATCTTTTTAAATTTCCTTCGTAGGATAGAGGAGAATGAGTTCCGTGTCCATGTCTTGCATCTGATTCTTTTCCGTTTAAATAAAAATGAATATTTTTTTCTAAAGTATCTACAGATAGTGTAACCCAACTCCACTCATTTTCATATCTTTTCATCCATTGATATAACGCTTCCTTTTTATGATTCCATAAAAGAGCAGTATATGCTCTACTATTATTGTATGAAATACCATAATCATAACCTGGTCTCCTTAATATTGGATATTCACAAAATCTTCTATCATAATCACCAACTAACCAAATTGGAACTTTATCCTCTTGTTGATTTGCTCTAACTAATACTGATACAGTGTGTGATTTATTAGTAATATGTGCTATATCTCTTGTAGATGGTATTGTAACATATGATGATTTTCCATTGAATCTTGCAAATGATTCTATTCTATCTAATTCTAAATATTTAGTATCTGCATAACCTTCCAATACACATCTCCAAAACAAATCATCATCCTCCATACCCCAATCCCAATAATCATTGGAATATCCATTGGTTTTTTCAACTTGCTCTTTAGAGAATATAACTGCTCCACCAAAATATTCTTGATATTTTAGTTCGTAGTTCATTTGAGATATGTTAGTTGCTATATGTATTGGAGTTTTTTCAGGAAAAGAGTAATCTGTTCCTTCTTCTGGTATCATATCGATATCGTGCCAAACTATATAATCACAACCATCTTCAAATGCATGTTTTGCAGCAACATTTTTCATAGCTCCTCTGTTAAATAGTTTATCATCACATTGATGACCGAAATACATACAATAGTCAATACCCTTAGATTCTAAGTACTTTCCTACCTCAGGTACAAACTCTTTTAAATGAGCTTCTCTATTACGATATGGTACACATACTCCTAATTTCATTTTCTAAGTACGGATAATTCTTTCATAATCTCTTCTAATCTATGTTTACACTCTTGACCTTCACACAAATCTTGACAACATATATCTAAATTTCTATATATGTATTCAAAATGTTCATCAATCAAGTTCCATTTTTCTTTCGAAATATTTTGCATCTTCAATACATTTAGGATTCTGTTTGATTGTTTGCATAGCAATCATATCTTTCATTTTTGTTGTTGACCAACCATGCGCTCTTGTAGTATAAACTACTTTAGGTGGTAAGTCATCACCTGTAAAAGGTTTACCTATATAATCTTCACCTAAGATTCTTATATCAGGTTTAAAAAACTCTATTAGTTTATAAAGTTCTTCTTCTGTTTGATATACATAAACTTCATCAATATATTTAATAGCCATTAAAGTTCTGTATCTTTCATGTATAGGAATGACTGGTTTGTATTTTGATTTTCTATGTTCATTTGGGTCTCTTTGTAAAAATACTAAAAATTTATCACAATGTTCTTTTGCTGCTTCAAAAGTATATATGTAACCCGGATGTATCAAATCAAAATTACCAGCCGTAAATCCTACTATTGGTTTTCTTTTTTTCATAATATTACACTTAAAAAGTTTATTTCTACTGGTTTATTATTACTATCCGCATAATTTAATTTATTATCACTAACGATTTTGTATTTTAAATTTTCCATACCATCTCTTCGCCAATTTGTTTTACCTTTTAAAACTTTATTGTAAAATCTAAGTTGGTTTTTTCTTGTTTCGGTATAAGTCCATTTATTTTCATAAAATCCATTATCTTTATGTGGTAATAATTTAAAAGTAGATTCTCTTCTCCAAGGAATTGGTATTTCCTTAAAATCTTCTGTATGATGAGTTGCTACTCTATTACAATGATGAATCTTAGCATTTTGTCCATTACCACTCAAATCATATAAAGTGTGATAATTAGATGCTTTCATATCATATGCTAATTCTAAACAATGAGGTGTTGTATATCCTTCAAATTGTTCAGTAACTCCTAATTGTAAATTATCAAATACAGATTTAACTTGTCCTGGTTCTAATGAATGATTCCATACTGCTAACTGATTTATAATACCTTTAAATGGTCTACGTTTGTTTTGAGATTTTTCTAAAGCTTTTCCCAAATACATAAACTTTTGATTATGATAAGGCATCAATCTACCTTCAAATGTTGCTTCATCTATCAGTTCACTATCTTGATACAATTTTATAAACTTATTATATTGGTCTACTACAACCATTAAAGTAGTTCTTCTTTCTTCTTGAATAGTTGATTTTAAACTAATACATTTTTTACTACTTGTAAATGTTTCAAACTTATATCTTTTAAAAGAATTAAATGAAAATCCAGTATCAAAACCAGGTATACAAAATATTGAATACTCATCTATATCTAACTCTTCTCTACAATCAATTTTATATGGTTCAAATGATAGTAAAATAGTATAATTATCTAAACCAAACTTCATAGGTATTTTTACTTCACTATCCCAACCATTAAATTCTAACCCAGCTGAGTTTGATGTTTTAATTGGTGTTTGTTTGGTATTAAAATCGAATAGGTTTTCCTTACATCTAAATAATAAATCATCATCTTCGTATCCCCAGCCCCAATACTCATTTGAGTATCCGTTTACTTTATAATAATCCATTATAGGAAATAAAGTAACACCACCAAAGTATCCATCAAAAATTATTCTTTTTTCTTTATGGTCTGATGTAAACTTTGTAGCTAGGTGTGTTGGTCTATCAACGATACTGTAATCTACCTTTTGTGGTAACATATCAACATCGTGCAGAGCAACATAGTTACACTTTAACTTTTTAGCCCTCTTAACACCTATATTAAGTAACTTACCTCTATTAAAAGGTTTATCATCAGCTTGTTCAACAATGATAACCTCATAATCGATATTCTGTTCTTTTAAAGTAGTTGTTATGGATGGAATAAAATGATTAAGGTGTTCTCTACGATTTCTGTAAGGAACTACTATACCAATTTTATTTTTCCTCATCTATAAACTTCTCTTTCCACATTGATAGATACCATTCTATTCTTGGTCCCCATTCATCTTTATCGATTTCTTCAAACCATAGAGTCATAGCATCCAAAGAGTTAGCAATTTTTTCTAACGCTTTGATTTTTCTTTCTTCCATAAGTGAATCTACCGCAGTTGTAGAAGTTGTTGTTGCTTTTTTAGCCATAATTTTAAATTTTAGTTATTCCTTTTGTTAATCTATTCCAATACTGATAATCCCAATGTTCGTTTTCAAAAGGAACTTGCCTTTCTAATCCAAACATAGGATTATTAATATCTATTTTCCAATCGTTAACTTCGATTGCTTTATACATCTTTTTGTATTCTTTCCAAAAAGTGTAATCTT
>CERT01006655.1_pt1 | contig 10484 bp, 5 predicted proteins | sample 530691 | NCBI WGS metagenome assembly CERT01 (sample SAMEA2620861, study PRJEB7988) | marine metagenome | biome: marine biome (ENVO:00000447); feature: surface water layer (ENVO:00002042); material: "saline water (ENVO:00002010), including plankton (ENVO:xxxxxxxx)" | depth 5 m
AGAATATGGCTAATAGTGGCCAAGATTTAGATACAATTTTACAACAAATAAATGTTGCAATAGATGCTCAAGATCGAGGATTAGAATCTATTGCTAGTCGCTATGCGGATATCGTTAATGAGGGTGATAAGGTTGCTGATACTACAGAAATAATAAATAAACAGGTTGATGATCTTGTAGGCCTTAGTAGAACATTAGCTGATATTAAAACAGGAGAAGTTAATACTTCTAATAGACAACTTACTAGCATAGGAGCTCAATTAATAGCTAAAAAGAATCTTCTTCAAAAACAGTTAGAATTAACTGAAGCAAATAGCCTAGAAGAACAGATAATAGAAGAAATTATGGCATCTTTAGAAAAAGAAGCTGAACAAATTGAAGCTATTAAAAAAAATTATCAAGATGTAAATAAAGAAATAGGTTTAGGTCCTCAACTATTAGGAGGGATGGATAAAGCTTTAGGTAAATTAGGTTTTCCTGATTTAGGTATTAATAAAGCTTTAGAAGACACCCAAAAAATGGGGATGGCTGCTAAAAATGCAGGAGTTAAATTTGATGCTATGGGAACTTTTGTAGTAAACATGGCAAAACAATTAAAAAATGCTCTTTCTTTTGCTAATTTATTTCAAATGGCTATAACCCAAACATTTAAAGCTATTCAAGCTGGTGATAAATCTATTGGGAAAATGGCTAAAGATATGAATATTACATATCAAGACGCAGCCGCCCTTAGAACAGAAATGACAGGAATAGCTAAAGAATCAGGAGATCCTGCATTAAATACAGAACGTCTCCAAAATTCTATGATGGCTGTAAATAATTTAATGGGAGCTCGTGTAAGTCTTGGTAAAGAAGATCTTAAAACATTTACTAAATTAAGAGAACAAGCTGGTTTTACTAATGAAGAATTATTTGGAATGCAACAATTAGCAACTCTAAATAATAAATCTTTAAAAGATACCAATAAAGAACTTACAGGTAATATTAAAGCTTTTGCTGCTCAAAATAAACTAGCTATTAATGAAAAGGTAATTTTAAGAGATATAGTCAAAGCATCATCTTCATTACAATTAAGTTTAGGAGGAAGTACAGAACAGTTAGCTAAAGCAGCTATTAATGCTCGAAAATTTGGAATAAGTTTAGAACAAAGTGAAAAAATGGCTGAAAGTTTACTTGACTTTGAATCTTCAATAACAAAAGAATTAGAAGCTGAAATATTAACTGGAAAAAATCTAAATTTTGAAAGAGCTAGAGGTTTAGCTTTAGAAGGTAAAACTGCAGAAGCAGCAGCTGAAATGTTAAAACAAATGGGAGGATCAGCTGAATTTGCTAAAATGAATGTAATTCAACAAAAAGCAATGGCTGAAGCTGCTGGAATGACTAGAGAAGAATTTGCTAAATCTATTAAAGATAGAGAAGTACTTGAAAAATTAGGAGCTAAAGAAGGTCAGTCCCAATTAGAAGCATATAATGCTATGCGTAAAGCAGGAATGACTAGAGAACAAATAGCTACTAAATTAGGAGATAAAGAATTAGAAAACCAATTAAATCAACAATCTAATCAAGAAAAATTCCAACAATCTGTAATGAAAATGCAAGAAGCATTTACAGAATTAGCTAATAAATTAATGCCTGTATTTACTATGTTAGCTGAAATAGGAGAAGTTTTAATCCCTGCAATAAGCTTAGCCCTATTCCCAGTACAAATGGCTATTGATGGAATAAAAATGATGTTTGATGGTTTTACAGCACTATTAAATGGAGAAGCATTATCCGGTCTCCAAACATTTTCTGTTATCGCTGGAACTATAGCTGGGATATTCTCAGCAATCCATTTTACAAAGAAACTTATAAATTTAGAATTAGTAAAAGGTCAAACAATCCAAGCAAGAGGGCTTTTATTAACTATGAAAGATTTAGGTGGAGCTATTGCTAATGGTGTTGCAAAGATTTTTGGATCATTTGCAGCGATACCTTTTGGATTAGGTATTCCCCTTGCAATAGCAGCTGTAGCAGGTATGATAGGATTAGCCTACAGTAAAATGAAAGATGGTGTTATTGGACCAGGAGGTGAGACTGTAGTAAGTGGTCCAAAAGGATCAATCCAACTTGATAAAGAAGATTCAATGATAGTAGGGACTGATTTAGGAGGTAAAAAGAAACCCAAAAAACAAACATCTCCTTCTACATCTATAAGCATGGCTGAAACTAATGCTAAATTAGATGCTATCCTTGCCGCTATAGAAAAAGGATCTATTATTGAAATAAATGGAGATAAAATGGGAGAAACTATAAATCAAGGAACTAGAGCAATTCAATAGAATATAATATTTATAATAAAACAATTAATCATGAGTATTTTAAAAAAATTACAAGAAGAAGGATCCAATTTAAGCCAATATAATGGTGAACAACCAGAATTTACATACCCTGGAGGAACCCCTGAATCAACTTTACATAATGCATATTCAATTAACGGAACCCCAGGATTACCAGATGTCCCTAGCCCATCAGAATTAGATTTAAATGGAGTAACTCCTTCTAAATATACTGATAATTTACCTAAGTAAATAAAAAACATTTATGGGTCTTTTATTAAAATTAAAAAGTGGTGATACTGCACTTAAATCATTAAGGTATGGAAATGATAGACCTGGTGGTGGTGATAGTGGACAACCATTTATTAAATCTAAAATCCCAGATGAATCAAAACCTCCTCGTCCTTTAGATATTGATGGATTTATAAGAGGAGGGTTAGATGCACCTAAAGCAGCCGAAACAGATTCAAAACGTTTAAGTAATTATTTAGTTAATTTTAAAAACCCTAATGGTCTTTTATTTGTTGCAAAGCAAAATGTATTATCTAGGGTTGCTCCTAAAACAGAAACATCATTTGGTGCTGGTTATGGGGGTTCTAAAAAATCATTAATTCAAGATAGTGTAAAAAAATCTATAGGTGGTAATGGAGCATTATTAACATCTGGAGAATTCAGAAAAGGACCAGCTGGTGTTAATGGAGGTATTTATACTCCATTATCTACTATTGGTCAAGCACGAGTAGGATATCTAGGTACCCATTTAAATAAACAAGGATTAGACCCAACAGGAGCATTCCCAGCTGCTTCTGTAAATAAATACCAAGAAGTAGCTTTTGAAAATAATAGATTAGTAAACAATGCTCATAAACCAGATATACCTGTTACTTTATTAAAAAAACAAAAAAGATTAGAAAGAAGAGAAAATAGGAAAATAGATAGAAGACTTAAATTAGAAGATAAACTTTTAAGAGCTGAAAATGACTATAGATCTGCTTTTGATGATTTAACTGTTATATCAAATACCCCTGCTAGAACCCATGTATTAAAACAAAAACCAGTATATTTTAGACCTGATTTTCAATCAAGACAACTCCAAAAACTTGGTGTAACTGGACAAATGGTAGCAAATACCAACGCTCCAGTCCCAGCTGGAAGTTACCCTATTGTCCCTTCAGGTAATCCAAATAATGTTCAAGGAATAACATTTTCACAGCAAGGTCCAACAGGGCGTTATAAAAATGTAACTTATAATAAATTACAAAAAAGGAAAAAAGAAATATTAGACCAAATGTCTCAAGTTTGGAGAGATATTCAAGTATATACTGCTGGAAAAAGATTTGATAGAAAATCTAAAAAAGTAGGAAGAATAGAAAACAGATTAGAAGGAACTAGAACACGTTTAGCTAGGAATAGAGATAGACAAATAGCTAACCAAGCTGAAATAGACACCATTGCAGAAGGTGATTTAGTTTATGAAAATAGACTTCTTAAATTATGGAATAAAACAGGTATAAATATAAATGCCCCAGTCCCATTTTATCAAGGTCCTGTCCTTTTTTCATATGGAGGAGGACCAGGTTCTGCATTAGGTATAGGACAAACACAAATTAAATTTGCTACTTTAAATGATGGTATAACACCATACCGAACAGGAACAAATAGTAGAAGATTCCAACAAGATGAACCAGGATATTTTGGACAAATGGATCCAAAAGAAATAACTGATAAACAGTATAATTGGAAACAAATTTTACGAAACTCAGCTACTTATCAATATATTAATTTAAAAGATGATAATGGTGATTTATTATATAATAAAGAAAATTATGACTATTATCAATTTTTTGATCCATCATCAAGATATAAATGGTGGGATAATTATATAATTCAGGGTAATGAAACAGTCAATATTAAACAATTTATACCTTGGGCATATGATCGTACTTTATTAAACCCAAAAAATTGGAAACGTCAACAAACCATTGATCAAGATTATGATGATGAAAAAATACATGAAAATTTATATACATTTAATATTAGAAAATTAGGTAATGCTGGAACAAATATTAATAGAGGGGGCACAGTAAATAAAGTTAATGCTTATAAAGTTCAAAATAAAAGTGAATATGAAGCAAGTAAAGTTGCAACTTTAAGAACAGGATCAACCCCAGAACTAGGAGACCTTGTTCAATTTACTATAGCTTTACAACCTGGAGATAAAACATCAGGTAAAGAATTTTTACAATTTCCTGCATTTATAGACTCCTATTCAGAAGATTTTTCAGCTGATTATAAAACTATCCAATATATGGGTAGACCTGAACCTTTTTATAAATATTCAGGATTTAAAAGAGGAATTAGTTTATCATTTACCGTTGTAGCCCAATCTAGAAATGAAATAGGAAATATGTATGCTAAATTAAATTATTTAGCTTCATCCATAGCCCCATCATATACTAATGCAGGTTACATGACAGGTAATTTAGCTTACTTAACAGTAGGAGACATATGTAATGATAAACCAGGAATAATAGAAGGATTTACTTTTGATATTCCTGAAGAAGCATCATGGGATATAGGATTATATCAAGATGGAAAGGATATAAATGGAAACCCTATTGTTAAAGGGGATGGTGCTCAAATGGCTATGATGATTAAAGTTACTGGATTTAAATTTACTCCACTTTATGACCAAAAACCTGAATGGGGAACTGGTATTTGGTTTGGAGATAAAAAAATTATAGAAACTGAGGGAGGAACATTTTCTCCTAGAAAAACATCTGATACTTTTTTAAGTCTTGGAGATTATTATAAAAAAGAATCATCAGAACAAAATCAAATAGATAAACAACTGTTGGCGGATGCAGGAGTATCATCTTTTAATGAACTTCAAACTGATGACGAATATGATGAATTTTTATCAAGTGAATTTGGAATATGAGTAATAGATATTTTGAAATACCAGTATTAAAAAATCCTAATGGAAGAAGATTTTATTCAACAGTAAGATATCCTAATGTTCCATTATCTTCTCTTGATGTATATATTTTATGTAATGCTACTGATAGATATGATAAATTAGCTCAATCATATTATGGTGATTCATCTTTATGGTGGATTATATCAATTGCAAATAATGCTTCTTCTCAAGATAGTTTATTTCCTCCATTAGATGTTTATATAAGAATCCCTCAAGATTATTTGTCTATCGAACAAGAATTTAATATATTAAACCCCGAGCCCCAAATGTTAGGTGAAAATGGCATAAATAATAATTTAAATGAATCTAATTCTCCAAATAACAATCAAGTAGGTTTAGGAGGAAACATAGGTGGTTCTTCAATATATTAATATTTATATAAAATAATGTAATATGGCAATTGTAGGAGAAGTCCCTAGTAGTTATATATTAAATCAAGTTAGCTACAGACAACAATTTTATGGTTCCACCACCAGAGACACAAACTGGCATCAATATGCTACATCTAGAACAGCATGGGCTAAATTAGCATCAGGAGTATCTCTTAAAGATACCCCTGTAAATTCTGGTGGAGTAAACACAAAAAATACTAATATAAAATACCCTCAAAAATTTGTTTTATTTAATGGTACTTCAGAACAAACCAATGATTCTTTACTTCAAAGAAGTGGAATAGGAACACATGGATCTTATGATACTTGGGATAGTGACTTTGGAATTGTTCCTATGCCTGGGATGGAAAGTATATCTGTTAAAGCTAAAAATAGAGGTTCCATAAGAGAAGCTACTATTAAAATCAAATGTTGGAGTAGAAAACAATTTGAAATAATTGATAAAATATATCTTAGATTGGGATATAATATGTTATTAGAATGGGGATGGAGTCATTGGCTTACTAGTGCTACTGAATGGAAAACCCATGGTAAAACTCTTATTGATGGTAGATGGTGGGATGTTTCCCAAGATAGCAAAAGAAGTGTTCGTTATTGGTTAAATGCTATTGAAGAATTTAGACAAAATTATAAAGGTAATTATGACGGTTTTTATGGAAAAGTTGTAAATTTTAATTGGAGTATTGAAACTGATGGTTCATATAGTATAACTTTAAAATTAATAACTCATGGAGATATTGTAGAATCATTAACTTTTCCTACTTCTTTTACCCCTAAAGCTTCTAGAACGGAACAGAAAGTTAAAGACTATATTTTAGAAACTCTTTTTAAAGATAAAGCTCTTAAAAAATGTTGGAACTCCAATTTCTTTAAAATTTCTTGGTCAACAGTAGCAAACCCAGACTCAAATAGTATTCCTTTTGCTGCAGATTGTCCTTTTAGGTATTACGGTGAAGGATATCTTAAAAATATCCAAGGTAAAGATCAATTAAGCCAACATCTTTTCCATTTACAACTTATAGGTAGAGGAATGGAGAATGGGAGGTTGCAATATTTTTTATATACTATCGACTCTAATGCACTTAAAGTAATACAAAGAGGAAATAATGAAGAAATTTTAGCAAGTGATGTTAAAATACATGGTAAAATATATGGTCTATTAAAAAACCAAACAGATATATATAATAAGAATTATATTGACATGGTTAATAGATGGAATATTTACCAACCTGGAATATCAAGTTTTTATACCTTTGGTATTGGAACAAATGATAAAGCTGTTGGATATTTCCGAAAAAACATTAAAGATAATGGATTTGGAAATCATAGAAACGAGGCTCCAAATGTATTCTATGGGGGTTACGCTGCAAAAGAAGCAGGATTTTGTTTTTATAGCGTTTTAAAAGGAACAGATGATATAACTCCAAAAATGTCACAAAGATTAAAACCTAGTAATTCCGCAAACCATCAATTTATAAATCAAAGAAGCAAAAGGAAACCAGTAAATTCATATCAAGATGCTTTTGTAATATATAGTCAAGAATCAGGTGTTGGTGTAGGAGGAAAAGATGAAAAAAAACGTTATTTTCCTATGAAATCTAACACATATGTAAGACTTCAATATATTTTATGGTATATAGATAAATATATTATTCCTGAGGATAAAGATTTATCTGAAAAAATAGTTAATATTGGTTGGAAAGATCAAATAATTTGTTATATGGGTGTAGATACATGGGGTGCTGCTTTTGCTTTTTCTTCTCAACCACATAATGTAACTTTTCCCCATACCCAATGGAGCCCAAAAGATCCAAATGGTAAAAGTGGTTTAAAAGAAGGTAATACAACAATGTCTTGGTGTTCAAATTCTTTTGGTTTAACTGAGTATGTAAATTCAGATTCAACAGGTTATATTAATTATAACTTACAAGGTGATCCAGAACATTTTCTCAACACCTTTAAAACAAAAAATAAAAAAGGAGAAGACATAATTGTTCCTTTTGGATTAGGAAAAAATTTATATTTTAATACTAATTTTTTAACTGAAATTTTAGGTTCTACTAATGATAGTTCCAAACAACCAAAAATAGATGTTTTTTCATTTTTAAAAAAATTATGTGATACTGCTAATAATGCTTGTGGAAATATCTTTAATCTTGAACCTATTATTGATGATTCTACTAATACTCTTAGAATTATAGATGGAACTAACCATCCTTTTAGAAAAGAAGTTTATGAACTTTTAGGATTAAAATATGTTCCTCCAACAAGTAATGAATTAATCCAAACATATGGTTATAGAAGAGATTCACTTGGGAATACGGTTACTAATTTTATGAGAAAATTTGATATTCAAACCAAAATAGATAAAAATTTAGCTTCAATGATTACTATAGGGGCTACTGCACAAGGAGGAACTACTGGAGTAGAAGCAACAGCTTTTTCTAGATTTAATAAAGGAATTGAAAATAGATTTTCTAAAGAATATAAAAATCCTTCAAAAACTTCATCTACCCCTAAAAACCCTCTTGATCAATTTTGGGTTTCAACAAGAGATTCAAATGGAAAACCTAGCCCTTTTCATTATTTGTCCCAATTTGGTATTAATGTTTCCACAGGGTGGAACCCACAATTTGTTAATTTTGTTGAATTTGATCCTGGAAAAGAAAGTAAATTTAAATCTACCCAATCTGATATTTACAAATATGTAGAAAACAAACAATTTAAAAATAGTGATTCAGGATCACCCTCAATAGGTTTTCTTCCATTCTCATTTAATTTAGAACTAGATGGCATATCTGGATATAAAATTTATAACATGTTAAATGTTTCTATATCGTTATTGCCTTCTAATTATCCTAAAGCTCTAGAATTTATTGTGTCTGGAGTAGATCATGAAATTAAAGATAATGATTGGGTTACAAAAATTACAACTGTTTCTTGTCCTAAAGCTGCTGGGGAAGATGTTCCTAAAGATTTAGATTTAGGAAAAGGATCTAATTTTAAATCCCCAAAAGGAAAAAAAGCAGAAATAAAAGTAGAAGAAGGAGGAGAAGGAGGTAATCCCCCTAACCCCTCTGGAAATTGTGCTGACCCTTCAAATCCACCAAAAAGTAAATCTGATTGTAAAGAATGTTATGGAGATGCCCTTATCAATGGATTTGATACCCCATTAACTTATGGAGGAAAAGCAATAGACCCTATTAAAACATATTCTAAAGTAAGAATGAATAGCTCAGTTAAAAATAAAATTTTACCTATCCTAAATTCCTCAGAATATAAAACTAAATATACAAAAGGTCATAGAATGTTTGCTTTAGTTTGGGCTATAAAAGAAGGTTTTAAACCAGGAAGTAGATCATTTAGAAATAATAATCCTGGAAATATTGGAAATACTGATAACGGCAATAATAAATCTATGCCAAATTTAAAAGCTGGTACAGATTTGTTGATGGATTTTATAAAAAAGGCTTCTGAGGGTAGTACTAAATATGGAAATAGTTGGAGTTTTGGAGAAAAAACTATAAAACCTTATTGGTCCACAGAAATCCATAAGAATAAAAATACTTATAAAAGACCAAATGGTTGTTTACCTGGATATAAAGGTAATTATACAGGTCAAGTAGGATATTTTACTAAAGTATATGCTACTTTTTCAAGAGTTAATAATAGTTCTACTAGTAAATTATTAACTATATTTGGGATAAATGGAAAATCTGGAGTTAATGGTGATACAACTTTAAAAGAATTATTAGATTTTAATAATAATACTCCAATTAAATTTAAAAGTTAATGTTTATACCTGAATCACAATATGAAACTGGGTTTTATAGTAATGGGGAACTTATCCTTAATGGGTTACCATATACAGGACCATATTGGAAATTTAAAAATGGAGAATTTTGGAGTGGAGAAACACCAACAAATTCTTCAGAACAACTTACCCTTAATAGATCTGATTTAATAAATAAAACAGAATTATATGAAGATGAAGACCAATTTTATCCGGGTATTATTACTGAATTACCACGTCCTAATATTGATGTTGATACTGATCGTAATTCCCCCAACAATATTAGATTTTTACCACTTGCTTATACTCCAACTATTTCAGAAAGAGATATAAAAGCAAAATTAATTTATAGATTTTTTATTAAACCAAATAATTTAATCCAATATATAGAGGTTAATAGACAAACCTACGAATCTATATTAAGTAACGACCCAAACATTGCTTATGATTTATATAGTGTGATAACAATACCATGGATAATTGTAGGAGATCAATATAATGTTTTAATGGAAAATAAAAAAATAATTAGTGATGTAGAAAGTCCTATTGATAACGAATTCTCCCCACGTTCTCCATGGCCTCAATTTTCACAATATTTTAAAAATAATTATTTGCAATTTTATCAAGGAGGAACAAATTCTGGAATTGTTGATATTAATAATAAAAAATATTACCCAACAGGAGAAGAAGTATCATCAAATTTACCTCTTGCTTATAGATTAGGAAACCAAAAAGAATTTGCAGGTCAATATTGTCAAAATTGTTTATTTTATAATAAAAATTATTGTTCTAAATGGAATGCAGATGTAGTATTTAATTATTGGTGTAAAGCTTATAAATCACAATATAGTAAAAACCAAAAAACAACAAATAATAATATTAATGTTTCTAATTACATGCAACCATCACAACAAAATGAAAATCCACCATCTCCTTCAATAGGAGGAGGTTCTGGAGGAGGTGGATACTAATTTGGATATTAGAAATACTTTTTGTATTTT
>CERT01010502.1_pt1 | contig 10480 bp, 2 predicted proteins | sample 530691 | NCBI WGS metagenome assembly CERT01 (sample SAMEA2620861, study PRJEB7988) | marine metagenome | biome: marine biome (ENVO:00000447); feature: surface water layer (ENVO:00002042); material: "saline water (ENVO:00002010), including plankton (ENVO:xxxxxxxx)" | depth 5 m
ATAGCTCCACTAGCATATGCAGAAGGAAATACACGGTACCTTGCCTTTACTTTTTTATAACATGCGTCTTTTGCCATAATTATTTTCTTTTTATTCTTACTCTTTCTGTGTTTGTATTCTGTCTTTGAATACGTGTATCTAAAATTTGTTTATTAAATTTAGGCTTTTTACTATCTTCATCTAATCCTAATTCCCAATCATTCCACCCTAATAACAATGCTACTTTTTGCCAATATTCAGAATCTTCACTCATAGCCGCGTCTATATTTTGTGCTTTTCTTAACGCTCTATCTAATGGAAAATTAAATACAGCTGAACTAAATTGAGCCGCAGAACTTAAAGCGGGATTATCTAAGCTAGGTTCAAATATATTATCTTTAGTAATATATTTACGAGTATAATCAGCACCTCTTAACTTTGAAGCTTTTGAATATAAAGGTGGTGAAATAGTTAAAGCAGCCTGTACTACGTCTTTATCTGCTGATACTGCTTTAGCAACGTTTTTAATTGCAACGGCAGTATTACCATATAATCCAGTACCTCTTAATAATGTATCTAACATACCTTCTCCTATCCTAGCATTTCTTTTAATTTCAGCCTCTTCATCTTCAGTTGAAAACGCAGATATAAATAAGGCTTTTTGTAAAGCATTAAATATAAGGTTTTGAATCATACCATAATAAGTAATCCTAGTCATTTTTTCTTTAGCAGGACCTCTACCATCTATCAAATCTTGTATATTTCTTTTTATAATCCTGTTATACTGCATAGGTGTATTAGCAAATGCCAACATAAATCTACCCATGTTACTCGCTTGTTGTTCGGATATTCTATCTGGTCTACTTGATTGCTGTGTTTCTTCTGTTATTTTTTTAAAATCTAAAAATGCTTTTTCAGCCGCTTCTTTTTCAGACATGCCTTCTTTTTTGTATCGGTTTAGTCTATTCCTATACATAGAAGCACCACCTGTTGCAATTGCAAAACTATCAGCGCCTCTTGTTAACACGAAACCTTTATTTAACAATAACGCTATAACACCTTGTGCACCACCTTTTTTCTGAGCTAATGCTAGTTCGCTTTCATTTACATTTATTTTATTGCCTCCTCTTCTTACTTTTAAATAATCTGAGTTATATAATTCAACAAAATCACTCCAATATTGTTTTTGATTTGCAAAAGCTTTAGCGGCTTGTAATGGATTATTATCTGTAAAGTTTATATAGTTTATGTTAGATATAGTCTGTAATACAGCTGACCTAGTGTTTAAAAACATAATTGCTCCAACAGAACCATTAATCCAGTCATTCCATTTTTCAACAGTAGCATTACCGCCAAATTGTCTATTTGAACCGCTTTTCATTCTAACTAATGTTTTATTTAAATTAGTTACCCAATTTTTACCATAAGCAGCCTCTAATTTATTTAAATTCTTTTTACTAAATAATTCATTTACATTATTTTGCCAAACTTCTAAATATCTTGTTCTTTTAGTTCCGTTTAATAATTCAACCATATCGGTAGCAATATTACCTGCGATCCAGCTTTCTTTTGGTTTTGCATAGCCATCGCCTTTAGTCATTCTTATTATTTCACTTGCAAAAAGATTTAACTCTTTATTATTTTTTACTTCTTTAATTAATGCGTTTTTATCAGTTTTGCTTAATCCAGGTATTTCATAACCTAGTTTATTCCATACAGCTACTCGTACAGCTTGTTCTATAGTAAAATCACCGCCTTTAGTTAGTTTTTTCAATGTTTTAGGAACATTACTTAATTGTTTTGTTAAAGCTCTAAAGTCATTTGATAAAGCTACTTGCTCTCTAGCTATATTTTCCATTGCTAAATTATATGGATCATATAAAGCTTTTTGATAAAATTCTAATTGTTTTTCACCTTGCTTACCTTTTGCTAATGTTTTATGCAATAATCCTGCAAAATCTTCTGCACCTGGTGGTATAAAATAATCGCCAAAACTTTTTCTTACTTGTCTTCCCCTTGCGGCAGCTTTAGCATCACTAAATATTTTTTCTGCTGCAATGCCTGTAGACATTTCTAAATATTCATTAAATGTTTTATCTAAATTTATAGATTGTTTAACTTTAGGTGTTCCCTTCGCCGCATCTTTTTCTATGGCTTTTTCAACTTGTTTAATACCTTCTTTTATTTTGGGGTATCTTTGTTTTATAAATAAATCAAGTTCTTGCTTACCTTTAAACCCAGGGTCAAGCATTTGTTGTTCAGCTAATTCAGCTTGCTTTTCGTAAACAGCTTTTATTTTTTCAAATCTTTTAGGAACAACTAAATCAAAGTATTTAGAAAGCGGCGCAGCATCAAACTCTATAACGTTCATATTTATTGAACCGCCCTTGCCTTTAGCTATTTGTGAATTAAACATTCTGATAAACGGACTTATAACTTCTGACCATTTTCTTTTACCGGCTAAAGCTTCTTTTATTTGTTTAGCCATTACAGGATGAAATTGTGATTTCATATCTACTGTTACGCCATCAAACTCTTGTTTTCTATCAACTTTAGAATGACTAGAAGTTCCGTCTTTAAATGATATACCTTTTGTAGTTTCGCTTTTTAAACTTATTTGAAAATAATTTTCACCCATCCACTTAGCCATTCCTGCTAAGTCTTTTGTTGTAGGGCTATTTTTTAATTTAGCATACTCGCCAACTAATATTGCAAATTGACCTTGCTGCAGTACATGTTCCTCTCGTGTTTTTTTAGCATTTAATTCTTTACCTCTCATAAAAGCCATATTACGAGTTGGGGAACTACTAGCATCTACATTATAAACTAATATACCAGTTGCCTTAGGGCTTGTTCTATACATTTCAGCAAAAACATCTAAAATGTCTTTTACATTTTTTATATGATTATTTTTAAGTTCAGTATAATTACCTTCTTTTACTCTCCTATTATAACCCGCAAGATCTTGTGACATTATTGACTTAGCCCACGTAGGTGCTTCTGCTCCTTTTGCATTATTTTCTGCAATACTTTTTAAAGCAAGTAAACTTAGTACATCACCTTCATTTATAGCTTTTTTTGTTGCTTCATTAAATTTTTTACCAGAAACAAAAAATGTTGTTTTTCTAGCTCTTGCAACATCTTTACCACCAGGCGCCACAGCACCTGCCTTTAAGAACGGAACTAAATCAGTAGCAAGCTTTTCACTTAATTCAAATATTCCTTTTTGAACATCACTAATATCTGTTTTTCTATTTGTTATACCAAATAATCTTTCAAATTCAGCTGCTACTTTAGGTGCTTTTTCAATGTTTTTAATTAAATCTAAAGTTCTAGAATATAATACTTCAGATTTACCATCAGCTAATTTTCTTATTAAAGCTTCAGGATGTTTAGGATTTCTTCTTGCTACACTATTTGTTATAGCTTTACCAATTTCAGCTTGCAGTCCTTTTACAAGTGTTTTTTGATTTCTTAAATCATTACCTGTTTTTTTCTCTACAAGTAATTCATTAAACTTTTTAGAAGCATTAGCCCAAGGTATTTTAGCTTTTACAGGTAAACCAGCTTTTGTTCCAACAGTCATATCTGCTCTGCCTCCTGTAACATAAAAATTCTTTAATATACCTGGATTAATTCCAGTTGATGACTTAGTTCCCTCTGTCATTCTTCTAAATGCTAAAGGTAGTAAATCATATAGTGCTTTTGCATTATTTTTTATAAACTCTTTTTTAGCTTCAAATGTTTCACCAAATATTTTATCTGTAACCTTAGGGGCAACATCTTTTAATGTTGAATAATCTTGTTTTGATAAATCAATATTTTTTAAACCGGCTTCATATTTTTTAACAATACTAGCATCTTTACTAAATGATAAAGGATCAATTAAGTCTGGTGCTCTTTCAGTTTTTGTAGATGTATCTGCAATTTCTTTTGTTTTTTCAGTTATACGACCTGTAACTTCTGCACCTTTACCAAATGCTTGTTCATAAAATAAAGCTCGCTTAGGTTGAATATTGCTATAAACTAAGGTACTAAATTTAACTTCTCTACTAGGATCCCATCTTTTTATAATACCATCTTTGTATTGAGTTACAAAACTTAAGGCATCGTTAAACTCTGCTCTTTTAAGACCTAAAGCTTCTGCATCAAAACTTTTCTTTAATTTAAAACCTAAAGCAGCCATTGCTATTTTATTATATTGTAAGTCTATGTTGTCTTGCAATATTTTATTACCTTCAAATTTACCTGTTCTTTGTTTTAATATTTGTCTTTCAATATTAGTTTCAGCTTCTTTTACTAATTGTTCTGAAAATTTTACTGAGCCCGGTGTTGTAGCTTTCCTTTGTATTATATCACCTGTAATAGGATCAGTAAATCCAACATTACCAGGAAATCTACGCTTTTGTTGAGTTATTAAAGCATATTCTAAGTCTTTTCTATTTCTTTCTCTAACAGCATAAATACCAACATCTTTATTTAATTCAAGAGATGTCCTTAATTCCTCAGGTGATTTTTCATTAATTAACCTTTCAACTTCTTCAGCTCTTTTTAATTCTCTTTCTAATTCTTTTCTATTGTTCTCTCTTACCCTACCTATTCCAACATCTCTATTTAATTCAAGATTTGTTTTAATTCTTTGTATATCGTATTCAGCTGGCACTTTGTCTTGTGCTAATTCCTTAGAATCTTTTTTCTTTTTAGTTTTAACACCTGGCGCTTCTTCTAATATTTGTAAAAACGCATCCTGATATTTAGTAAATCCTTTACCTTTATTTACAGATCTTGCATATCTACCAAAGAAATTAACTAAATCACCAATGTTGCCAGGTCTTAACTTAGGCGCTTTTATAAATTGAAAGTTTCTTTCAAATAATCCTTTAACGCTTTGTCCTAACTCTGAAATAGCATTTTGCTCTATAAATTGTCCCCTATATTCTGGCTTAGCTAAATACTCTGCTGTATAGGTAAACATTTCTTCTTGAGTAAGTTCTCTTGTTATAGACTTTTCTTGCTTTATAGCTTCTAATAAAGTTCTGCCATCTTTTAATTTTATTCCAGTAAGTATTTTATTAAATGATCCAAGATACTCTTGCTTTATAGCTACATTACCTTCAAATAAAGCGTCAATTGCAGCATGCCCAAGCTCATGCGGCATTACACCTATTTCATTATTTTGCCTGTTAATTTTAATTGTAAACTTGCTACCTCTTTTGTCATAAGCTCCTTTTGCAGTATCACTATCAAAATCTTTTTTATTATTGTTTTCAATAACTTCAATATCTAATTGTTTACCAAATTTATCTTGAAATTCTTTTTTAATACCTTCTTTATTTTTGCTTATATACTCGTTCATTTTTCCATTAGAAGAATGATATTCTAATAACTCAACTCTTTTTATATATTGATTTATTTCTGAATATATAGCTTGATTTTCGCTCATTGCTTTTTGCAAAGCTTCTGGAGTTCTTTTTGGACCAATATAATCTTTTGATGTTTCTTTTACTGCTTGACTATAATTTAAAAATGCTTCTTCTCGCATTTTTTTTAATGTTTGAGTGCTTCTCCAATCATTTTTTGTTGTATGAGTAAGGCCTAAACCATTACCCAAAATAACATTCATAAACATTCTTCTTCTTGCAGTATTACCAAATATTCCATCAGGATTATGTTCTTTAAACCAATCTTTAAAATCATCTGTACCTTCCATATGCCTTACAGCTGCTTCAAAATTAGCTGCGGCTTCTGCTGCTGCTGCAAATGTAAGTCCACTTTTAGCTACTTTATTGCTAAATGTATTAAATTGATTAAAAGCTGTTTTAAATCTAAAAGGGCCTAACAACATATTCATTCCGCTAAATGCAACACCCGAGCCGGTATCAAAACCAACAGTTTGAGTTTTTACTTCTTCAACAGCCATGTTTAAAAAAGCACTTCTAGCGTTGTGCATTAAAACATCACCAGACGTAAATTGTTTTACACTAAGTATTTCTTCACCATCTACAACTTTTCCTTTTACATATTTATCGTAATCTGCTTTAAAGGCTTTATTTCTAGGATCACCTAATTTTACTATTCTTGTACCGTTTTTAGTCTTTACTATTTTATCTCCTGTTTTTGCAAACTGAAAAAGCCTACCAACTTTAGCTGCACCAATTGCCCCCGCTTGTACTTTATTTAAACCATAAAACTGAAGCAATATAGGAGCAAACCCACCAACGCCTTCAAATAGTTCTTCGTCAAATGTTGTTTCAAAAGCCTTTCGTTGTTTATCACTTAATTGAATACCCGCTTGAGCAGTTATCATATCCATAGCTGGTAGAACATCAGACATACTAATTTTTGCTTGCCTAGGATCCATTCCAACTCCCATGTTCATACCTCTGTTTATAGATGTATAAAAAGGTGTTCTTTCTAAAGACTCTGGAGACTTATTCATCCACAACAATTTGTTATATGCTTGTCTGTCTACAGCATAATCTAATCCTTGTTGATGATAGTTATAAATTAAATTACCAAATTCTCTAGGTGGCAAATCTTTTTCATCTGCATGTGGGCTAGAAATAAGCTCTATATCTTTGTATTGGTATTTGCCAAAGATATCTTCTCTAGCTATTCCTGCCACCATTCCTGTGCTATTAATAGTACGATGCCCTCGTTTAGCTAAAACGCTCAGCGGCACTTCCCATTCAAATGTTTTTGTAGCTTCATTAAAAACAGGTTTATATCCGTCTTGTCTAAGAAAAGTATCAAGTGTAGGATTGTTTATTTTTACCTTATATGTTTGTTCACCATCCAGCTTCCAACCGTGTTGTGCATAGTTTAAATCTTTCCAACCAGCAAGTAATCTATCTTGATCAGTGCCAAAAAGAGCCATTTTATCTTCTACCTTTTCTGTTATATCTTCAATGTTTGCTCCATTTTTTCTTCGTGAATCAACTAGGTTTGCCTGTATATTCATACCTGTATCAGTATCAATAAAAAAATCATCAGGATCTAATAAATTTACTTGTTTTGTAACAACATTACCTCCTCTACCACCTATAACAGATGTTTGCATATTATTAGCTGCAAACTCTTCTAGCTTTTTAATTTTTTGATTAACTTCATTTAGTTCTCTTGGCGTAAGAGATTTATCAAGTAATTGTTTTTTAAGTGCTGTATATTCTTTTTGAATACCCGATTGAGTAGAATTAAAAATTTCAAATTCAGAATCATGAAATTCTTGATGGCTAACATTTCCAGCGTTTAAATTAACTCCTCTATATCCTGTATTATGATCTTCTTGTTTAGATTCGGTAGTTTTTTGAGCTGCTAAGCTTGCAAATCTATCTTTAATAGTACGATAAATCTGACTTCTTGTTAAACCAGAAAAACCTTCACCAGCCACATTTTCATTTCCGGGAATAATTAAAGGGTTTCCCCCTCTGTCTATTAATTTTTTTTCTTCTCTTAATTCTTCAATGCCTAATGAATTTACAATTTCCTTAGTTAATTCACCAGGAATTTGGTCATAGTTTTTACCTGCTATTGATCTAATATCATAAGTTCCTAGTATTTCTTGCATTCTAGTAGGATTATTTACAATATCATCAAAAGCATTTTCAACTAAACTAGTTTCATACTTTTTTACATTATTAAGTCTTTTCTTTCTTTCTTCCTCTATTTTTTTCTTTTCTTCTTCTATTTTTTTAGCCTCTGCAGCTTTTTTTATATTAGCTGGAGAATTAGGGTCTACATCTGTTGGTAAACCTAAAGGATTTAATGGATCAAATTTTTGTGATCCCAAAGAACCATCTTCCGAGGGTAATTCCATACTGCTTACATTTTGCGACCCCGCAACCGCAGTCTCCTTTACAGGGTCTTCTGTCTTTACTAGTCCAGCTTGTTCATTGACATTAGCTTTAAACTCTTCAGGGCTTAAATTACCTTCGCCAGCAAGTAGTTTTGCTTCTGGATATTTTTGTAAAAAATTGTCTTTTTGAGATGGGTGAACATTAAATGTTTGACCATCAAATTCATATTCTAACATAATTTAATTAATTTACAGGATTAGCAAATTCGTTGTTTACGTTGTTTGTTATATTATGATATTTATTGTATGAGTCAATATATTTTTTCTTAAACGCTAGCATTTCTTTGCTTAAGCCATCATCTCCTACTGCTTTAATATAATCAAATATTTTTGCAGCACCACCTTCAACTTGACCATTATTTCCAGTTGCTACAAATTCAATCCATTTACCCATTTTAGGTTGATTTAATCTATTTAATCCCGCATTCGTTGTGTATTCTTCAACCATATTTTTATCATACTGTCCAGAATAACCGGCCATTGCATTTTTACCAGATCCGCCTTTTTCAGTAGATATTGCATTGAAATAAGTTCTCATACGATTAGGATCATAAATATTAAACTTCAACGTAGAGTCTTCTAGTCTTATTGGTGTTTCGCCAATTTTAACACCTTTTTCATCATATTCAGGTTGCATTATTTGTTTACCGTCAAATAATATAGTTATATCTCCATTATTATTTATTTCTAAACCAGATGCACTTTCAGTTGAACCTCTAAAGCTGAATTTTTTATTTAAAAATACATTACCATATTCTGTTAAAATGCCTTGCGTTCTTTCGTCTATTTGATCTGCCGCTAAATTTACTAGTGTTCCATCTTTAAAAGTTATTTTATCAGGTAACGGTGTTGACGTAACAGTAGGATTACCAGATAAAGGATCATTACTTTGTAAAGGGCCCATCTGTGTTCCCATAAATCTACCTAATTCTTGTGTATCAAGAACTTGATTTATAACTGGAGCAGTTTCGTTTACAACTTTTTGTCTAAAATATAAGTTTTCTCCTGATGGCGTACGATTATTATTATTAGCATTTGGATCTACTGGAGCTTTATAATCAAACGATTTATCCATTAATCCTCTACCTTTCATTTCTTCCATATACGATGCTAATACAATTTCACTTTTACCTCTTTCAACAGCATTTTTAATAGACACAGCATTCTCTTCACCATATCTTTTTATATACGTATCTATACCTATATCAAAAGGTTCATTAATTAGCCTTTGTACTTCGTTCGGGTCTTTAACTAAATTACCAAGAGCTGTGGTCATAAGGTTAGTTTTATCATTAGCATTTATATTAGCATGATTATTATATTCATCATTAATAAATTTTCTGCTCATTTGACTCAATGATCCATCTTCATTAATACCTAATTTTCTTCTAGCAATTTTTTCTACTTCTGCTGAAGCATCTGCATATTTATCGCTTTGACCAAGTTTTGCTAATTCAATTATATTATTAACCTCTGCTTGGCTTTCAGTAAAAATAGCCTCAGTTGTTTCATCATGTTTAGCGTCAATTATATCTCTTTGTTCTTTGCCAGAAGCTGAAAATATAGCTTGCATTTCAGACGTAGTAATAAATCTATCCTCCATCTTACCAGTTTCATCATTTTTCAATTTTACAGTAATTCCACCAGTAAACTTACCATTTGCATAATTAAAATTAGTACCTGCAGAACCATTTTTAATTTGATCATGAATTGCTTTCTTTATTTTAAATTGTTCATGCCCTCTGTCTTCATTTTCCATTATGTCTGTTTCAGGATCGTATACATAATTAAAAGCTGTATTAATACCTGTAGTAGCATCTGTAAAACTATTTTGAGCTTCTATTAAATCTAAATCACCTAATCTTCTTTCTTGTGCTTTTGCAAATAAACCACCTAAACCTCTTTTAGTTGGTACATCAACCTTTAAAGCTTCATCATAAAATTGTTTTAGTGAAGCTTGTATTTTAGACTTGGCATCTGTAGTGTTACCTAAAGCTGCATCTAAGCTTTCTCTTAATTCTTCGCCTTTTTCGTATATACCCTTTTCATATTCTTTTCTGTCTTCAATAAGGTCTTGTCCTTTTTGAAATTCTTCTTCAAAGCCTTTTTTAAAAGTAGTTAAAAATGCCTGCGTTCCTGCCATATAGTTTGGCGCGTTAAAGAATTTTGGATTTTCGTATGCTCCCATATCGTTTAATTTGTTCTTGTTACTACATTACGCGGAGTGTAAACCCCCCTTTGACCACCTAGTCCAGTAAAACCAATATTTATATTTGATTTTTGACCACTTAAATAATCTATATTAGATTGATGTTGTCTTCGTTGTCCGTAAGTAAAACCATCTAATGTAGTTTTTCCAGAAAGGTATCTTCTTGCTTTTCTTGCGTTTAAACCAAGCAGATCGCTTGTGCCTGTATTATCACCTAAATATTGATTATATGAAGCTGTAGCACCCATAGCGCCTAATAAACTACCAACCGAACCTAATGCTTGTCCTGTCATTGCGCTTGCTTGGCCTTGTAATTGTGCTGCTTGGCCAGCGGCATTTTGTTGTAATCCCGCTAATCTATTTAACTGTGCCATATCTCTTTTTTCTTGAGCACTAAACATAAACGCTTTACCTTGTGCTTCTGCTGTTTGTACTCT
>CERT01006320.1_pt1 | contig 10424 bp, 8 predicted proteins | sample 530691 | NCBI WGS metagenome assembly CERT01 (sample SAMEA2620861, study PRJEB7988) | marine metagenome | biome: marine biome (ENVO:00000447); feature: surface water layer (ENVO:00002042); material: "saline water (ENVO:00002010), including plankton (ENVO:xxxxxxxx)" | depth 5 m
CAACAATAATAAACGGTATATGTTCAGATAGAGATTGTCTAGAACATTCAGAACCAGCAGAAGGATATGTATGTGAACAGTGTGATGAGTTTTTTACAGAGCCTGAAGAAGAATTTGAAGTATTGGCTAGGCTTAAAGAAAACTATGAGGAAATGATGAATGATGAACGTAGAGATTTGGGCTTATGAATAGTGTAAAATATAATGAATGGGTTAAATCTCTTAAAGAAGGAGATCTTGTTCTGTTAATGGATAGTGGTCTTTGGAGTTCTCCTGTTATATTTATATCTTTTAATGGTATAAGTGCTACTAATGGATATAGATCTCAACATATATGGATTCCTGATTGGGATCATACTAGATATATCTTTGGAACAGATACTGAAGAAGAAAGAAAGAAAGCTGCTCAAGAACAATGGAGAAATACTATGAAAGAACTTGAAAATCATGGAGCTAAATCTAGACACTTTAGATTAGATATGTGTAATGCAAATGCAGAAAAACGCTATTTTCCATTTCCTACAAAGTTCTTAAATAAAAATCAAAAAGAGTATGTAAAATTAATAAACAAAATAAAAGGTTATGAGTATTAAAACAATTGATAAGCCTATGCAAGGTAGCGCCGGCGTAGCTAAGAAAATCAATAAAGGCGCTGAGAAGATGGTATTTGACATTCTTCAATCTACTCAATATTCTATGCCAATTCAATCTACGATCAGAGAACTTGTAACAAATGCATGCGACTCTCAACGTGAGAAAGAAGTAGCTATAGAAATATTAAGTGGTGAAAAGAAAGTTGAAGACTATTATATTGAACGCCATGGCGCTCAGTATGAAGATAGTAATTTTGATGCAAGTTATTATAATATAGCTTCATTAGAACATGTAATAGATCATATAGATTTAGTATATGAACAAAATGAAGGTGTTGGATATTGTGATAGATTTTCAATTACTGATTATGGTGTAGGTATAGGTGGACGAAGATTAGAAGGTATATTAGAACTAGGTTATTCTACGAAAAGAAATACTAGTGAAAATTTTGGTGCCTTTGGTCTTGGTGCAAAAGCTGCACTGTCAACAGGTGTAGATTTTTATACTATAGAAACTATATATAATGGTATGAGATTTAAATGTAATTGTTACAATTATAAAACTGATTTTATTATACCTGCTTTTAATGTAGAAACTGGAAAACCAAATCCACATATTACATTTAGTGATGGTACTAAAGTACATTATGAAGAAGTAGGCGCTAAGAAAAATGAAACTACTATTTCATTTGGTGCTAAACGCCACAATAGAAGAAAGTTTGAAGAAGCTATTGAAGAACAGTTAATGTATTTTGATAATGTAAACTTTATAGTTAGAGATAATGAAAATGAAGATATGCCAGATAGAGAAGTTAAATTCAAAGCTGAAGTTTTGCATAATTCTAAGAATCTTATAGTTTCTAATTCATATTATTATAATAAACCACACATTGTACTTGTTAAAGATGAAAATGCTACAACAGGTATTAATTATGGTTATATTGACTTTCGTGAGTTAGAAATGGAACAAATGTATGGCGCTATTGCTTTTAAATGTCCAGCTCGTCAGGTTATAACTAATGAAGATGGAACAGAAACTGTATTACAAGAAGGTGTAGATGTTACTCCATCTCGTGAAAAAGTTATATGGAATGAGGCTACTAAGAAATACATCAAAAGTGTTATTATGGCTGCTGCTCAAGAAGCTAGTGAGATTGTTCAATCAGAATTAGAAGAAACTGACTTTCTTAAGTGGATTGATGCTTGTAGATCTATTATTACTGGTAACAGTACTGAGAATAGAATTCTTAACGCATTATCACGTATTATTAATACTGATGATATTAAACCTAAGTTTGGACCTGATCCTAGAATTAAATATGGACCAGCTAAAAAACTATTTGAAGGTTTAAGTATTATGAAAACTGCTAGGTTAAATAGTAAAATTGAAAGAAACCCTATTAAAGATTGGCAAGGATTTGACGCTAAGCATTTTTATTCTAGAGAAGGAAATTGGGGTAAGTATAAAGATATGTATCTTATGGAAAAAGATACTGATAATAATTGGGATTATAATCATGTAACTACTTACACTGTAGAAAATCTAGACGAAAAGTTTGATAATGCTCTTAAGAAAGCTTCAGGTAATGCTGATGCTATTAAGAAAGTATTAAATGAAAAAGCTAGAGTTACAGCTAAACGTACAGCTATTCTTAAATTTATTGAATCTTCTGAATGGTATAAATCTTATGATGAAGTTGAAGTTCCTGAAGACTGGTTAGCAGAGTGTAAGGAAGAAGAAGCTCAGCAAGAAGAAAAAGCTAAATTTTCTAATTTAACACCTGCAGAACGTCGTGAAATAGAGAAAAGAATGGTTGCTTATTCACTTAGATACGATGATAAAAAGAATGATTATTTTACTATGGATAAGATTGAGCCTAAAACAATTGATCTTATGAATAGTACTTATCGTACTTATTATTGTACTAAAGAAGATGAAGGTAAAATGAAAGTTGCTGCTTTGCTTCTTAAGAATATACAACCTAAATGGTGTGAAGTATATCCTGATAGTAAGAAAAGTAGTTGGGATAAAGATTATAGATACCCAGTTTACTGGTTTGATAACCCACCAGTTAGTGCAATGAAATGGGGTTCTGATGAGTATGAAGATTGGGCTAAACCTAAACAAGGGTGGAGTCAACCTCAACTTATACGTGTTAGTCAAAATAAGGTTAAGTTTATTAAACAAAACCCTAATGTCAGACACATTGATGAACTATTTTTACAAACTAACGATAATAATGATTATATTATGGACGAAACATTAACAAATTACTATACAGCATCTAAGTTAAATAAAATAAATCAATTTAAATTTATGCAAGGATTAGGCTGTATACACGATCAATTACAAAAAGATTATTGTGAACTACAAGATATGAGAAATGATTTTTATTCTGATTTTGAGTATCGACGTGTGGATCGTATAGCACCAGAGATAATTAAACATATGGATAAACTATTTGAGTTTCAAAAATTATGTAATGATTGTGATGACGCAGAAATAATACAAGAAAAGTCAAAAGAATTATTTGTCTTATCTGATATTAATAATGCTAGAGCTGCAGATTTAGATATATTAGCTAAATATGAAAATATAGTTGAATTTGCAGAAGAAATTAAACCGCTTTTAGATGAGCTAGATTGTCTTACAGATCGCCAGTGCAGTATGTCACCTGAGCTAGAAAAAGAAATCAGAATCTACCTAAGAGCAAAAGCCCGTGAAGTATGGGACTCATAACTAAAGACACCAGGAAGACGTTTAAAATACGTCCTTCTGGTAGATCTACAGATTTTATAAGTCCAAGTTTTGGCTATGGTTGTTTGTACAATTGTTCTTATTGTTATATGAAAAGACATAAGGACAAAGGTTTGTCTATTGCGACAAATACAGGTGATATATTAACTGAAATTAATAATCATGCTTATTTTACACCAATAGACAAGCCTAATCAAACACATGCAGAATTTACTACTTACGATATTAGCTGTAATGAAGATTTTGCATTACATGCTAAGTACCATCAATGGGAAAAGATCTTTGAGTTCTTCAGAGATCATCCCGTTGCTATGGGTAGCTTTGCTACCAAATATGTTAATCCAAATCTAACAACATTTGACCCTAAAGGTAAAATACGTATTAGATTTAGTTTAATGCCACAACATAAATCAGATTTACATGAGCCAGGTACTTCTAAAATTATTGATAGAATAAAAGCTATTAATGCATTTGTTGAAGCTGGATACGATGTGCATGTTAATTATAGCCCTATTATTGTATATGATGGTTGGCTAGAAGACTATGCAGATATTTTTCATATGATGAATGATTATGTTGACTACAAAGACAGTGTGTTATCAGAATGTATCTTCTTAACACATAATTTTAAGAAACATACTATAAATTTACAAAGACATCCTAAAACTGAAGTAGATCTGTGGATTCTTGATAAACAAGAAGTCAAAAAATCTCAGTACGGTGGAGAAAATGTAAGATATAAATTAAGCATGAAGTCTAAATTTATACATGATTTCAAAAAACTACACAATTCGATTGTACCGTGGAATACAATACGGTATATTTTTTAACCAATTAAATTATAATTATGATTACAATTAATGTTATTGATGACAAAATCTGTGGATCTTATGGCGACACACCATTCACAGTAGATTACAGTAAAGAACTGTATGACAAAATGCAAAAACTAGCTGCAGATGGTGCTAGTATTAATTCAGTAGAAGAATATAATGATTTAATGGATGCTTTTAAACCATTAACTATTGTAGACTATACTGCAACAATAGAAACCAAGTGTGAATACATTCATGTTAATAAAGCTACAGGAGAATTCTTTCTTAAGCATAATGGAGTGGTATCAACGATACCTATGCCACAAGCGTTAGTAGATAGAATATTTGAATCCTTAGATAAAGATCTAGACTTTATGCCTTTAATAAAAATGTGGACACGTTGGTTACGTAACCCAATCTTGTGGAGAAAGATGAAGCAAGGTCACGGGAACGATTTCTGTAACAGGTTCTTTAACTTCGTGAATATGAAATATACTCACCCAAAGTTTAAAGAAGAGCTTATGGAACAAGGTCTTACTGATGAAGCAGCTTCTAAAAGAGCAGAAATGTACCAAATGAAAATCACCCATGAGGGATTACTAAATGGTTATAAAGTCTCTAAAGAAGTGCTTCATAAGTATGACACAGAAACCGGTGAACAAATTGATAGATACAAACGTACTTTCAATCCTGACACTGGTGAGATAGAAGGTGATGGATTACCTGAACATGTAGAAGATAGATTATTTGAACCAGCTGTTATGGGCTCAAGTGGTGATGCATTTTACTGTGAAGGACCTAATGGTTTTGCTAATCCAGGACATTTTATCAAAGTTGGATGTACTCACAGACTAGAAGATTGGAAGCAAGTTAACGTTAATGATACTATATCATGTGTTAAGGGTCTTCACATTGGTGGTCTTAAGTACATTGCTTACTATAGTGGTGAAATACACAATATATTTGTAGATCCAATGCATATTGGTGCTGTACCTTGTGATGTGGATGGCGCTATTAGATGTAAGCAGTATTTTGTTCATTCATCCCTTGCAGGTGTGAATGGATCTATTTACCATAGCTCTAGCTATGCGGCAATGACTGATGCAGAATGGGACGATATGCGTGCCAAAGCTGTACAAGAAAAGTCTGAGAAAAAAGCTCAGTGCGACAGAGAAGTTGCAGAGATAAATGCTCTGTAGCTAGTGTTTAATTGGTAAGATATAAAAGGGATGTTACTTCTTGGAAAGGTTCTGAGTTAACATATGCGCTGACTCTATGGGCCCTGGTTTGAACCCGGGGCGCATCCCTTTATATCTATTTAAAATTTTTATTATGGAAAAACTTGCTCTAATAGATGGTGATAGTCTATTATACTATGAGATGGGAAAGCCTACATTAGAAGAAGCAATGGAAAGTTTAGATATGAGGATAGAACAAATACTAAATTTTGCAGGAACTACTAAATATGCAGGATTTCTTACTTTAGGGCGTTGTTTTAGATATAATATAGCTAAAACTAGACCTTATAAATATAATCGTAAAGGAGGAACCCCTAAACCTCCTATATTTTATGCTTTAAAAGAATATATTAAACAAGAATGGGGCTTTTATGGAGTACAAGGATTAGAAGCTGATGATTTGGTTGCAATACATGCAGATTATCAGAATACTGTGATATGTAGTCCTGATAAGGATGTTTTAAGGCAATTGCCTGGTAAACATTTTAATTATGGAAAAATGGAGTTTGTAACAACAACTCATGACGATGCTTATAAGTTTTTATGCATGCAAATACTAATGGGTGACTCTACAGATGGGATTCCTGGCATACCTAAAGTGGGACCAAAAACCGCTGAAAAATGGGTAAATGAAGATGCCTCTTTATCTATGGTATTAAATAAATACATAGAAAAATTTGATATTCACGAAGGAATTCATAAATTTGCAGAAACATTTAACTTGGTATATTTAGTAAAATCATTTGAAGAGATGCAATCAGTAGGGCTAGAGGAGACGCCTGAACTTGTCATCAAAGATTCAAAAGATAGAAATACTATTGAAGAAAATGATAGTGACTGGTAATATAATTATAGAACCACTAAATGCAAATGCAGTACGACTTATAGGCGGTATTGAAGATTTAGTTCCCCATTATAAAGATGGGGAATTAACATCTTTAGAAGTTGTTGATGAACGTACTCTTAATTTAGGAGATACTTTTAGAATAAAAACAGTCCCATATAGAATAAATAAAATAATTCAACGGGAAACAACAGAACATGAAGTATCTTTTGATTTAGTAATGGCAGACAGAACAAAAACTAGTCTTTTTATTTTACCTATGATTGGTGGAAATAGAAGATTATTATTTTACGACAGCTTATTGATAAATGCTTACATAAAAAGAGAAAAGCGTACAAATTATATTGTTTTATTATATAGAAAATCTAGAAAGAAAGTTTTTAAAGAGTTTATACAGCTAATTCAAAACCTTAAACATTTTTCTAGTCTTGAAGAGCCTAATAAACATTGTTATGTAGTAACATTTAAGGTTCCTTCTAAGTATAAACAAAACTTTAATATGTTTTTAAATGGAAAATATTCTAAGTTTGATGATGAATATAAATTAAATATATTAGATTTTCATAGATATGATATAGACGGAAGATTAGGTGAAATATTATTTAAAGCTCCTAGAAGACGAGAACAACTAGAAAGACAACTAGATGCTAAATTACCAGAAGATTCTGAGTTATATAGTATAATTGACAGAAAAAAAGAAGAATTACAACTAGATAAATATTTTTAACATGACAAAGAAAAAGAAAGATATAACATTATCTGTACCAGAAGGTATGGAATTTAATAAGTCTTACACAATAGACACTACATTACATAACGAACTTTATTGGGACACAGAGCGTAATATGCCTCATAAATCAGAAGAAGCAAAGGATAGAAAAAACACTCCGGTGTTTAGTGGTGTGTTAAAATATTTTCCTGATGCTATTAAAGAAATATCACGTGTTTCTTTAGCAGGTAATAATCAACATCATCCTGATAAGCCTTTACACTGGGACCGTAATAAATCTACTGATGAATTAGATGCTTTAACTAGACATTTAATTGATGCAGGAAGTTTTGATAGCGACGGTATAAGGCATTCTGCTAAAGTTGCTTGGAGAGCGTTAGCTAATCTACAAAAAGAACTTGAAAATGAAAGATAAAAAACCTTATAAACCATTGCCTGATTATTTAGCAATAGGTCCTTCTGATATACATGGAGCTGGTATTATAGCACAAGACGACGTTCCTGCTGATATTGAAATAGGAATAAGTCATGTGTATGATCCTAACTTTCAACATGATTATATACGTACGCCACTTGGCGGATTTATGAATCATTCAGAAAAACCTAATTGTGAACTAATAGATGACGATGAAAATACTGATTATAAAAAGATTAAAACTATAAAAAAGATTGAAGCTGGTGAAGAATTAACTTTAAAATATAGTTTATATGAAATATGTAATTATATGTAAATTGGTGGTAATATGGCCATCATAAAGTAAAAGGGGCTAAAAAGCCCCTTTTTTTTATCTCTCAAATACTCCGTACCTTTCTAGCTCATATGCTACACTTGTAAATGGAAGATCTTTCTGTAATGATTTAAACGGATCTCCTGCTCCCACATCTTGCATTAAATTATTCATGTGACTAATAACTGCAATTGGATTCTTCATTGTTCTTAAAATCTCACCTGGCATTAACCCTTGTAACGCATCTTTTTGTAAGTATTTCATTCTTTGGAATAATGCAGTTTCATCATCATCTTCTAACCCTGCCATCATAAATCCTATCATAATATATGCTACAAACTTAGATAATAGCCCTAATACATCTGCTTTATCTCTATCATTAAGGTTTTCAAAATTATAAGACACATATTCTTTTCTTAATGACTCTGTTCCAAATTGAGCTGCAATTGCTTTTGCTAACATTTTAGCTCTTCCTTCATGCTGCCAAGTCATCCAATCTAAAGCATCTAACTCAACCATTTGCCCATCAATTTCAATTTCTACTTTTAATTTATTACCATTTTCATCTGTTAATGCTTCGTATTGCCCTAAGTTTACATCATCTTTTCTTGACTCCCACTCTTGTATTAACAATGCAGGTAAATATTTTTTAAATTGTAAGAACCACACACCTATTGCAGTACTTTCTAATACTGACCTTTCGTCTGATCTATACGCACCGTGTATATCTGTAGAAGCTTTTAATAATCTATTTAATTCATCTACTGTTAATTCATCTACAATTCTTTTTTGACCGCTTGGATCAGTTACAACCCCTCTTACATTACGTTTACCGTTTTTATACTTCATAAACGTACCATCATCATTATAATTATCATACAAACTTGATCCGTCAGGCATTTTCATACGTCTTAGTTGTGATGCTAAATAAACTGCATGCCCCCACTCTTCATGAATAGCATGGAAAAAGAATAGTTTATCACTAGTTAATAGTGGATTTCTAGTATTTATTTGATCTGCTTTTCCTACTGCATAGTCATAATTGTCTGGAAGATACTTAGTTCTTTTCATTAAGTTAAATAACTTATTATTTATAGGTTTATTATCTACAGCATGTTTTATCTGCGCTCCAAAATACTTACCTACTTCTTTAAAACCAAAAGCTAAATCAGACATAGTTACATCAATAGCTCCTGGATCTAACCCTAATCTTTTAGCTGTAGAACCTTGGATACCTTTCATAACAGTATACATTAAAATAATAGCACCGTTAAATGTACCCCCAATAACTTTAAACCATAGCGCTTTACCTGTTGTAAAATGTTTTAACGCCATCATCAGTTTAAAAGGACTAATAGTTATATATTCTCTATTAAATTGACTTTTTGGTCTATTAGAGTCAAATCCAAATGGATTTTTAAATGTCCATTGTTTACTTGACCAATGGCTGTCTCCTCCTCTACCAGCTGTACGTTCTTGCATTACAGCATTAATTACAAAATTTTCCATGAACTTTTCATAATTACCCCAAGCCTTATCATTATTATGTCTTAGACCTTTCATAGTACTATAGTAACTTTTTAAACCATCTCCTAAAGCTACTACATAATCCATTTCCTGTTTACGCATTAAATTTCCTGTAAATTGATAATGCATATTTTCTAAATTAAAAGAATGTATTGAGTCTGCTATTATACCTTGAGAGCCCATAAATCTTACAGGTATATGATTATTAATAACATCCCCTTGCGAATAGTAATCTTGCTCTATAAATAAAGAGAAAGTAGAAGCTCCCCACATTTTCATTTGTGTTCCAAATCCTTTTATATTTCTAGATATAATATTTTCATCTTCATATCTTTCATAAGCCTCCCAAGTTTCCATAGGTATTCTAGGCATAAAGTTTTCATGTAGTTTACCATCAATTACAGCATTATCTACATTATGTAGCCCCATTATTTGAGAATACACTTTACCTCCTTCCATTTTTTTACTCATCAACGCATCCCACTCTCTGTTCCAAGTAGTATGTAAATGCTCTATTAATTCATACTGAGCTTTTGTCATATCTCCTGCATCATATTTCTTTTTAGCATCTTTCACACTAATCATATATGTACCTGGAGTCTGCACACCGTCTACTCTTTCTTCAAAAGCAAATCTATACATATCTTTATAAGTAAAGCCTGAACTAGCGCCTAATGTAGCTATTCCTTGTATTTTAGCTCTAGGATTTTTTCTCATGTATTCATCTCTTACAGCTTTAAATAACACTTCAGCTTTTCTTTTCTCATCCTCTACTCTGTTATTTACTTTATTAGAAGCTCTTCTAAATATTTTATTAAACGCTTGTATTCTAGGGCTTGCTATATTATATATTGCACTAGACCAAGTTTTCAACATACCTAGATCTTTTTCTGAAGTTAATTTTTCTTTAGAAGTTTTAGTCAAATCTAACATATGATTAGTCAAAGTCTCTAACAATTCTTTATCTGACTTCATATCATTTGACATTCCTGGAGTAGCAATTCTAGTTCTAACTATTTCTATTTCTTTTTCTAAAGCTTCTATTTGTTGATCTATAGGTAAGTCTTCATATTTAGATAAAACAGCACTGTTTCTTATTTTTTGTGTAGTGTAATTATTTGCATCTAGTAATCCTTGCGCTTTAGCTTCTGCATAAGCTGCTGGCTTTTCTGCTTGTAAATAATTAGATATA
>CERT01002004.1_pt1 | contig 10391 bp, 3 predicted proteins | sample 530691 | NCBI WGS metagenome assembly CERT01 (sample SAMEA2620861, study PRJEB7988) | marine metagenome | biome: marine biome (ENVO:00000447); feature: surface water layer (ENVO:00002042); material: "saline water (ENVO:00002010), including plankton (ENVO:xxxxxxxx)" | depth 5 m
TACAGTCAGCGGCGCCTGTACTTGCTTGATATTTTCCAGGGGGACAGAGTGTACATACTGTGTTGCCAAGACCAAAGGAAAACTTGCCTACTTCACAATCCGGACACACCGTTGATCTCCCAACGACATTCGAAGCCTGTCCATTGTTACATTGAGTGCAACTGTTGGCTGATGATGTGGAATACTCACCAGCCACACAATCTGTACAGGCAGTCAAGCTTTCGTGGTGTCCGGCGTATTGACCAGCCGGGCACAGCTGACACGTACCTGCGGTTTGAGTCGCTGGATCACATCCCACATTATTGGTCGTACCACCATGTCCAGAACAATCCGTGCAATATGAACAAGAACCAGCACTGCTTCCACCGCAATTGGTGATCCACCCTGGCATAGTCTGGTCATCACAAGACGAGCAAAGCAGGCAATCATTTACATGTGATGACCCAACAACAGTCGAGTACCTGCCCGCTACACAAGGAGTGCATGACGTTTGTCCCGGCGTCATCAAGTGTGTACCTGCTGGGCAGATGGAACACCAGCCGTTTGGTCCCAAAGGGTCGGCGTTTTTAACGTAACCTGGAATGCAAATATATCGATCGGGATCATTGATAAAATTATTAGCCCACATTGCACCGTAACCACCTGTTCTTGCCCCTTCAGCCCAATATGCTATCTGGAAAAGATTTGCTGCAGGGTCCCAACTCAGCACCTCGAGATGATAGTACACTGTTTCATGAGGTCCTCCACTGGTTAATATATTCCATGAATCGATGAAGAAATCACCAGCCTGAAATGGTAATCTGTCCAGGCACAAAGTCTCAAATCTGGTTTGATTGCTCGACGGACATACACAAATACCATTACTGTCGGTCTCAAAGCTGTCCTCGCAAACACAATCGTCAATACTTACACTCAAAGCAGGTGATGTTTTAGATGCTGGACAAGAAGCACAATAATCTTGTGCGGGCGCCTGGTATAATCCTTCATCACAATCGTAACAAAAGGATTTTCCAGTTTCGTGTTGCATTTTGCCTGGATCACATGATGTGCATGACGACTGGTCATAAACCGAGGTGTATTTTCCCACCTCACACGCCACGCAATAGAATGTAGACTCAAACGTGCCCAGCCTCTTATTCCCAGGCGCGCAACTGGTAACTTCCACACACTCGGAGCTCTGTGTGCTGCCTGTATTGGGTGAATATTTTCCTGTCTCACAGAACTTACACACGGCCTGCCCAGCTTGGTCCTGATAGGTGCCGGGATCACACGGGCGGCATGTCACGCCGTCTGAGCTCATCTCTTCTCCAATACCACAGCCACAGCCGGAGAGGGACACGGCACCGACGGATGAGAATTTGCCTGACGGGCACTGTTTGCACGTACCCGACGTGGTGTCGTAATATGCGTTTTCTGAGCACGTGAGAGGCCGGCCGCAAGGACAGAGGCGTTGGATTCCGTTTCGCTTGGCGTCACAGTTGGAGTAGGTACTGGCAGACATGTAGTAGCACCGCTGGGACGCCGGCTGGAACATGGGACTGGTGTCCTCGCACACGGCGTTGTTGTCACACAGGCGCGTGTTGTAGTTGGAGCAGGTCACGCCGGTGGTTGTGGCGATGAAGCTGCGTGTAAACTCCCGATTCAGATACAGAAACGAGGGTAGGCACTGGTAGCGGGGATACTCCACGCTATTGGTCACGCCAACGTACCCCAACCCAGAGGGATAATCCGCACCCGTGCTCCCTGTCCCACCAGGCAAAACACTCCCACACACTTCCGAGCAACTCTGGCCATCGGCACCCATGATCCACTCCATGAGGCCACTATCAAACCACACCTGTTTATTCTCCGCGATCGTCACCACCGTGCGCGTGGTACTCGTGGCCAGGCCCACGACCACATCAGTGGGTGTGGTGTCAACGGCAGTAGCCCCCCCACAGGGTAAGAGATAGTCCTGCGACTGCAAGAGCCGCCGGGTTGTGGTTGTACTCGCCGTGGCCGTCCCGGACTCACACAGCACGCCACAGAACGGGAGTGTGAGCACTGGCAGTACACTCACGGCGTCAAGGGCCAGTGACGTGGCTTGACTTTGTAGCAGCTTTGGACTTACCCCCTCACTTAGGTTCCTCTTCAATTTAAACTTGAGAAACGAGCTATGCCCGAGTGTCGTAGCATGCACGTTCTTCCACATCCACGTCCACGACGACGACACGGTGGTAATCTCTGATTTGACACGCACGTTGGTGTCCGTGACCATTGCGTGCACTTGGCCACGGCTCAGTGTCGTGGAATCGAGCTGCAACCCAACCAAGCGCGACCCTCGATCCAGCTCAAACAGTGGATCACTCACACTGTAGAAAATACTCACACTGGGCTTTGTGCGTACCCGAATACCACCCTCAAACTGGTCGTACACGTTTAGATCCGCTACTGTGTTGGCTGTAATGCTCGTTGCCGCAGGGATCTTCAACACCGCCACGACCCGGAAGAAATTCGAGCAGTACAGCTGCGGGCGGACCACGACCACTTTTGATATCTGCACCTGTGCATTACACTCAAGTTCAAAGATTGCCGTGACATAGATGTTTGAGTACGTTGAGCTTTGACGGTAGCTGTTGAGAGTGTTTAGGTTGAGACCATTGATACCCAGAATAATATCATTCACCAAAGTATTGCCATTGAGGTCAATCAACGTATCAAACAATCGGATACTTTCCAGAATTCCAGCTTGATCGTACCGCATCATCGCAGCGTCGTCCTGTAAGCTGTGATACTGCCTGCACGTACCAGAAACCTGATTTACGCACTCCTGAGTCAGGCCAAACCGCTGCCCGTCCACCACGGCGGAGGTGATTGGTGTCCATTTGATAGTAGTTGAGCTCTCACTCCCTGTATGCGTCGCAAACGCATAGAATCCAGCCACGGGGTTGGAAGCGGACGTTGTCCATACCTGTGTTCCTAAGGTACTGTCCACGAGCTTGGTTGTCCGGGTCATAAATCGTTGTGCGCTTGGATCATGGTACGTGGAAATCCCCAACGCTGTTGCGTGCTCAATCAGCGCCTTCATCTCCATCGTCTTGAACACCGGTACCACGTGGTCGTTGCTCAGCACGGCGTTGTCCACTATCTTGTTACAGGTGAAGCCAGACAGATACTGGCGTGTCGAAGCATCTGCATCGAGTGTTGATTTGAAAGTTGTCGACCACGATTTCAGAAGTTCACGATCAAACAAGTAGCACGGATTCTTCAAGGAGCCCACGCGCTTGTCAAAATGCCAGTAGTACACCTGGCAATCCTGGTCCAACCCACACTCCCGAGCACACCTGTGCCGGGACACATCTAAGAGCGTGCGGCGCACCTCAAGCGTGTTAATCACCGACGCGCGTTGCGACTGCGTAAACCCATACAGGCACGGGGACGTTGAGCGCGTCCGCACCACAGCGCCCACGTCCATGGCATTGAAGGTCAAAAACCCATTGTATAAAGAAACATAATGACTTCCTTTCAGAAACCCATCATCCAACTCCGACACACTCACGCTCGCACCGGCACACCGCACGTCAAACATCTGCCCCATAAAGCCAATACTGACCACCGTGTCGTCCACCCACGCTCTTGAAATATATGATTCTACTAAATGCGAGGTGTCCGTAAACATCAAAGCCTCCTGAAACACAGCTGGCGCCTCCACCTCCGCACTACACAGAACTCTCCTTGCATCCACCTCGACCCGATAAAACCGCACAATCAACTCCACCCGCTCGGTGCCATCCTCAAGCACGCGCGGCAGCACAAGCAACGCCAGCATTGACGACGTGTGCGACACTTCCAGCACCACTGTGCTCGACGGCCAGGTGGTGGGCTGCACGCGGTACGCTCCCTCAACCGACCCGGACTCAAAAATGGTGATCTTCTGAAACAGATCATACAAGCGGGGCACATTCACCGTCAAACTGAGAAAACCACTGGTTTTTGTCTGGTACCCCACGGTATACACGCCCAAATCAAACGCAAACTCATCGTCTGTGTACGTCAACTCTACGGTGTACAGATGATTCTGAAAATTAGACGAGATGGCCGTATCGGAAAAGTAATGTGGGTGGTGGGCAATCCTCAGCACGTCGTTCATCGTGAACGAGTCCATCGGAAACGGGTCGTTTGTAAAGGTCAATTCTTGATTATTATTTTCCCACTTTGGCTTACTCGCCACATAAAACAACCGGCTCACGCGACTGCCGTGCTCTCGAATGATCAACACAAAACCGTTGTTTTTCCATGGAACTAAATCCGTCACGGTCGCAACGTTGCCCGCGGCATTCGTGACGGTAAGAAGGTCCGGAAGAAACGGACATGTTGTCACGTCATATTGCAGTACAGGAGCGAGATCATGCTGCAGCTTTGTTGACAGCCCAGACTGAGCATCCACTTTATGTTTCTGCATGCACATAATATGATACCGATTCGTGTACTGCGCATAGCACGCGACGTCGATCAACGACGTCAAATCAACGCCCGGTGCTTCTGCTATTCCATCCGCATTTACTCTCACCGTTACCAATGCATTGAGCTTATCAACATGTAACGTGTCCGTGGTCACCGCGTCCTGTGCTTCAGGTACATTCTTCTTTCTCGATCCAAAAAACAAGCTGGGGTAATAGAATTGCAGAAAGTAATTGGTTTGAAACTTGGTCTTGGCTTGTGTGTCTTCCGTTACTTTCTGTACCACATACACAGGCTGTGTTGCATGCTCCGTCACAAACAGTCGATAATGACCAAACAATGTAACACCATCCATTACCTTGTCAATGCCCTGCGACTTATGCGATTGCTCGTGAGCGTCGAATCCTTTCATCGAGAAATACGCCGTAGAGTCACCCGACACTCCGAAATGGTCACCGGGACTCAATAGCGCCAGGTCAATGTCATTGATGTCCGCCCCCGTCATCTCGAGCTGCGCCGTCACTGTGGATTCTACCGGTGACGTTTGCTTTAGCGCCGCGGACACCTGCCATTGTGGTACCCACTTCACTGCCTCATCCAGATTGCGGTCGTCTGGCACTGGCACTGCCAGGTGACTCTCGTGCGTGTGTGTCAGGTCCATGTTGAGAAAGAAATCTCCCACATACACTCCCAATTTCTGAAACGGACGCCGGACGGCCTCCTTCACGTCCTGACCATCATATCCACGGAATCCCGTAGAATCCCCCTCCATATACCGCAACACACGGGTGCTTGTGTTCACCAACACCCGGCGCGGCGACTCCACGTCCACGTCATGTGACACGGTGTTCTGTAGCGGTAACATTGGATAGTCAAATCCAGAGTACGCGTTCCACTCGTGACAGGCTTTACTCCCAGTCCCGGCAATCTCCTCCGCATACGTCGCGGCGGGGGGGAAGAACGTATGTGAGATACCTCCAGGGTTCATATCATTATCACGAATGTCCCGGGCGTTCCACACACATTGATGGAGATCATCGTTATTTGCATCCACGTTCAACAACACGTTCTCAAAACTGCTAAAGTGATGCCGGTCGTTCACCGGCTCCAGCACGTTTGTATGCACTGGACTATGCGTCCGCAGGGTCATCGTATCATGCGCAGGCGGAAACGCTGGAACGCACCGCTCGTCATGCGGTAGCACGCACCCTAAATGATACTCACCCGCCTCACACTCCGCGCGCACACAGTCCCGGTGGCACAAGGCTCCCATGTTCATTACCCCAGTTCGTTGTCTCCCTGCCACCGTCTCGCACGCCCGCGCTTGGCAGTACAGGGGCACATCAACCCCACTCAAATTCCGGTACATGATCGTGTACGGCACCGACTGTCCGTGCGGCCGGCACGCCGCACACTCCGTGCCACACTCGGCGTGGTATTCACCGTCCGGACACATAACATCATTCTGGTCCAAACACGTCCGGCAATCACCATACGTGATCGAGCTCATGTTCTCGTCCACCAGTTTGGGTCGGCAGTTCTCAAAGAAATACTTGGGGCGATTGCCCGAGATATCTCGTCCGTTCAGATTCATTGCTGCTCTGTCATCCGTCGAGCAGAGTCTCAGATCACGCAAGTCTGTACAGTCCTTGCACGTCTTGTCCGTCCAGTCAAAGATCTGGTCATTCACACAGATCAGCTGCGAGCACTCCTTCGCACAGCCCCGCCCCCAGTTCAGAGCACTCAGCGACCCTGCCGCCGGTGCGTCACTGCCACACTCTTGGCACGTTTGGCACGACATTGAGCGGCGGTTGCGCACCAACGATTCGTTCTTCTCTGGCTTCAAATACAGCTCCTGATCCAGATCCACCGGACACGAATACGGCACCCGCGTGCTCTCCTGGTACTCCTCCGTGTCACCCTGCATCGTGCACGCCATTACGTTGCAGGCAAAGGGACCGTCGCAGTAGCCGGTGTCGACGCCTTTGTCGTTGTCCGTTTGACTAAATCCATCCCAAGTAAATGGAATGATATTATTCAGCCTATCCAGCCGCGTACTCGAATCACAGCTCCGTCGACACTGAAACCCCACCTCGTTCGAGTTCAACCCAAACACCTCTCGAAAACTAAAACCACCCAACCCCAAACTCGTCACACTGCCATCCACCGACCCATCCGGCTCCTCCGCACAGAACGGCGTGCGTGACACTAAATCATGACGCACACACCGTCCTGCGGCCGTGTCGTCCGTTGCGTTCACCGCATGTCCTTTGCGATTCATGCACCCCACGCGTATGTATTCCACTCCATCTATCGACTCACACTCCTCACATTCCTCACACGTCCCAGTGGTCGCGCCGCTGCACATGAAGCGATAGTGCTGATCGGGACACGCGTCACAGTCCTTACAAAATGATTGTCCTCGCACATTCTGATACTTCCCCGCCGGACACTCCACACACTCGCTCTGCGCGGAGTCCGTCGTAATCTTGCCAAAATCACAATCCACACAAGTGCCCTGCGTTGAAACGTATTTGCCTGGAATACAATCCGAACACGACATACCATTATTACCAGCAGAAGTACCTCCACCCACTGCCGAACAAGGCGTACATGAAGACTGTGCAGGTGCATTGTTATACTCATAGTGTCCACACAGCTTGCAAGGCTGACCACCAGTGGAATATGTACCTGGATCACACTGTCTACAACCCGAATTGCCATTGCTCTCATCTTTGATCACCTCGTGTCCATCAGTACATAGAGAACACACCGTCAATCCATCCACTGCTGAATGAGAGTCACCCAAGCATTTCTGACACGCTGTCTGCTCATAGTCTTTTTCTCCATCACTAACTCCAAATTTGCCCGCTGGACACAGATCACACTTTGTTTTTCCAACCAATTCTTGAAACTTACCATTTGGACAATCTGTGCATATATTGACATTACCCTGAGATTCTCCAAACTTTCCTGCATCACAATCATCACATGTATCTAAACTCTCTTTGAATTGTTTACCTGGAGGACAATCCGCACAATACTCACCATCTGCATCACACACACCAAACTCATCAGCTTTACATTGAAAAGCAGGACATTCACAGTCATCCACGGATTCCGCTCCCTCTGCAATTGTTAGCCTCCCATTTGGACACGCCATGCACGTCTCCCCATCCCCATAATAATTCTGGTTACACTGGCACTGTGTCTGATTCGTAGTGGTGTCCGTGAAACTCGACGCGTTGCCTCCACACGCCTTGCAGCTCACACCGTTGTCGCCGGCAGTGATCTCGCCGCTTGGGCAGTATTCGCAGGTTGGAGCAACGTATTCTTTGCCTTGGTAGGAAAACTCATACCTACATCGTCTACCAGGTAGAGTATCACCAATGCCTGGTCGATAGATATTTTCAGCCACATTAGAAATCTCTTTGATACTCCAAACAATAATATCTTCTCGATGTGTCAAAGTTTCTTCTTCAACATGCATAGGTAATTTAGCCCAATCATAATTATCACGGTAATAGTTGTTATACTCATACTGCATAAAATCCGACTGTAAAAACCTACGACAAAATTCAAGAGTGGTTGAAAAAAAATCATACCGGGGAGTAGCGTCAACATCTTTGGGAAATCCATTGTCCGTATTGCAATGATCCGGCCACCACGTGCACTTGCGATCGCCGTCTTCATGAGTTCCTGCCCAAAAGTCATATTCTATATATTCACGTTCATATGTTCCACTGTGATCTGCAATCGCATCAAATCGTAAAGGTGATATTTTCATTGCCCCGCTAAAAACATCACAATGCACACATTGACTGTATGCAGGATCAACCGATTCTTCAAAATCATCATGAAAGATATAATTGGGTGCTGGGCTTCCGGTAAAACTATTAAATGGTACTTTTTTTTGACCATCTGTACAATATTGACATTCACCATTTAGATTGTATTGATCCGCTTGGCATGACAATGCACTCACACCGCTCAAACACCCTTGAAGCAACACGAGGCATATCAATAGTTGAGACACGCTCTCTTGAGAAATCATTTAATAGTAAGCCGAAATCCCAACTTTAATACACGACCGACTCAACATTCCATTCCCGTAACACTCCCTTCCATCTCGCAATCAGGTCCCACGACGAGTCTCGCAATCTCTCGTTTGAGGAACGCGAGGTGAGCGTCCTGCAACTGCAGCTGCACTTGCATGGAGCGCATGCGCACCTCGACGAGGTCGGCGTACTGTTGGACCTCGACCGGGTCGTGGATGTTAGTCAGGACGGGGTTGGGTTGTTGGTGGTAGGCGCTGATGCCGTCGTAGTGCATGATGGTGATGGTGGATGGAGAGCTTTCTGCATGTTCTGTATTTATTACCACAGACCCAAACACAGGGGTTCATAACAAACTCAAAGCATTTGAGCCTTCCTCCTAACCCCACGCAATTACCGCCCCCATGCGCCCGTACAACTGGCCCGAGCTCGTGCAATACCCCAACGACGTGCTGGAGGACAGCCCCTACCACACGCGCTCGTGCTTTTTCTGCGGGGAGTACGACTCTGCCAACATCGTGATGGGCATGGACGTGGCCGGGGATATCGTCGCGCAGCAGAGCGCTAATCTAAAAACCCACGTCATCGCGACGGTCATGCGCAACCTGCACGCATACATGCGCGACCAACAAACCGCCCTCAAAATCTCCCCCGAGAACCAGAGCGTCGGCTGCTGCCTCGAGTGCAGCTCGTGGATCAAGAACCGGACGCGCAAGCACGATGTGATGCTCACGCCCGTCGCGTGCCTGTGGTACCACCTCCAAACGATCAAGCCCATCAAGTCCTTCAAGTCCCTCGACAGCCGGGTAATCAAGCGCCTCTGCGCCACGCTCAGCCGGGACGTCGGCGGTAAGCGCAACTACTACCAAACGCTCTTCACCGCCTCCGAGCTCGAGACCATCCGCACCCTCTCCACCACCACCATCGCCGACATCCCGTGCACCATCGCAGCGTGCTACCACGCGCGGAACCTCCACACCCCGCTCTTCAATCCACACTACCCAAAGCTTGCCACGCTCGTGCGGCGCGCAACCAAGCGCAAGCTGGACGCTTTACACGACGGGGTTGAACCAGTGGGAGAGTAGCACGGGCAGAAACGGCATCAGCACACTCACGACCATCACAAGCGGGTGGAAATCAATGTACACCGTCGTGAGCGTGCGGTCCACGATCTGGATCTGGTTGGGCGGGTGCATGGTAGGTGGTGCGGGGGAATTTCTGCGTTCGTCCTGGTTTTTGGATAGTTTTATGTAGAACTAAAATTAATTCTACAAGAGTTGACACGTAAACACGTTCACTGCATGTGAGAACGCACAGGTATGTTACTAAAATGCTCTCTATACAATCGCCGAGTCTCCGCCAACAAGGTTTGTAGTTTGTCACACTCGTCTTTGAATGCAGATACTCGCTGTTCGGCAAGATCCAACGTTACTTCCACATTCGTGACTGTAAATACTCGTGGTACCCTTGCAATCAACGGAGAAGGCGCGTGCATCTCAACTATAATATCTTATCACCTGTCAAACCTAAATACGCAAGCACCATCTACCCCATCCAGGTCACAGGTATGGTATGTACTTTGCTCTCACTGAGCACTAAAAACCATCCATCTGTAATTCTGTAATAAACTGAAATTTTTCGACCCCCCTGAAATTTAGTACCACTAAATTTGAAATTTTTTTCAAGTTGAAATTGAAATCTGAATAATTATGTAATTTAGGTTTCCGAGATCAAGACCCCCCCTTGCAAAACGATTTTGAAAAAGTGACCTCCAAAAAAATTACTTAGGGGAGTATCCTAATTAATTCTCCTAATTAATCACTTATAGGTCCTAATTAATATAATTAGGAGTCTTAATTACAACATCTCTATATATGTTAACTTATAATTACTACA
>CERT01020310.1_pt1 | contig 10328 bp, 22 predicted proteins | sample 530691 | NCBI WGS metagenome assembly CERT01 (sample SAMEA2620861, study PRJEB7988) | marine metagenome | biome: marine biome (ENVO:00000447); feature: surface water layer (ENVO:00002042); material: "saline water (ENVO:00002010), including plankton (ENVO:xxxxxxxx)" | depth 5 m
CTACCACACGCAGATGCACTAAGGGAGCATGGACCGGGGATTAAAAGAGCATTCACATACAAAGCACTTAACAAACTAATACAAGGGTCGGCTGCAGATATGACTAAACAATCTATGCTGGCTCTTTACAACGAAGGAGTTATACCCCATGTTCAAATACATGATGAACTTGATATCTCAGTATCAAGCCCTGAAGAGGCACAGCGAATTATTAACATTATGGAAGAAGCGGTACAGCTACAAGTCCCCAACAAAGTCGACTACGAAAAAGGTGTAAGTTGGGGTGAAATACAGTAACGAAAGTCCAGTTGAAATAATTTTAGGTGTTTGTGATAAATGCAACAATTATGTTCCGTTTATGAGACTTGTCAGCGAAGAAGACGAAAGAGTTTACCAATGCTTAACTTGCAAAACAAGACACAAACAACATGTCAATGGAAAAATAACATTTAACTATTTGGACGACAGTTGGATAATTAAAAGAAACTAATGAAACCTATAGCAAAAAATCAATTTATTGGAACGTATACAATTAAAGAATCTATATGTGATGGTTTAATAGATCTTTTTAAAAAAACTCCAGTTGAAACTGATTTAGAGCTATTAAAAAAACCAGCAGGAGACACTATTTTTATGAAAACACACAATCATAGTCACCCAGTGAAAAAAGCTACAAATTTATATTTTCGTAATGACATCTTAACAAACAGTAAAATTATAGGAACTCCTTCAGAACATATAATAGAACCTGTTACAAACTATTCTATGGCACTAAACAGATGTTTACATAAGTATTCAGAAGAACTTTGTTTTGATACCCCTGATCTGGGAGGTAAATTATGGGCTAGCTATTTTAAACCACTGATATGGGAGGCCATGATTATACAGTACTATCAACCAGGTGGAGGTTTTACAGAATGGCATTCTGAAAGAGCTTTTGAAAGTAATTACAGGAGAGAATATGTTTTTATGACATACTTAAATGATGTGCCTGATGGGGGTACAGAATTTTATTATCAAGATTTAAAAGTAAGTGCAGAGAAAGGTAAAACATTAATTTGGCCAGCTCATTACACACACATGCATAGAAGTCAAGTTTCTCACACGCAGGAAAAATACATAGTGACTGGTTGGGTAAGTTTTCCAGACACAGAAAGAGGGCGAGTGAAAGATTAGTAACGGCGGAAAGGAACTTTATTATGAATAAAAAAACCGCCGTTACTGTTGAAGGCGTGAAATATTACTAAAATATATTAAAATAATGTCTTGTCAAATGTATTATTTGCTATATATAATCCCATATAATAACATAAGAAAGAGGTAAAAATGCCAGATATAAGTAAATTTAAATCAGTGTCTGTATCCACCGATACGCACGATAAATTAATGAGTTTAGCGCAAAGCAGGTTTGAAGTACCTGTAAGTGTACAAAAAGTCATTGAATATTTATTACAAAAAGAACTGAAAAAGAAAAATGGTAGATCTAACGGGCGATCACGAGGTTAAGGCTATTTGTCCCAGGTGCTTTGGGAATGGCTTTATTCGTATGCCTGCAGGCTGTGCACACCAGGTAAACTGCCCACAATGTGACAGTCAGGGCGAAGTATGGTTGCCAGCAAGCCAATGTCGGGTTAATGTTGAAGGAGGCACTGAACCAAAATGGATGAAAAGTGGAGAAACTATATGAGTCTTACAGAGAGACGAATAGAAAACATAATGAAAGTTATGAAAAAAGCTAAAGATTATGACATGAAAGTCATATGGAACAATAAATTAAAACAGCTTTTTGATAGACGAGAGGCAAAAGCTTATGAAAGACTTGAGGATCAAGCTAGAATGGTCCACTAGCGATTTGCTGGTGTGGGTAATTTTAGCAATAAGTGTAGGATTAATGATTGTAAATATAGTCACCATGTATAATATGTATTCTATTATAGAAACTATGTGGCTTGAAATACAACAGGTCAAGGAAACTAATATTTCTTTGTACCAATTTATTGAGGAGCATAGAAATGACTTTGATTAAGGAAAATAGAGGTGTGAGAAAAAATATTCCGGATAGGATGATGAGTGCAACTTTCGCTTTACCAATCGATGGTAGGCGTGTTGTTGGCATATTAGACTATACAGCAAGTGAAACTGGACTTACACCTATGGCTTTCTGGGTCAAACTCAAACCAACAGATTCATACCTGGATCGAGAACTCAGAGCATCAGGCAAGCTGATATCAAGATGTCTGCAACACGGTGAGTCTTTGAAAGATTTGGTTGACACGCTGTCTCAAGACAACGTGATCGGTCAAATGGCAAACTATCTGCACAAGAACATGGAAGATATTATTATGGGGAAGCAGCCGGAGAAGAAGCAAAGAGAGCTATCTACTGATCCGTATGCTATGAAAGAATGATAGAAGAGTTTGAAATAGATTGGATACCAGAGGACACAGGAGCGCCGTACGAGGCTGAAGATGTGTTTCCTGAGATACCGGCTCATACCATAGATAAACTTTGCAAATCTAAGTTTGGACACACAAACTGGGCCAGGATGGGCCTTATGACTCCAGAAGAACTGATGGGTAATCCTTGTGAATTTGACTATGAAAATGGAATAATATATTTTAAAAAGGCATATTTAGTATAGGAAAAAATTTTTTATGACCCTACCCAATTCCGGCCCGTTGTCCTTCTCACAAATCCAAACTGAGTTCGGGGGCTCAAATCCTATATCATTAAATGAGTATTACCGCGGTGGAGCAAACGTTCCATCACACGCCAATACTTCAGGTATACCATCGTCAGGCACAATCTCCGTTAACCAGTTTTATGGTAAAAGCAACACGGCGCCTGTTCCGACTACTTATCAATATTCCATGGGAGCAAATTCGGTAACGGCGTCTACTGGTTATGGTTCTTTTATCCCCGGTAGTACACTAAGTCCCAATCCACAACCAACCGCTTTTTCAAATGGTTTTAATCCAACATGGAAAGAGGTAAGAAGTTATCAAGGGAAAAACCAGACTGACTTTTTTATAGTGACAAACAGTAATAACCCTAACTCCGGTTGGACATCTATGAGTGTTACAGGAACTTCTGCGGGCACAATTACATTAAACAGAGCATCAGCGTCTCATACTCAGGGCAATGAAACACAATGGAGATGGAACGCTGTTAACTGGAACATGCCTGGTAGTGGTACAAATAATTTTACAGTAAATCAGTAAAATGGAAATTACGTACACGGTAACAACAAAAGAAAAGGAAAAAGTAATGTTATTAGTTGATGACGTTGAGACGGAAGTTAGCAACATGGAACACATATATACTCCAGATCAAGAAGGTCTTTCAGTTAAAAGTTGGTTCATGGGAAATCATTTAGACGGCACCACACAATTTCAAAGACAAGAACTTTATTGGTTGGATAGATTTTTAAATGAATGGTTAGTTGAGGCAGAGTATGATCCTACTTATTATGTTATACACAACATGGGACCAGGCAAAGCAACTATAATACATAAAGGCAAAGATACACACGGCTCAGAAGCTTTACAACCAAGTGAAGATCAAGACCCAGTTAGTTTGGATGAAATATGATTTTAAATATTCCTTTTAAATTGTTGAACGTAGAAAACAAAGTGCAGCTGTCAATAAGTGAAGGCACAAAAGCAACACAAAGAATAGTGAGGGAGTCTGCTGCAGAACACCTAAAAGATTCTAATGGAAATTTTATACACTCTGAAGTTGATGGTAAACCTTATTTAATTAACACTTCAAATAATTATTTTTTATTAGAAGGTATATTAAAGGTTACTTATAAATGGAAAGAAGGAGATAGTTTTAATTTATCTCACAGAGATGAGTTTGAAAGCATAGTTAATAGTGCGTCAGCGTCTCCTGATCTTTTAGAAAAAACAGATGATAGCATATCTGGTGTTTACACGTGTACCATGGACACTAGTTCTACCTGGACTTCGTCTGCGACTAAAATAGAACCAAACTGTTCAATTGCGTCCGTTGAAATTATGAAAGACGACACTGTTATGTTGTGTCCGATGCAGCATAGTCCTGGCTGGACGTTTGAAAAAACAGACATACCTGTTGGTGGTAGCTTTACAAGCAATAAAGTTGGAACCGACGAATACATTGTTTTTGGTCAGCAATGTAAGATAGGCGGACAAGTAATAAATAAACACGCAAGCAAGAAACAAACTAGCAATTCTATTGTTATTGAAAACGACTCAGACTCGTTTTGTAGGTTAGTTAGAATATATAAATAATATGTTCAAAGGCACTGAAATACTGCCAGCTAAATACGATAGGCACTACTTAACAATTACATACATTGTCATTACATTTTTTACGTTGGGTTGGGTGTGGCAATACATTTGGAATCTGGACCCAAGACTAATTATTACATACATACTGGCCGTCATGGTGGGCACACTGGGTACGAACGTTGGTTATCACAGATTGTTTACACATAAAGCGTTTAGAACATCAAAGTTCTGGTACAACGTACTGGCTTTCTTTGGTGTGTATGGAACTGTATCGGGTCCGGTAGGATGGGTGGCAACACACCTGCATCATCACAGGTACCTTGGAACAGACATGGATCCTCACACACCGTGGACCGAGGATTCTAAGTTCAAAGGATGGCTGAGAACGTTTCTACCTTATTGGATGAACATACCACAGCCTGATTTGAGACTTTTGGTGGGTGTCAGACACCTTTTACAAAACAAATGGATCATGTTCTTGCATAAGTGGGCGCCAATCCAGGTCTACGCAACGGGGATCGGGGTTTGGCTGTTGTTTGGTTTCGATTGGTTTTTACTCGCCTTTTGTTTTCCCATAGGTTATAGTCTAATCAGTCAGTTTTTTGTAAATTGGTTTCACTATGATATTGATTTTGTACACAAAAACAGGCGGTGGATAAACATATTGATTGGTGGTGAAGGCAATCACAAGGAACATCATGAGCGTCCGCGTGATTACTCTAACGACTGGCCGATAAAGTATTTTATAGATTGGATAAAGACAGATGGGACTACAAGTAACAGGGCATAAATATAAATATGTAGGCAGCGTAGATATTGTAGACACAGATGAGAAATATATAAAAGAATTAGAAAGACAAGTTGAAGGATATTTAGATTACTGGCAAATGACAGCGCATGAATGGAAAGAAGTTTTATGGCCAGAGATTATAAAACTAAGACTTGAAAACAAAGAACTGAAATTAGAATTGAGAATGATTAAGAAATTTATTGAGGAAGCAAAAAGAAAAACAAACGAGAAATGGGAAGTGAAATAATAATACATTCGGGGCGATGTGGTTCTACATTGTTCTTTAATGTGTTGGACAGATATTACAGAGCTAAACACAACAGCGACACAGCTGTTGGCACGTTAGAATCAATTAGTGATCGTGAACATTATTTGATACCCGAAGGACCAGACTATTATGGTTTGAATGAGTTTATGTGTTCTGATTTTATCAAAGCAAAACTACATAAACTTATGTTGGTCACACGAGCAAAAATAATAAAGGGCGAACCAACGCGACGAACGTTGGAACAAACAGACGGTGACTGGGACAAACGTTCTGAACTTTTTAAGTTGTTGTTGAACTTTGCACACGTAGAAAACAAATCCATTTTGATGAAGTATCCGTTGCTGTCAGGTGATGCCACGTTTGGTTGTGATACCTGGATCAACATAGAGCGACGTGATTTAGAAGCGCAAGCGCGATCAATGTATTTAAGTTTTACAACAGGCAGATACCACGTCAAAGCAGGAGACAATAAAGCGTCACGATACAGTAAGTTTGAACCCGATGATTTTGTTTTGATGTCTTGGGTAAACAACCTGAAACTTGCGAAAGAACTGTATTATGAAAAGCTCAAAACAAAGACAAACTATATTACATATTTTTACGAAGACTTTTGTGATTTACCAACGCATGAAATATTGGAGATGCATGGCATTACAGACTGGCAGAACTATCTCGAACCTAATTTTGAAATATCATCAGGACGGGTTTGGACATGAAACTACAAAAATTACAAAATGCTGTAGAAGCTTTTGATTTCGATATCTATAGCGACGAGCACATACCGGATTTGGGTAGAGCGTTAGCGGACCATCAGTGTGTTGTTGTCAGACAGAAACTAACCGAACAAAGACATTACGAAGTTATAACAAGTTGGGGATCACCAACTAAGTCTAGAATTATATTGGCCATTGCTTTTGGCATGTTGAAAGGTGTGCATTGGAATGATATTAGAAAGTCTTTGATCCAGGCCGGTAGTTTAATTGATCCTGCACACAGAGATCGCATGACGACAGTGACGTTTCAAAAAGATAAAAAAGGTAGACCACAAGGAATATTTACAAACGGTAAGTTGGGTTGGCATTCAGACCAACCAGCTTTTAAAGAAAGAGGTAGGTGTCTGGGCTTGGCTAGTGTCGAGGGTTGTCAAGGCAGTCAAACAACTGTGTTGTCTACAGCAGAAGCGTACGCAAACTTATCACAGGAAGACTTAACTCAGGTCAATGAATTGAAGATAGTTTATGGAACTCACAGAGAGTCTTTAGATATGTACGGCGGCGATTTGATTGAAGAACAAAAAAGATTTTTACGTTATAGCGCTTGTCCTATTAACGGTTTGATGGCTCCTCTTGCTGCAAAGACAGCCAGTGGTGTTGGTGGGATACATTTTCCTGGACCGTGGTTTGATCATTTTGAAGGTATGAGTAAAGAAGAATCTAAAAAATATTATGATCACATATGGTCTATAATAAATCAACCTCAGTATATTTACACACACAACTGGCAAGACGGCGAGGTTATGTATTTTGACAGTGAAATTACACTGCACGCTAGGCCGACAAACGTTTCTGATGGAGACATGAGAAGACTTTGGCGTTGTGGTGGTTATCTAGATAAACTGTTTCCAGGCACAGGCCCCACTAATGATTTAGAGATAGAAGGAGAAGGAAACATAGGATGGGACGAGTTTTTAAAACGAATAGACGCTCAACGAAAGGAAGAGTATGAAGAAGAAAAACATAAAAAATGGCGCAATAAGTGGTCAAAAGTTTTTGAGAGGATGCCATGAAATTAGCAACTGATACATATAAATACCCCAGCAGCACGCGCGCGCCGATCAATGGGTTACGACATTACAACGTTGATGGTGAGAGTAAGCCGTTGCCGTCTGTAACAACGATACTGGGTAGAACACAATCTGAAGATAAGAAGGAGGGCCTTAGACGTTGGCGCGAGAAGGTGGGTGAGGCTGAAGCAAAAAGAATATTACGTGAATCCTCGGATCGCGGTACGGCGATGCACTATTACCTAGAGCAATTGATAAGAGGTAAACCTACAAAAGATCTGACGACACGCGGTAAGGAGGCCGAGCCTATGGCGAAGATAATCGTGGAGCGTGGATTGAATGACTGTTCAGAAGTTTATGGCATAGAAGCTGTCCTTTACTATCCGGATCTATACGCGGGGAGCGTGGATTTGGTGGCAAAGTATAAGGACAAGGTAAGTATTATTGACTTTAAACAAACGAATAAACCCAAACAACGTGAATGGGTGGGCGATTACTTTCTACAAATGGCAGCATATGGCATGGCGCATGACGTAGTTCACGGCACTGAAATAGAACAAGGTGTCATTATGATGTGCAGTAAAGATGGCTATTACCAACAATTCGTGATAGAAGGAGAAGAGTTTAGGCAAGCTAAGCACGATTTTTTGGGGAGAGTCAATGAGTTCTACAATAGTATGGGTGATAACAGCAATGCTGTGGTACGAGGGGACCAATAAGTATGGTTACACCGACTACGAAGCTAAACAGTTCCAGGGACGTGGCGAATGTTTGGATTACATCTGGGACAACAAAGCTGATCTTGTCGAAGAACTTTTCAGGATACACGGTATTCACGAAGACGGACACAAACTCAAGACCTGGGGCTTCTACTGTGAAGCAAAGCGAGTCAACACCTCCGACGTATAAGTGGAGATTTGACCCCCTAAAGTTTTTTTTACAAAAAATTTCTGGAAAGAGGCGGTAGACGGTAGAATCTATGGTAAATACCTGTAAACAAACAACAAATTGTCTACCATCAAGCCTTTTTCAGGTGGTAGAGGGCGGTAGAGTGAATCAATTTTTGGCAGTTTTTCACACTTGGTCGCGCGCGCAAATTTTATTTTTAAAAAATAAAACTGGGGTCAAAATCCCCCTAATAGTATATAAGGAGATAATATGGGTCTAAATAAACAGAGCAAACTTAAAGACGCCAACGAGGTTCCAGCTAACGGCCGCCCTACTAAAGTTAAAGTTGGGTATAGAACTATAAAAATCAAGTACGTAAAACCAGATTTTATTCTAGATGATATGACAGAGAGCTACGGTGAGTACAGGCCGCGCGAGGGCACCATACTTATTCAAGATAGTTTAGTTCCACAGGAGCGTTGCAACACTACGTGGCATGAGATCTTACATGCGGTCGTATATATTTATTCACTTAACCAAGCCAACGGCCCACTTAAAGAAGATGACGCCGAAGAGTTGGTTGTCAATACAATATCAAACGCCATGATGGGTGTTTACAGAGACAATCCTTGGTTACTTGACATGCTTAAAAAACATTTAGATGAAATCGATAACTGACGACATACTAGAGTGGTCTGAAAAACATATTGAGCCAAAGAACAAACACTTAGGTGTTTCTGTTTGTCCTTATGCCAAGAGGGCGCGCTTAGAAAATAAATACAAAATATTGGAATGTCATAATTTTGCCTACTTTCAGGACACCATAATAGAGGGCGCCAAGTTAGCAAAAGATCCTGACACACAAATAGTCATAGTTGGCTGCGACGACATAGGCTACGAACCAGAACAACTTTCATCTGTAATTGATATACTTAATAGAATTTTAGTGCCGAAAGATATTTATCTTATGGGGTCACACCCCTGGGACGATGAGGAAGAGGAGCCTGTAGAGTTCCTAGACACTGGCGATTGGGAGCCAGAGAATGAGTTCATGATGGTGTTGATACAAAAATTTGATGAACTAGAAAAAGCTAGTGACAACCTACGTAAGACTGGCTATTATGAGCACTGGCCTTCAGATTACTATGAGGGTACAGTTTTAAAACGACAAAAATATAGGAGATACCGACATGGTTGGAATGAAGAAAAGAGTTCTTAAAAGAGGTGGCGGCAGCGCTATGAAGAAACGTCTTAACAGAGGCGGCGATGTTGACATGATTAAGAAGAAGAAAAAGAAAAAGGGCAAGAAAAAAGTTGATGCCAAGAAAAATCCTGGTCTAGCTAAACTTCCAGAAAAAGTTCGTAACAAAATGGGCTTTATGAAAAGAGGCGGAAAGGTTAAGTAATGGCAAAACTTTGTCCAAGAGGAAAAGCTGCAGCAAAAAGAAAGTTTGATGTTTACCCATCAGCTTACGCTAACATGTATGCGTCTGCTGTTTGTTCTGGCAAAGTAAAACCTGGGGGAAAGAAACGAAATAAAAAAGCAGACGGTGGCACCGTTCAAAAAATTGCTACAGGTTGTGGTAAAGTTGCTAGCGGCAAAAGGAAGAAAACAACTTACGTTGCGATGGCTTAAATGGCCAAGAAGGGTCTAAGAGCATGGGTAGGAGAGAACTGGGTAGACATAGCCAATAAAAAGTCTGACGGTTCTTATCCAAAGTGTGGTAGATCAGGCGGGGAAAAAAGAAAAAACTATCCCAAGTGTGTACCTGCTGCAAAAGCAAGAGGTATGTCCAAAGGACAAAAAGCTTCTGCTGTTGCTAGAAAAAATAAAGCAGAGGCAGGAGGCAGAAGAGCAGACAAAAAACCAAACAGAGCTGCAACTTTTGCAAAAAGAAAAAAGGCTTCAACAGGAGGTCTTATGGATTATTACAAGGGGATGCTATGAGTCGAGACAAACCAATACCGAGAACAACAGGTAAGGGCGGCAACTATCGTAAAACAAAATCTGGTGCAGGCATGACCAAAAAAGGTGTGGCTGCATATAGACGTGCCAATCCTGGTAGTAAGTTAAAAACAGCAGTAACAGGTAAAGTTAAAAAGGGCAGTAAGGCAGCGAAAAGAAGAAAATCTTATTGCGCGAGATCTCTTGGTCAACTAAAAAGAGCATCAACAAAAACACAGAATGATCCTAACTCTAGGATCAGACAAGCCAGACGACGTTGGAAGTGTTAATTAAACTCTGGGGGGAGTATGAGAAATATAATTTTAGCATTAGCGATAAGTATGTTCTTAGCAGCATTTGCAATTGGTTTTGCATTTGCA
>CERT01014571.1_pt1 | contig 10263 bp, 17 predicted proteins | sample 530691 | NCBI WGS metagenome assembly CERT01 (sample SAMEA2620861, study PRJEB7988) | marine metagenome | biome: marine biome (ENVO:00000447); feature: surface water layer (ENVO:00002042); material: "saline water (ENVO:00002010), including plankton (ENVO:xxxxxxxx)" | depth 5 m
GGAGTTCGATTCTCCCCGCCTCCACTTACCAAATCATGGGGGCGAAATGGCATCGACCGGTTGCGTAGGTAATGACTGCATGTCGTAGGTGATTAGAAGGGCTACGTAAAAAATCTAATCAACTTTTTAAGTGTCGAAGAGAATTTCGCACTGGCCGCCTAGCGGCCAACTGACCTTTTAGGTCACGGGGTTTGGCCAGCACCTTGTTACCAAAGCTGGCCTCTTTTTACTACAGGAATTTCTTATGCTGTCTTATATAATGCTGACAAATGAGTACGAACCAAACGAGTGGGATAATATATTCTTCTCCGAGGCTGTGCTGTGGTCAAGAAGGAGTCACGATAGCCAGACACAGTGTGGATGTGTGTTAGTAAAGAACAAAACGTCTATAGCAACTGGATACAATGGGTTCATGAGAGATATAAATGACACCCGACTACCCACCACAAGGCCGGAAAAGTATCCATACATGATACACGCAGAGGCTAACGCAATTTATAATTGTGCGAGAGAAGGTAAATCTACGCTGGGTGCTACAGCTTATATAACCGCAGCACCATGTACAACCTGTTTGCAGATGCTATGGCAGTGCGGTATAGAAGACATACGATTTTCTGATCTTTCAATGCCGAAGTGTGATATACGATCAGATAGGTATTCAAATGTACTTAAAGAAATAGGCAACAGACTAAGTATTAGATTCATCCCTAAATCTAAGCTAGACAACGCGCTACTAATTGAAAGCGCAGAAAAGTTTGAAAAATATTAAAAACCCATTGACAAATACCTGACTGTAGGCTATAATAACATAAACGCCAACCGAAGAGGAGAATAAAGAAAATGGCAACAGTAAAAGAAATGGCAGAAGCACATCTGTTAAATGTACAAAGAGAGATTCAAAACCTCTCTCAAAGAAGGTCGGAAATCGACAAAGAGATCGAGACACTAAATGCGTATTTGGTGGAAGGAAGTAAGACTCTTCAAGGGGAAAGTTCCGAGGCTACTGATGCTCCGGCTCTTGAAGAATAGATTTATTAGTTTTTGGAGAAGTTATGGAAAGTAGTGAATTTTATTCAACACTGTCTGCATTGCCTAAGAGTTATCACTTTGGTGTTGAAGACAAAAAAATCACTGGAACAACAAATCGTGGTTCTGCTCGTGGAGTGACGTTTAACCCCGTTACAGCACTGGCATACCGAACGACTGGTGAAGTTTATGGTACAAACAAGCGAGAGACACTCAAGGCTGGCAAAGCTCTTGGCTTGACTCGTGAGTTTACAAATCATGTTTACAACGCTACTACGGGCGTATCAAATCGTGGTAACACACAAGTAGTACGTGGAAAAATTAGATCAGCTTTAGGAGTATAATATGGACAGTAATTGCTGGGTAGGCGTTGGTCGCCTCACAAAAGACGCAGAGTTCTCTACTACAAAAAAGGGAACACCAATGAGCAAGTTTCGCATGGCAGTCAATGACCGTCGAAACGACAAGACTCTCTTTATCAATGTGCTATGTTTTGGTAAAATGGCAGAAAGCCTACAGCCAAAGCTAGTCAAAGGTAGAGAGGCATCAATTCAGGGAAAACTGAATATTGATGATTATGAAGATGAAAACCAGAACAAAAGAAGTTCTGTTTGCATCATGGCTGATGAGATTTCTCTTGGTGTTGATCCAGCGAGCCTCGCAGCAAGAAAACTGGATTCCGATCAGGAAATCGGCTCTCCTTTCTAATAGCAGCTTGCCTTTTATGGCGACCCGTTAGGACGATGATACGGGATACAAAATAAGTTGCTTATTCGCCCCGTCCAGCAAGAAGCTGGGCGGGGTTTTTTATTTTTTGGCTAAAGACCACTTGACAAAAGCGACGATACACAGTATAATTAGACCGTGAGTTTGAGATAAGTTTTATAGGGATAGATAGTTATGTATGAATATGGTGGGATTGAAACTTCACATTTACTAGCGAATATACTCATGGTTATATTTGGATTTGTTTTTCTGTTTGGTATTTTTGCAGGCTTGTTTGGTTGCGAAGAAGAGGTTGACGAGACAAGCCCTCTAGAGCATATTGACGAAGAGGACATCTTTGCCGTGCTAACTGGCGACGAACAGTACCTAGCAGCGCACTGCACCCTAAAAGAAGAGCCTTTACCTACACCAAAACCCAGCACAAGAACACGGGTCATAAGATCGTCAGAGCAAGACTCTGGCTCACATTCTCCCCGTGTCAAACCTAAACAGCAGGCAAAGCCCTGCACTACAGACGTAGGAAGGGAAGCGGCTATGGGACTCGTGTCTCTTGGCTATAAGAAATCAGACGCAAACCGTCTGGTTAATGACATGCTAACTCAAAACCCTAACATGACATCAGAAGAAGTTGTTATCGAGGTATTTCAAAAATGAGAATCAACTTACAAGCACCAATAAATCAGCTTGGCTATGGCGTGGCTGGATTAAATATCCTTAAAGCTCTACATAATAAAGCAGAAGTTTCGCTATTTCCTATAGGGCAACCGCAAGTTACCAATCAGGCAGACGCAGATGCGGTTGTACGAGGGGTAGATGCCAGTCAGAGGTTTGACCCTAATGCACCTTGTATTAAAATCTGGCATCAGAACCAGATGGCAGAACGCATAGGGTCAGGCAAGTTTATTGGCTTTCCTATATTTGAACTAGATACATTTACAGATGTAGAAAAGCATCACCTACAATCATGCGATGAGTTATTTGTATGCTCTGAGTGGGCAAAACAAGTTGTGTTAGACCAGACCAACCTTACAGAAGAAGGTGTTCATGTTGTACCACTTGGAGTGGACAGTTCTATATTTAAAGAAACACTACCTAGAACACACAAAACTACCATCTTTTTTAATTGTGGTAAGTGGGAGGTTAGAAAAGGGCATGATATTTTAATCAAGGCTTTTGAGAAGGTTCTAGGACACGGAGAAGATGCAGAACTATGGATGATGTGTAGCAACCCGTTCAACTCACCAGAAGAAGACGCTAAGTGGCATCAATTGTATAATCACCCAAGAGTCAAGTTAATTCCTAGAGCTGAGACACAGCAAGAAGTGTATAATATTATGTCGCAGGTGGACTGTGGCGTATTCCCCTCCAGAGGAGAAGGGTGGAATTTAGAGCTTTTGGAGATGATGTCAGCAGGCAAACACGTAATAGCTACAGATTATTCTGCGCATACTGAGTTTTGCACTAAAGAAAACTGCGGGCTAGTGGCGATAAAAGATGTAGAGCCAGCATTTGACGGCAAATGGTTCTTTGGTCAGGGTAACTGGGCAAAGTTCTCAGCTCACGAGGAGATGGATTTGTACATGAAGATGATGAAGTTCATCCTAAACAAGAAGGGGACTGTCAATGAAGCTGGCATCGAGACTGCAAGACAATTTAGTTGGGAAAATACAGCAGAAAAGATATTAAACTATGGAAAATAGACAAGCAACATCACAGATAATACTGTCCATGTCTGAAAACGGAGAAATGTTTTTAGATATGTCGATAGAAGATTACAGCGATGAATCTTTAGATCATTTCGCTGGATTAATATCATCTATTGGAACCCTTCAGCTACAAATAGAGGCTTTAGAAATGGCTGCTAGTGGTATGATGGAGAGTATACCAGAAAAATTGGATGATTTCCTAACTAAAGTAACAACTATGACTGCGCAAAATCTTCAGGAAAGCTCTACAATTATACAAGAAGGACAGGAGGACGAACCTTGTATTAAACCTTCAGATCTATTCTAGGGAGCTAGACATGAAAAAATCACAGAAAATAGGCTGGCAAAAGTATGAAGACGTATTAGATGGTCAAATAAACTGCCCTCTAGCGCAACAGCTATACCAAAACGTAATGGAAAGCATGAATGAAGACCTAATGAGTAACTTAGATGCCGACAGTGTAGAGTATATGCCAGAAGAAGAAGTGAGAGAGGTAACAGAAGAGATAAGAGTAGTTCTAGACAAAGACTTCTCTAAGGAACTTTTACTTGCCACTAACTACGATTGCTGGATGGGACACACAAACTTTGACATTACGCCCAGAATTAAAGATGAACTAAATTGTATTGCAGGCGTAGAAATCATGAAGATATGCACAAGATACAGATTTTTTATAGGAATTGGAAGGATGTTCGACTTTTCCGAAGTAAGAAAAGAAATAGAGGACAAACTTGATACTACGAACGAGGAGTAATTAGTGACTAATATTGAATTAAAAGAGTTGAATCAAATTTTAGAATCGGACGCCTTTGCGGAAATATCCAGATTAGGCGACATAGATAATGAAGACGTTATAAAAATTTTACAAAAAGCGTGTTCATCTTTTAGGTATAATCTGTCTCAAGACGAACTTGCCTCGTGCTGCATCACGGCACTGTGGAAAGCCTTAGACAGATATACCAACGATTCTAGGTGCAAATTTACCACGTATTTATACAAGGGTGTGCAGATGGAGTGTCTAAGCCAGAAGAAATTTAACAAGGATAAGTTAAGTTTTGGAGGAAAAATACACTCAAACATCCAAGACCCTAAATCTCATTATGAGCATGTCGATATGCTAGACGAGATTCAGTTTGCCTGCGAAGACCCCTCGTTGGTTCTCGACAGGTTTTACAATAATATGACAATTAAGGAAATAGCCGAAAACAGGGGTGTATGTGGAGAAACTATCAGGATTAGATTGAATAAAAATCTAAAAAAATTAGGATCATCCCTGCTAAAAAGTGTATAATGAAGTAGGACAATTGGACTGCTATAAGGGAGATGGAAATAACTATATTTTTCTTTATCTATAGGAGATAATCTTATGGCATTACCTACACGGTACGGTTCGGCTTTTTTAGTCGGAACCACAGGTCAAACTTTTGCTGCTGGCTACGACATTGACAACAGTGGTGTTGTTGATGGAGGAACCATTATCAAAGCTGGAAACAAAGAAGCTACCAGCCCAGTAACTAACGATTTATCAATAAACACACTCGCTGACAATGTTGGCGATAGAGCAGTAGGCTCTAAAATTGTTGCTAACGTTGGTACTGGAGCCTCTACTACTGATAGAGCTGGACTTCAGTCACCCGCATCGGGCTTGTCACCGCAGAATGCTGAAATTGCATTCAACGCCAGTGCAACCCAGTGGGTCATCAGAGGTGTATCAGACACGCTTGGTGGAGCTGCTAACACAGCTATCCGACAGTTTGGTGCTACCATTGGCGACGGTCGATACGACAACACTCACGGAACTATTGCTGATCGCTTGATTGGTAGTAAGGCTGACGAAGCGTTTGACGTAATGGCTAGACCAAGCACTGAGATTGTTCCCGGTCGAACTAAAGGTTCAAATGCTGGAAACGCTACCACTATGGTCAACCCAGCAGATGGTTCAGCGGCTGTTTCCACTGAGATTTTCCCAAGTCGCTCAGTTCCCGGCGAGCTTACCTACCACTTTGGTGGTCAAGCCAAGCCCACAACTGACGAGTACAAAGCTAAAGATGCTTACGAAGACGAAACTGACACGTCCTCTTAATATCTTAGCTTGCTATAATCAGGTTCCCTCTGTTCGCAGAGGGAGCCTTTTTTTGGGAGTCCAAAATGTTTGACCTGAATGCAGAGAACTTAGCAATGATAAGCACTGCTGGCGGCATTGTGTCCTCCATTTGCTTTTTCTTGTGGAAGAAACTGATAAAACCAGCTATAAGTTTAATGGACGATCATCAGGAGATCAAGAAGTCAATAGATATAATTAAAAGCGAAGTTACCCCCAACGGTGGTGGCTCTATGAAAGATGCGATAAATTGTCTAAGAGACACATGTACTAACATAGAGAGAAGCCAGAAGGTGCTTGACCAAAGGTCAAAAGCATCGCTCCATTACCACGACAGGGCTTTGCTTGAAGTAGATAGATTTGGCAGAATATCTTGGTTTAATGAAAAGTTTGAGGTGCTTTCAGAAGGCTGTGACAGCCCTAAAGAAGGATTCGACTGGGTGAACATAGTAGATGAAAGCGAAAGAGAAGAGTTTGTAAAAGAACTTACATCCTGTTTAGAGATGAACAGAAAGATAGATATCGTTGTAGAGTCTATCAGTGATGATAAGTTTCATTTTTTAGGTTATCCGTATAGGATTACGGATCAGGAACATGAAGGATTCTTAATAAATATTTACAAGGAGAACTAAAATGGGTTCTAAAAAGTTCACGCTTAACTGGGCCGATCTAGCTAAGATCGGAAAAAATGCATTGTTAGTGGGTAGTGCTGCCGCACTGACCTATGTTGCTGGCAATCTTGATGAAATTGACTTAGGCTCGCTTGGTGCATTGTTTGTACCCATCGTTGCTGTTGGCTTAGATACCGCTATCAAGTGGCTTAAAGACAACAAAGACGAGGGAGAATAATGTCTGACTTCAACAGTCCGAAAGAACTGTTGGATGCCTACAGAAACGGTTTTGAGGGTAGCGTATGCGACCCAGAAGAAACCGCAGAACTCTTAGCAAAACTAAGAACTCCACTTTTTGGAGCAACCGCTTTTAAACTTTACGGTAGCGGAGAGGGTAAACTCTCCCTGCCGTTTAAGTCTTTATTGAGGTTTGATCCTAAATTTGGCCCCTCTGAAAGGCAGACAACGGGCGATTGCGTTTCTCACTCCACTAGAAATGCAGTAGACATCACAAGAGCAGTGGAGATAGACATAAAAGGCGAGTCAGAATCTTTTGAAGCTCGTAGTGCTACAGAAGCAATATATCAATCTAGAGGTCACAAGAGACAAGGTATGACCTGTTCTGGAGCCGCTAAGTACGTCCACTCTAGGGGCGGTATTCTATTGAGAAAAGACTACGGGGATGTAGATCTATCTAAATACAACTCAGCACTTGGCGCTAGACACCTGATACCTTCTAAGATTTATTCGACAGAAGCTAAAAAACATCAGGTAAAAACCGTTTCAATGATAACCACAATTGAAGAGGCTAGGGATGCACTTTCTAATGGGTATGCTATTAGCGTATGTTCTGGGTATGGCTTCAGTAGTCGTAGGGATGGTAACGGCATCGCCAAGCGCGGTTCTGGCTGGAACCATGCTATGGCTTGGATCGCTTGTGACGATACTGGAAAACGTTTTCGAGAAACCCTCTTCTTAGTTCAGAACAGTTGGGGTAAATGGAATAGTGGCCCAAAAGTTCACGGACAACCAGAAGGAAGTTTTTGGATAAGAGAAAAGGATGCCAGAGGGATGCTGGCACAGCAAGGGTCTTGGGTCTTTAGTGATGTGGATGGTTTTCCAGCTAAAGACTTGCCAAATTACGGCACGTCCTCGTACCTATAAGGTTTAACCATGACTAAACTATTAAGTTCTTTACTCCTAGCAGGAGCCGTGTTTTCTTCAACTTCTAGTGGATATAACCATAGGCCGTATATCTCTACAAATTTAGCTAAAGTAATTATCACATATAGTGTAGACGATACAATTAGTGAACAGTGCGATGGTTCAGGCTGGATCACTCACGGAGATGGGCACAAAACAGAGTGTCCGGGCTGTACTGCCTGCCAGAACTCAGAACCGAAGCCAGAAACCCAAAGCTCCACAAGATGCGATCCTACAACAACACGTCCGATTAGAAAACTTTTATTTTGGCGGAGATAACTATGGATATAAACCCAACACAGCAGATGATAGCGAGTAGAGTTCTCGCTCACGCACAAGCAAAAGACAAAAACTTTTCTTTTGATCCTTGGACTATTATGGCAATTTGTAATTGTATTATATCGGTATGCAAGCTATTATATGTATGTTACTCAAAAGAGTCTGTGATGTCCAGTCTCAAAAAAAGCAGCCTCATACACAAGCTACTGCTTAAGAGAGAAATAAGAAAACAGTTTAAAGACAAATCGCAGAGAAAAGTAATGTTTGAATCTATGTTAGAGGTAGGAGCCTCTTTGTCTCAAAAGGAATTGGATGAACTAATGGAAAGCGTACAGGAGTAAAAATGAACAACTTCCAAATCGCGATGTTAGTAGGGGCGGCACTACTAGGTCTTAATGTTTTTTGGCCGCAGATAAAGAGCTTATTTTCTCTAGTAAAATTTAAGCCCAGAGCAAAGAAGGTTGGGACAACCGACCTTGTGGAAATAATTAGCTGTTGGGAAAACCTAAGAAGTAGCTGTCAAGAATCAGGACTTACACAGGCCAGCCAAGAACTTGATAAGATTTTCCCGCTTTTTGTTGTGAAAAGTGGCGGAGGAAAGAAATAATGTCTAAGTACTTGAAACTATCTGTAGCCGTGTTGCTGGTTGTCGGCGCCCTTTTTGGAGAACCAATTGTAGAGTTTTTAAAAGATAATGTTGAAATTATCAATACTCCCTCTGTAAATGTGGACGAGCCGTCACTAGAGTACAGGACTTTAGTCCAAGACATAGTAGCTATGGACATATCTAACTCTGACGCGCGTCATATCTCAGACTTTTTCTCTCAACTCTCAGACGTTGTGTGGCTAGATCCCGGATTCCTCAAAACAACGGGAGTCTTTAGAGAATTTAACGTCAAGGCTGGAGGCCTTAACTTTGCTGGATTAGAACTTAAAAACAAGTACCCATCTCTCGGAGAGGAAATTGACGAGGCTATAATGGATTCTATAGGCAAAGAAGATGTAGAACTAACGACCGAAAAAAGGAAGAACCTACGAGATTGTCTGAACGCAGTGGCTTGGGGAGTTCATCAGTAGTGGGTATTTCAGAAGCAATCATCGGTACAATACTAGAAAAACTAGACGTAGAGCAGAAAGACATAGACAAGGCAACTGCAATACTTGATATGATTTCTTTCACAAAGGAGAACGGCAAAGACGTTATTCTGATTAAGGTCGGAGATAACGTTGAAATAAAAATTTATAAGTAATTAAAACCTCGCTTTAATCACCATATTATTGCGGGGTTTTTGTATCTACACACTTGACAAACAGCATCATAGATATTACAATGAGTGTGTACAATCATCATAAGGATAATATGTTAAATGCAAGTTACTAAAACAAGTGGAGAAAAGGAAGATTTCTCCGTAGAAAAAATTCATAAAGTCGTTCAATGGGCTACCAAGGGTATCAACGGAGTGTCGTTTTCGGATATCTGTATGAACGCAAATCTCTCTATTTATGATGGGATTAGTAGCTCAGAAATTCATCAGGTTTTGATTAAGTCTGCGAACGATTTAATATCCGAATCTAGTCCAAACTACCAATACGTTGCGGCTCGACTTTTAAACATGCAGTTGAGAAAGAAGGTTTGGGGGTGCGGAGATCAGCCTACAGATTTCTTACTTTTCTTACAGAGAAATGTTGACAATGGCATGTACGACCCGTCCCTACTAGAGAAGTGGTCTACAAAAGAAATAGACCTTTTCGGAAAGTATATAGATCACTCAAGGGACGACAAATTCACATTTGCAGGACTACAACAACTTATTGATAAGTACCTAGTAAAAAACAGAAGCAATGGTCGTATCTACGAAACGCCTCAATTTGCCTACATGTGCATTGCCATGTGTTTATTTGATACAAAACAGGAAGTAAAGAAGGCATATGACTGCTACTCAACATTCAAAATCAACCTACCCACTCCTATCATGGCTGGTGTTAGGACTAATATACGCCAGTTCGCCAGTTGTGTTCTGGTGGATGTTGCTGATAACCTCGACGCTATATTTTCTAGCATTCATGCGGTTGGCAAGTATACAGCAAGACGTGCAGGAATCGGACTCAACATCGGAAGAATGAGACCAATCAACTCTCCTATTAGGGGTGGTGAGGTGATACACACGGGCTTGATTCCTTACCTGAAAAATTTCGAGTCGGCTGTCAAGTCCACTAGTCAGAACGGCCTTCGTGGTGGATCAGCTACAGTTCACGTACCCTTCTGGCATTACGAAATTGAAGACATTATGGTCTTGAAGAACAACGCTGGGACAGACGACAATCGGGTTCGTAAACTAGACTATAGCGTTCAATTTTGCAAACTCTTTTACGACCGACTCATAGCCAATGAAGACATTACACTATTTAGCCCAGACGAAGCTAAGGGTTTATACGAGGCGTTTGGTGACAATGAAAAGTTTGAAAAGTTGTATACCAAGTACGAGAATGCTCGCTCACTGAAGTTTAAGAAGAAAGTACCTGCACGTAAGATAGCAGAAATCTTTGCTAGAGAAAGGCTTGAGACCGGTCGCATTTACAGTATGAACATTGACTCAGCTAATGCACACG
>CERT01069763.1_pt1 | contig 10191 bp, 6 predicted proteins | sample 530691 | NCBI WGS metagenome assembly CERT01 (sample SAMEA2620861, study PRJEB7988) | marine metagenome | biome: marine biome (ENVO:00000447); feature: surface water layer (ENVO:00002042); material: "saline water (ENVO:00002010), including plankton (ENVO:xxxxxxxx)" | depth 5 m
CCTCCAGCTGTTACCGCTGCAGTTAAAGAGGCAGATCCAAAGTCTACCCGTCCATCAAATTCATAAAATACTCCTTGCTGCCTTCCTGTTTTCTGTGTCCAAGAATTATTAAAATCAGCATCAGCAGGATCAAAACTACCATAAGAAGGTGCCCCAGAAGTATGAGTACCTGCATTATAATTATCATTAGCATCTAATAATGTTGTGTTAAATCCTATAAATTGTGTAGGCAATACTTCAACTAGATCAAGGTTTTGAACTCCAGGTATTGTTGGATCATAATTATCTTGCCAATTTTTTATAGGAACTCCTCCTAACGTACAAGTTCCATATATATCATTATTATACCCTACACCTGCGCCATCTATATCTCCACCTCCTTGCCACTCAAAAGGATAAGTAGTACTTGGTAAATTTGGGAATCCTGTATAAGTTGTATCATAATCAGCCCATCCCATAGCAACAGATCGTATTTCACATCCGTCATCCTGAAAACCAGTAGCAACATCTCTAAACATTACTGTGTTAGTTCCGCCAGTAACAGGACCTGTAACATGTAAATTAAAATAAGGATTATCTTGTCTCCAATCTATAGTATGAAAACACCCTTCACTTAATAATCTCCAATGAGGAGCACAAGCTGGAGTTTTAACTACAAGAATAGTTTTATCTCTATCTTGATAGTTAGGAGTTAATTCGTCTGGATAACCTTTATATGCTACTTCCCTAATGATGTGCTTTTGCATTTCATTAAGTATTTGTATACCCCAAGGGTTTCTTAATGATGAAGTAGTACCAAATCCTGACGGAGTTTTATTATTGTCTGCGTCTGCATCCCACCAAGCACTATCTAGAGGTACAAATTCTCCATCAAGTATACCTCCAAATGCTTGCATAGCATAATCATGCTGTAGATGTAAATCAGCACTATTACTTGTAGTACTATATACTCTGTCTTCATATGCTTGTGTTAATTGGTGTTGAATACCTGTATTAGATTGAGCTAATGGTTGATATTGACCTCCTATTGCATCATATAGTGCCCAAAATGAACTGCTAGTTGCAGGAGAATTATTTAAATAAGCACTTCCTTGTATACCAGAATAATTTGTACCGTTGCCTAAATGACCTCCTGTACTATTATATTGATAATTACTTCCTAATACTTTTTGCCAAGCTACAGACATTATGTCTAAATGTAATTTAAAATCTAAATTAGCATATTCTGACGCAGCAGATGCTTTTTGCTCTGTAGTAGTAGGTAATAGTACTATAGCATAATAAGACATTGCATTAGTTCCTCCTTCTCTTTGTACATTCCATTGATCATTAACATAAGAAGGAAAGTTAGCTCTATAATCTGCAGGGTTTGGAAATATAGTATTAGAATTAAAGCTTGAAAAACTATTTGCTAAATTAACAAAACTAAGTCCGTCTGCAGTAACATCTGACGGATAGTTCATACCATAATCAAATTCATCATTAATTCCTCCTGTCCCAGTAAAAGCATAGTAATGGCTAGGTGTTTTAAATCCTGCAAAAGCTCCACTAAATGGATAACTACCATCGTATTGATCATAATAAATTAAATCAGCCATTGCGTGGCCAACCATATAAAACGAAGCATTATGATAGCCAAGACTAGTATATATTGTATTATAAGTGTTTTCTGACCAAGCCTCTGTTGTTTGTAAATTATGATAATATAAAGTATCATTATAAGGCCCTTTACCTTGATGTGCTACTTCAACACTCCAAGATGCACCAGATGAATAAAACCATGAAAATCCTGGAGAAGCATAAAAATTATTATAATAATTATAACTACCTTGTTGAGTTCCTGAACAATCACAATATTTATTAGGAGTACATAAATTACAATGAAGAGCAGGTACATTATCACCTACATCGTTTATAGAGTCAACATTAGGCGGTCCTCCAAAATCATCTGAACCTGTAGTACAAGCTAGCATACTTTTCCATCCCCACTGTATGTACGGACTAGTAGCCATAGTAGCGTTACCACTAGAACCTTGACCTTGCGGAGAATGCTTTGTTCCTCTAAATGATGGTAAATAAGTTAAGTTAGGCACACAAGCTGCAGATACATCATCTGTAAGAGCAGAAGAAAGGCCTCTAGGACACCCATTAGTTCCACTTGCAGGTTGATAATTACCATCAAAATATGTAGTACTACAAGGGTCTCCTGATGTAGCTAAACCACTAATACCCCATCCATGATTAGCTTGTCCTATTACAGTATTTTGAGCAGATCCTTTATATTTAGCTGTAACCGTACTTACTGATGTATTTGAAAGATGCGGGCACATATAACTTTGCCTTTCTAGTTGTAAAGTATGATTATCTAATTTAACTAGAGCAAATCTTAAAGATCCATGAGTTAAAACAAAAGGAAAATAATCAGTTTGTATAGACGATTTATAATTATTCCCTGAATCATGTATTGGAGGTAAATAAGGATTCCAAAATAGTGGCATATTATATTAAATTTTTATAGTTAACAGTTACAAACACAATTCTCAGCTCCACATATAGATTTAGCTTTTAAATATTCGTCTATAGATTTTTCATAAAGAGTATTTGTTTGTACACAGCCTGCAACATTTACTTTTGCTCCATTAAGGAGTAAATATATTTTTGTTATATCTGAAAGTATTTTAGTACATTCTTTACATTCTGTACATTTACATTTCAATAATTCTTTTGTTTTTTTACCTAAACAACAATTTATATCACACATACCTACTGCTCCTAACTCATATACAGTATCTGCTGCTCCTTGTGCCCCTGGAACAGTTACTACAATTTTAAAAATACCATTAAAATGTGTATATGTAGTTGTAGAATCTCCACTACCATCTACAAAATTATCTACAGTTAGTGTAAGGTCTCCTGCAGCTGAAAGAGTAGTTATAGGAGTGTATGGACTAGTAGTTTCTCTAGGTATAGAAACTTCAGATACACTATTCCAATATAAATCTATTTGCGCTCCTGAATAATCTGTTCCACCTACAATTGTTATACTTGAACAATCTGGAGCTATAGTTGCTGTTAAGGCCATATTTTTTTATTTTTTTAATTTTACAAAAATATAAAAACTAGGGGAGTTTCACCCCTAATTTCTATATTAAATTACATCTTATGATCCTGCGTCATAAAGAACGTGTGTAGTACCTGCTGCTAAAGTATCATCTACTCCAACAAAAATTGCATCTACTTTACAAGCTGCTTCTGAAACATCCATTCCAGCAGGAACCCATAGTTCAATACAAAGATCATCTTTTCTAGCTCCTGTGTCGCCTTGAACTCCATTATCACATTCAATTGTAATAATATCATAATCTTTTGCAGCGTCTGCAAACATTTCTGGAGCATTGTGGAACCAGATTCTATTTCCACTACCAGCAACATGGAATCTTGATTTCTTCTCAGCTTCAACAGCTTTAAATCCATCACCTGTTCCAGCAGTGTAAGTAAAGTTACCTACTAAACCAGCTGGAAAAGCTAATCCATTAGTAGCATCTAATTCTACAGATGCGTCAACAACTTTAAAGTTAGTTCCTAAATCTTTAGCTGTAATAGTCATTTGAGTACCACTATCTTTAGTAGCTAAAACAAATGCTCCTGCATCATTATTAATAGCATCTACCATTGCTTGAATAGTAGCCGCTTGAGAAGTTGCATGAGTAACAGTATAGTTTCTTACTTGAGAAATTCTATCATCATAAGCTCCTGTAGGATTTAAAAATTCTTCATAGTTATCATACCCTGAAAGCTTAACAATCTTAATAGAGTGAGTTTTACCTGCACTGTATGCAAAAGTTACTGATCCAGTTGTTGCTTTAACTGAAGTTAAAAACGGAGTATAAGTAATCTTTTTTACTTTTGATCTGTCAATAATTGGAGACGCATAAGGTCTGTTAGCAGTAGTGTTTTGAGTAATTTGAAACTTACTAGGAATAATTGACTGAGTACCTGCTGCAATTGTACCTTTGTTAAGTTCTTCACCAGCACTACCATCTAAATGGTCTGCTATATCTAAACTCCAAACTCCTAATTCACCAACACCATTACCATTGAATGCTGTGTTGGTTCCGAATGTGTAGGCTGCAGTAGCTGTTGCTGCTGCGTCTACGAATACATGTTTTGCCATAATATTTTATTTTTATATGGTTAATACTAATTTACTATTCAGATTTTAATACTTCCATATTACTACTTTGGTATCGAGGATCTGAAATTCCCTCTAATATACTATTAATTGTCATATCTACAATTTCTTGGTGAGTATGCTCAGGTAAATCACAATCAACTTGTGGGCTACTAGTAAAATCTACTTCAACAGGTTGTCGTAAATATGTCATTTTTATTCTATCTATAATAAAAGTATCATCACTATATATATCTATTGCATTATCTCTAATTGTATATAGCGGAGACTTATAAGTTGTTTTGTTAAAAGGATCTGATAATAATTTAAAAATATCATCATGTTGTGCAAATTTGTTTTGCCCTACAAGTGTTGTAGTTTCAACATCATCACAAGGTACTCTTTTAGGATTTGTTAATGGTGGAGTTGATACAAGAGCTGAATCTTCACACGGAACATAAGCACTTCCATTATTATAAGTATGATAACCTGGGTCACTTGTGTTTATTAACGTCCCAATAGCAAACTCTAAAGTTATTTGTTGTCCTTGAAAAGTTGCACTTAATATAGAGTTGTGCGTCCAATTAGCTGGATTAGCAAGTTGTTGTAACGCTTGAGTAACTGTAGTTGACTGCTGGTTTGTATTGTTAGTTATTTGTGTGTATGTATTATCACCATCAAATTTTACCCACAATCCTACACCATCCCATGCAGTGTTATAACATTCATCTAATCTCCATGTTACTTTAGTTGTTGTGTAAGGAATATCCTCATACGCACTACAAAATGTTTTACACTTTTGATTTTGAACTAAACTTTTTAAATTAATTAAAAATAAATAATCATCAGGAAAAGAAGATGTTTCACAAAAAATATTTTGAAATACTTCTCCTTTAAATGTAGCATTTCTAGAAGATTCTGTAACTAACGATCTTAAATCATCAATTCGTTTTTGACTTTCTTCAAAACCCTCTTGATACCTATTACTTTTAGAATTAAATCTTTGATTAACGAATCTTTGTATATTTTTATTTAATTCAAGATCTATTTCTTCTGGTAATAGAATATCAGCTTGCTGAGAGTAGAACTTGTCTACTCCCTGCTGAACTGATATGTGCATATCTGATATATTCATTATATAGTTGCTTCTTTAAGCCTTGCTCTTAAAGTTGTTAATTTTCCTGAATTCTTTTTATCATTAAGATGTATTACTGTATCTTGTAAAGTATCTCCAAGAATCTCATCTTGATAAATAATTTGATTACCAATACGTCTTAAAATTTCAGCACTTAACATTTCTTCAATCTCAGCTTTCATTTTTAAATGTTTATCCTGACAAATTCTTACAAACTTTGCAGGAACTTCTCCTTTCATTTTATATAAGAAGTTTTCAATTTCCATATCTGTTAATCTGTCTGGATTTTGATTACCCATTAATCTAAATACTCTTCTCATATTTGGTTTATTATCTGATAATTTTATAAATTCTTTATCAGCGTCTTTTAGAGTTTGTATTTTATTATTAGCACTTCTTAATTCTCTTTGCATGTCTTGAATATAGAAACGTTTTTGCTGAGTGCTTTCCATTTCGTCTTTATTCAAAGCTACATGTGGATGTTTTAATATCCATTTATATCTTAACCAGTCTTCAATATTTTCAGGCTCTCCATCTGAAGTTGTAGAAATGTCTAATTCTACTCCTCCCATTGGTACCATTATTGAAAGATCTGTCCAATATTTTTTAGTATGTCTAGGCCATTCTACATGATCTGGTCCTACGTCTAGAATACCATTTAAATATTTTTTTTCTTCTTCAGCAGTACACCCTTTTAAAGGTTGTCTTCCAACATAAACACTACTGATATACATTCTTGATTCTGCACGAACCGTCTTAGGTAAAAATCCTGTAGGCTCTTTCCTAAGAATTGTTATTTTTCTTTTTGCCATTTTTTTGTTCTTTTAAATTTATAATTAAGTTAATTTCCTTTCAGGCTTATAAGAATACTCATGCCCTACTGTCTTTATGTGTATAGGATGTTGGGGGCTTTTACACCCCCATCAACCCAAAAAACTAGATATATAGACTACGAAAACGTAAAGTTAACGCCTATCATTAAACGCGTACGCAAGTTAAATCTATAGAAGTATCAAATCTCTTAAGAACGATACCTGCTGTTTTTAACATGTGTACACTTGCACCATCAATGTCAGATGCTCTTAGATCACTAGCTCCAAATCCTTGTGGAACTACAGATCCAGCAACTGCCCATCTTAAGTACTCTCGTCCTTTCTTATTGATCATCTGAATGTTTGCTTGACCATCATAATTAGATGTATCAACAAATACCATTCTGTATGATTCTAAAGAGTAGCCAGTAACAGGATGCTTAGCTCTTGCTTGTGCTACAGGACCATGATCAAACATTGGATGTTTAACCACATTTACTGTATGTCCATCTACATGGTCATAACTTGTAAAGTAACCAGTCATTCCTAAAGAACGTCCTGATCCAGTAATAAAGTGAGACTCTGCATTAATATTCCAGTTACCTGTAGCAAAGCCACCAGTGTAAGCTTTTAATGCATTGTCAAATTCTCTTGCTCCACCTACACCAGTAAATAACGTAATACTCTTATTGTTAGCGTCACTCATTCCATAGAATAAATCACCAATAAGGTTAGTTAATTTAGTTTCAGTTAAAGTAGAGTAAGTATCCTTATTGATAATTTGTTGTAATAATCCAGGACCTGTGATTACTGGTTGCCCATTTTCATCAGTCATGTTTACTATCCCATCATTACCATAAGTTTTTTCTCCGTACCAGTAAAGTAACTCACATTCTTCTTTGAAAGAAAGCATATGTAGATATTCTTCATAATCCATCCACATTTTAGTTGTTTTACCACCTTTTGTTGGTAGAGCAAACTCAGCAACATAGTTCTTAGCATTTCCTGCGAAGTGATAAGATTTTCTGATTGTTCCGATTTTGTTTCTAACCATTCCTGGAGTAGACCAGTTTGAAGCGTTACCTCTTGAGAAGTCAACTCCAACATTAGCATATAACTGACCCCATACTGCTCCAATAGCAATATCTGCTGCAGCTAAAGTAGCTGTAGACGATGGATCTACTAATTGTACTGTGTAATCCCAGTTATTTCCATTAGCAACTGGTTCAGCCATAATTCTCACCTGAGTCCCTGATTGAGAAATCAAAGTGTATGGGAATATAAACCATTTGTCTGGAAAAGTTAATGTAATAGGAGCACCACCCAATCCGGTACCAGCTCCAGCTGCACTACATGCACGAGTGTTGATAGTGTGAGTTTTTACACGGTATTCATATTCCCATCTATCAATGGATTTAGAATTACCAACCCCTTCAGTTAACATAGTTAACGGAAACTTTCTATCTTCTCTTCCTGCAAGATGTGTGATAATTGGAGAAAGCTCTGCAGGCTTTTCCAATAACGCATTTACCAACGAATTTGTATCCGTCATCTGCGCATCGTTGTAATAAGTTTTTAATACTTGCATTTTAAATTAATTTTAAAGGGTTATAGCAACCTAGCTCCTTTCGCACTTTACAGGTTACTCAGGTTTAAATCTAACGACTCAATGTCAAAGCCACCTTTTCTTTTAGGTCTAGATGCACTTTTAGTTGTTGAATTAGACTTAATTTTTTTACGCAAACTTTTAGCACTTGCTGTCTTTGCCTTAGTTGCGATAATATCTTTTAAGTTAAATCCTTTAAACATTAAATAGTCTATAGCTAATTTAACTTCTGTAGAAGATTCTTTATGTGCTTTCTCTCTAGCCGTTCTACCTTCTGCATCAGGCTTAGTTAGAAAATCAAAAAACTTCTTTTTATCTCTTTCTTGAACAGTTAGTCCTGCAAAATCTTTTGAGTTTTGTATAGTATCATTTATATCATCCCAAAACTCTCTTTGTTTTTGTTGCATAGCTAATTGCTCTTTTCTTTCTTTTTCAGTAGCTCTTTCTCTTTGCTTACCGTAGTAATCACTTAAAGCTGTTTTAGCTTTTTTAGCTTTATCAAATAATTTATTAGAATCTGTATAGTCATCTAATAACTCATTGATAAACTCATCATCATGACCTTTTAATTTAAAGTACTCTCCAAGAACAGCTCTTTGTGTTCTTAAATCATCTTCTGTTACTTTAATATTTTCAAAGTCAGTAATCTGATTACTCATTTTCATCCAGTCTTCTGATTTACCTCCATTCAAAACATAATCTAAATGTTTTTGAATTTCTGGATGAGCTTGAAATAAAGCATCAAGTTGATCTTCTGCCATTTTATCACCAACAGCTTTAGCTAATTTAACTAAACCATCAGATGTATCTTCAAACTCTTCATCAGGAAACTCATATCCCAATTGTGTAAGAACTTCATTTACTACTGTGTCTTCAACCTCTTCCTCTTCTTCTTCTTCTACTTCAGGAGCAGGCTCAGACTTTTTACTTTTTGGTTTTGCTACTTCTTCTTTTTCTTCTTCAACTTTTTCATCAGCATCTTGATCAAGTTCGTCAGAAACTTCTTCTATAGCATCATCTTTTTTAACTTCTTCTTTAACTTCTTGTTTGGGTTCTTCTACCCCTAGACCTTCACCTATAAAATCATCAAAGGTAATATCGTCTAATTTTAGTTTATTTTCGTTGTCCATAATCTATATTTTTATTTGCAAATTTACAGTTTATATTTAAATTATTTTTATATTTTTTTATTTTTGATCTTGTCTTTATTATATACCACTTTTAGGAAAAATAGGTCTAGTAATACGAGTATTATCTGGCTCAATTGTAGTTATTTTATCTAAATAACGTTGAATCATATTCTGATCTGTCTTTACTTCTAACGGATTAGGCTTTGGATTATTTTCTTTATAAAACTCTTCAGCCTTTTTTATCTCTCCCGTACCCTCACCTGTATCATACTTTATATCTATTTCTTTCATTCTTTCTAAAACAGCATTAGAATAATCTCTATCTCCTTTCTTTAAATAATCTAATACTGAATGATTCTCGTCTACCTTAGCAGATAAATCAGGACTTTTATGCATAGTTGCTACAGCATAATATAAAGGAACCCCTGCAATAGTATTTGTTTTTGGATCATATTCTTTATGCTTTTTAGCTCTTCTTATATAATCTAAAACCTGTAAAGTAACAGCCTCATATCCTGAATACATACTTTTTACAAAGTCTGGGTTATGCCAACTAAGATCATCTTTTGTAATATTATTAGCTTTATACCATTTTCCTAATGTGGTAATATTGTCATTTGCATCGTGAGTTTGCATATCAAACTTTATTCTAGATACACCTCTACTTGGTTCAGAACGATCAGGAGAAACATGTGCACCTTTGTCAGGAAATATAAAATTACCAATACCTTCTCCTGTTTCCCAATAGTTTTGTATGTCTTTAGGAATCTCTCTTAAGTTAGCCAATAAGTCTGCATCAAATACATCCTTAACAAATTCTTTAGCTTTTCCTTTTAATATACCAGACCAATCACCAGTTTCATTTGCAAATATTCCATAACCCATTTTAGCAGCTTCTGCAACTAACTCTCTAGAATATCCTGTAGTTTCAGCTATTTTATCCATACGCATATTTATTAAATTTACGTAATTAGATGGAAAAAACTCTTTATCAAAAGGATTTAAAGAATCTGAAAAGCCTGGCTCTACACCGTCTTTTAAAGTTAATCTATCTTGTCTGTCACTATTAAATATATAATGATCTTTAAGATTTGGTTTATTATTTTTTGTACCAGTAGATCTAGTAATAGCATCTACTTTATATTGTTTTTCTAATACACCACCTAAAGTAATTTCATTCATAGGTTGAACAAACATACCGTTTTTATCTCCATGTGCTATTAAAGGAAGACCTGTATTTGGATCTTTTCCTATTATAAATCCTACATGCTCTGTACTACGATTCATATCTAAATTATATCCTGCTTCACTTTTTCTTTCTTTATAGTTATCACCTG
>CERT01069340.1_pt1 | contig 10164 bp, 2 predicted proteins | sample 530691 | NCBI WGS metagenome assembly CERT01 (sample SAMEA2620861, study PRJEB7988) | marine metagenome | biome: marine biome (ENVO:00000447); feature: surface water layer (ENVO:00002042); material: "saline water (ENVO:00002010), including plankton (ENVO:xxxxxxxx)" | depth 5 m
ACTTTTAGTCAAGGTAAAATGAATAAAGACCTTGACGAAAGGTTAGTGCCTAATGGGCAATATAGACACGCTTTTAACGTAGACATTACTTCATCTGAAAACTCTGACGCTGGTGTTATAAAGAACATACTTGGTAACGCTCAAGCAAGTGGAATAGCATCTGCAACAAGCCAAAGATGTGTAGGAAGTATTGCTGACGAACGAAACAACAAACTGTATTGGTTTGTCAATGCTAATATGTACGATGGTATATTTGAGTTCGACCAAATTACCGAGGAATCAAGGTGCGTGTTAGTAGATAAAACGGGATCTGTTCTTAAATTTAGTGGAGCTCAAATTACGGGGATAAATATAATTGATCATTACTTATTATTTACTGATGGGTTTAACGAGCCTAAAAAAGTAAATCTTCGTAAAAAGTATCACGAAAACGAAGCTAATGATGCGCTATCTCAGACTCACGCAAGATTATTTATTGACGACGTAGATAAAGGTCCTCTTGAAGAAAAGCACGTTACTGTTATTAAAATAAAACCTAGTAACGCACCTACAATAAAAATTAATAAAACTGATAACGATAAGTCTGCTATATTTGAAAAAATATTTCCAAGATTTTGTTTTAGGTATAAGTACGTAGACGGCGAGTACTCCGCGTTTGGCCCGTTTACAGAAGTGGTATTTAGTGCAGATTATCCTACAGAAACAAACGCTCAAAACTCATATTACACAGGGGAGCCTTACAACAAGGCTATGACTAATTTAGTTTCTTCTATTGAGGTGTATGATTTTGTTCCTGCTAACATACCAGAAGACGTAGTTCAAGTTGATATTTTATACAAACAGGAAGATTCAAACGTAGTATATTCGGTAAAAAATATTAAATACACCGATGATGCTTGGTCAGAAGCTGGGTCTTCTCAGTTTAATAGTACCGCGTCTACGCAGCATAAAGGTAAATATATAATTTCTTCTGAAAATATACACGCTGCTCTTCCAGAAAATCAACTTCTTAGACCGTTTGACGTAGTTCCAAAAAGCGCTTTAGCTCAAGAAATAATTGGTAATAGATTAGTTTACGGAAACTACAAGTTAGGATATGATTTTGAAGACACTACACCTGGAGTTAATGCTGATATTGTTTTAAGGCAATCACAAGACTTTTTAAACGGAGGTTTAAAATCTATAAAATCATTAAGAAGTTATCAACTTGGGGTTGTACTAGGCGATGAGTATGGTAGAGAAACTCCTGTGTTTACGTCTGATGAAGGTGGTGTTAAAATAGACTGGGTTAGTGAGTATGGTAGAAACGCTAGTAATTCATATATGTTTGAAGCTAACGTCAATCAAGATTTACCTTCATGGGCTAGCTACTATAAATTCTATGTAAAATCTACGGCTTCGGAATACTACAACTTGATTATGGACAAGTCGTACTTTCCTTTTACAAATACAGAGTTTGAAAACCCTGAAAACCATATGTATATATCTTTTCCTTCATCTGATAGGAATAAGATAATGGAAGATGACTACATTATAGCTAAAAAAATATATGACGGAACAGATACTCAGGTTTACGAAGGTAATAAGTATAAAATTCTAGATATAAGCAATGAAGCTCCAGATGCTGTAAAGTATATATTTTTAAATCTAGGCACAGTAACTAATAGCTCTACTACTAACATCTTAGCAAATGACGACGATGAATTGCCGTCGCTATTTCTAGATCCTACATTAACTGGTGCCGATAGTGCTGGCCTTAGAATTGACCAAGAGACAGACGTAGTACACATGCGTAAGAGCGTATGGGAGGGTGCTCAAGGCAACGGTGGTATAAACGGAGGAGTGCTTTTGCATGATAACTCTAACGAAGATGTTGAAAATCTTTACATGTCTTGGAATAAAGACGGCTCTTACTCTGAAAGATATAAGATTAGTAGTATAAGAAATACCGATAATACATCTAATCTTTACGTATTAAAACTTTCTAAAAAAATATCAAATAAAGACGCTAAGCTAGCAGCTGTAAACAATATTATTGACGTAGGCCCTGATTACGAAGTCGTGGGATTAGACACGCAACTTACATTTAAAATTGAAAGAAGAACACTAAGAAACCAAGAGGATTTTAGTGGTAAGTTTTTTGTTAAAATACAACACGCTAGTTACTTAACTGGTTTTTCCGAAATTGGAGATCCTATATACCCAACTTCAGTGGCTGGCGTACAGTGGTTATATGACGAGCACGCTGCAGGTGGTAATGGTGTAGATGGAGCAGATCCAAGTACCGGCATTGTTAACTCATCTTCGTATGGATTTGATGTGGCTGCAATTGTTGACGAGGCAGATGCAATAAGCGATGTAACAGGTCTATGCAGCACTAAAGCGGAGTGGCAGGCTGTAAAATCCGTGATTGGTAATTCGTTTTTTATTGATGATATGTTTGTTGCTGGCTCTAACCCAAACATCGATGATAGTTGGGCTAGAGAATCTGGTCAAGGTCAACGTAGCTCAATAGACGTCTATAGACAATATAGTTGGAGTGGTAAATCTTCTTTAAATGAAGATATGACGTTTATGGGTATTAACTCAAACGTTAATTGGTGGCTATCAGGTTGGGGAGCGCAAGCGCAAAACGTTCCTTCTAACTTTCTGCCTCCTAGCGAGTATAGTGGTTCTTCAAGCTGGCAAGGTGCTAACACTACTAATCCTCATGAAAGATTAATTCCTTTGCGAGGAATTACGCAGTCTGCACCGGACGACATACATGAAAGTTCTTTAATAAACTCTGTGGAAGGTGTTGTTACAACAGGTGCCTCGCACACTGGTACTGTGGCTGATGGAAGTATAAGCGATGGCCATAGGATGTGGAGAAGTGGTACTATATACACGGAAGGCCATCCAACAATATTTAATTACGACACAACTTATGGAGAACCAAACGAGACAGGCAAGTTTTTTATGCATATATCGTTTTTAGCTCCAGGCCAAAAGCTACATGATGGATCATTCCCTAGTAATTTAGGGAACGTAAAACTACAGGGACCAGATAGTATAGCTAAGCACTTACAAGGTATTCATGGCGGCGGTGTTTTTATGAGGTTATCGCCAGGCAATACAATGCCTAACGCTCACATATCTGAGACTATTTCAGGTTACGCCGGATCATCTTGGGAAAGTAAATTTGGTGGTTCTCAATTGCGATATGTAGAATTTGAGGGAGCCTATAGTGATCCAACTAATGCAGCTAGTTTTTCAGATAGCCCTCCTTCCTACGACAATCCACATTCTTATGGCTATGATCAAGACTCAGATTATAGAGATAGACACGACAATCAGTGGAATCCTTGGATTGATGAAAACGGTAACATTGATGAAGAAATTCAATCATTTTGTGATAGATTAAAAACACCAGGTGCTACGTTTAGATTTTCAAACGATTCATCAGGCACTGTGTTTACAATTCAGTCTGTTCAAGAAAAACATCTTTACAATCACACTACCTGGAGAACTAAATACGTTTGGGATGCTGAGCTAAACGACTATGTGCGACCTAATAATAGTGTTGAAGAAGCAGCTAGCGACTGGGCGTCTAATGCTGATGCCAATGGTGTAGTACAAACTGGTACAAACGACGACGGTGAAACTTTTGCTCAAGTTCTTATCGACAGGATTACAGACTTTGGAGATCCTAGTAATAGAAGAACATGCTATGTTGTTGAGGTAGACGTAGACCCTACAGCCTCTGGTTCTTATGATCCTAGATCAAATCACGGCTCTATCGCGCAAAGCCAAAGTGGTAATATAGAGTTTTTATCTGACATACCAGCATCTATTATTGATACTCAATTTAGTTATCCTACTATATGGGAAACAGAGCCCTTACAACTCGCTGATTTAAATATCTATTATGAGGCTAGTGGTAATATACCTATTGAGTTAAGCGAAGAAAACAAAGAGCTTTTTGCGCCTTCTGGTTGTATTGTAAAAATTGAAAACGATAATTTTTTACAAAATAATATTAGCTTAGTAGCTTGGGATAATTTAACCATACAAATAAGCCCTGGCCTTCCTGTTTTAGAAGATAACGCAACTTACACAAATAGCGTGATAACATTTACTAGAGCAGACGGTAGCTATACTAAAGCGCTTGTTGTAGATAACGTGCCTTTAGAACAAGGTGCTACAGAGGTTACTATGCTTAATTTAAGCTTAGATCCTTCACTATCTACTGGTTTAAATTGGTTTAATTGCTTTTCATTTGGTGATGGCATAGAGTCTAACAGAATACGAGATGGTTTCAATAAAATGCAACTCGCTAGCGGAGCTAGAGCATCTGCAACACTAGAAGACCCATTTAAAGAAGAGCATAGAACTAATAGTTTAATATACTCTGGCTTGTATAACTCTAACTCAGCATTAAATAATCTTAATCAGTTTATTGCTGCAGAAAAAATTACTAAAGATCTAAACCCAGCATATGGAGATATTCAAAAACTATTTACACGTAGTACTGATCTAGTAGCTTTCTGTGAAGACAGAGTATTAAAAATACTTGGTAATAAAGACGCATTGTTTAACGCTGATGGTAACCCTCAACTGGTTAGCACTAATGCTGTATTAGGCCAAGCTGTACCTTTTGTAGGTGATTATGGTATATCTAAAAACCCGGAGTCTTTTGCAAAAGATGCTTATAGAGCATACTTTACAGATAAACAAAGAGGTGCTGTGTTAAGACTTTCTATGGATGGGCTTACGCCTATATCTGATGCTGGTATGAGAGATTATTTTAGAGATAATCTAGTAGATAAAGCTGAGTTTATTGGTAGCTTTGACAACTACAATAAGCATTATAATCTTACTATAAAACCAGGCGTAAATCCAGAGGAGGTTATTTTAGAAGAAGAGTTTAACGAAGGTGCCGTAACAGAGAGTATAATTACGGTAACCGATGTAATAGTGAACGGTTCTTTCACTGAAGGTGAAGAGTCTGATATATACCACACTATAGCGGAAATAAGCGCGCCAAACTCTCTTCCACCAAATCCTCTTTACAATACAAACCTTGATTCTAGCACAACGCTAATAGTTCACCCAGAAGTACCTTTTGAATCTATTCAAGCAGCGCAGGCAGGTCAAGAAGGCCAAGAATACGTACCTCCATCACATGGCGGAAGTGGAGATAGTTTAGACGAGCAAACGATATTTGGGGCAACAAGCTCGTTGTGGCCTATGAATAATGAAGAGTTAAATCCATGGAATGATCTGCGAGGCGTTGCTGTTCCTGGTACTGCTAGATTTATTATAGGCCGATATGGCAATAATAGTATCAACCTTGACTCTTATTACGGAGGTTCTACGAATTTGAACTATAATAGCACATGGATGGATTTAGAAAACAACGTGGAGTTTAACGGTTATGCCGGGCAACAATACGCATCAGGAGGAGATCCTACGCTTCAAAGTACAGCTATGTCGCACCAGTGGTGGATTTACCCTGTTGAAATTTTTGTAGAAAAAAATGGTATATCAATAGTTGAAAATGGCGTGGGATACTCAGGGCCCGATCTTATTGCACCTGAATTACTACACAACTCTTACCATGTAAGTACTACACATAAAGGTATAACGTTTAGAGGAACGCCATCTAACGGCAGGTTTGGGTATATTGATTTCCCTGGCGGATTTTTAGCAGATCCAGATACGCAAAATTCTTTAGGTGCAGCTATAAATGGCAACGTGCACCCTGATATACTTGAAGAGTACCCTGGCGCTACTGATATGACTGTTTTTAACGGTGAAGAGTTTCAGTTTACAATAAACTGCAAAGCTAACGCGTACGGGTATATGCTTAACAATCAAGTAAGAGTTGCGCTGTATGAAGGCGGTAGCGCTGTTCCTGCTGCTTATGTAGTTGAAGTAAACCCTGAAGGAGACTCTTCATACGACTACACTGCTAACGCGGGAATGACTACTAATTATGTTGACAAGCTAATAGTTCCAGAAAACGCTGATTCAAACGGGGTTATTCAAATTAAAAAACACTTTAGAATAGAAAATCCAGACTCTGATTCTGATATCGCTATACAAAACTTTAAGTTACGTATTTTTGTTGATGCTGTGGATGATGATGGTAATCTATCAGGCGCACCTGTTGGTGAGTTTTGGACCGCTGATAATGGCGCTACGTTTTGGCACAATGAAACTTTAGGCGCCTTGGGTGAAACGGTTATAGTAGGTATGCGTATTAAAAAGATACGTGAGTTCCAAGGAGTAGGCCAACCATATATTGAAGCGGTAGAAAATCAACCATCAATACCTACAGAAACTATTGACTCGTGGGTTGAGGTTCAGCATAACGATCCTGAGCATGTAACTGGCTCTAGTGCCGCTGGTTACAACTCAAATTATGGCGCAAATTTAACACACGGAAATGAAAGACTGTATGGTGATGAAAACCCTGGAACGGTTGTTACAGGCACAAACGCTGATGGACAAGATTATAGTTATGTTATTGGCACTTCAAATACAAATATTTTTGGCCAGTTTATAGATACTAGTAATCCAAATCTTGCCATTGATTGGCCAGAAGTGCCTGTGTATCCAGAACCAGTAGCGTCAATTACAAAAACCGTTAACGGTGCTAATAGCAGTATTTCAGCCGACTCTATTAACTCAGGATTTAATATCGAGATGGAGATGAGTCAAGATCTTGAACTTGGTCACTGGTATTTAGTCGATATAACTATCCAGCCCTCTCTTCAAGGGACAATAAAAATACATGATGTTGCACCTACTGCAGCTGGCTCTGTGCAGATCGGCGGCGATAGTTATGCTCAAGGTGGGCTTGGTATTGTTCAAGAGCCTGAACTTGAAGGCTATGGTCGAGGATATGATTTTATTGCTACTTCCTATGACCAACTAGAATACGATCCAGTTTTAATTCACGGTCCTCAAAGTGGTCAAAGTATCGGTAATTACAGGGTTTTATTTAAATATACTAATTCTAGCTATCACCATCAAAATAATTTAAACAACTTAAGATTCACGTTCCACCCAGATCCAAACTTTAATACTGGGTTTAAAGTTAGAAGCATAAACGTTCTTGATGTTACGGATAATAATTTTATTGTAGCAAATCCTAGCGCGTGGAGCTCTGTAGGTAATCAAGTACCAAATCCAAGGGCTATAATTAATGGCACGCAAAACACGGGTTACACTTTACCTCGTGTTTATAAAAAAGACAATAAAATACAGATTGATAAAAGGCCAACAAGCAACAGCGATGTGTCAAGCAGCACAACCGCTACTCAGGTAATAACTAACGTTTTTCAAACCGTACCTAGTGATGGCACGAACTACCAAGTGAATTTTAGTATATCAGAAAACTGGTTAAACGAGCTTAATCTTGGTGGGGCAGATTATATTACCGCGAATGTTTATTACTCAAACGACGAAAGTAGTTATAATTCATTGTTTACCGGCACTTTTGATGATGTAGGAGACTATAGTTTCATTATCCCAGAAACACCTGAAGATTACAATGCTATTAGGCTAAGGTTTTATGGAAACGGATCTGGCATCGCATATGTTGGGGCGATTTGTGCCATAGACAATGTTAGTTTAATGCAGACTGTAATAACATTTGATCCTGGTAACGCTGGCGCTTGGGTGATAAGTGGTTTTGAACAAACGCTGTATGATTACGTAACTTGGAATAATGGCGCTATAGAGTTTAACGAAGCTCCACAATTCTCTGCAATTTCTCAAGCGGTTGAGCTGGAGGAAGGTGCCACATACGAGATATCTTTTGACATGTCTGGAGATATCGACGGTACTTTAAGTGTTTCATACTTTAATTTAGAAGGCGTAGGGTTTAATCATTTGGTTAACAACATGTCTGAAGAAGGTCACGTAAGCTTTTTAGCAACAGTTGGTGATGACGAAAGCCCAAGCGACTATTATGGCATGTGGGGTTCTTTTAGGTTATATAATAATCATGTTGATGGGTCTTTCACTGGAATTATAGACAACGTAAGTGTAAAAAGAATATATCAAATACAAGATATTGACACACATGAGCAAACTGTAACATTTAACGAAGATGTTAAAGGTTGGGTTAGTTTTAAGTCTTTTATACCAGAAAATGGATTAAGTCTTTCTAATAAATATTACACGCTAAAAACTGGTAGATTATACCAGCATGATGTAGAAGATCAAGACCGAAATACTTTTTATGGAGCACATGAAGACTCTATTGTTACGGCTGTGTTAAATCAACAACCCTCGAGTGTTAAAGATTTTAAAACAATAAATTACGAAGGTAGTCAGTCTAAAATAGACCAATATTCTACTTATGATTCAACTGACGAAGCCGGTAACCCTGTTGTTTTATCTACAATATCAACGTATAATCTTTCAGATCAAGATGGCTGGTATTCAGAGATTGTTATAACAGATCAACAACAAGGATTTATACGTGAGTTTATAGAAAAAGAAGGTAAGTGGTTTAATTATATAAAAGGTGATTCAATACCTTCAAATATTGACGCCTCTAAGTTTAACTTACAAGGATTAGGAATTGTACAAAGCGCTATTGCAAATGGATAAACTTATAACTTCAGTAAATATTTCTCAAGAAGACATAGCTAAGAAAGGAGAGTCAAGACAGTTAAATATATCAGGAACTAATGGCGCAAGTTTTATTCTACAAGTAGTTAATAGCGAAGGGAAATTTTATAATTTTACTACGTCAACTTTCACTGAAACAGCTCATACACCACAAAATAATCTTAAACGAACTATAAGTGGTAGTAAGTTTAGTACTAATATACAGTTTCCAAGTGTATCATCAGCAAAAACTTACAATGTTATAGTCGTTGCAGACGCTACTACAGACACTGTAAATCAATCACCTGGTGGTGTTTCTAATATATCTATATCTCAAGTTGTAGATACAACAATAACGTTTGGGCTTTTGACTGCTAACACGGGAAAGTACTCAACAACAATGTCAAGCTTAGACGTAGCGACTGTAGGTTCACCTTTGCAAAAAAATAAATCTACAGTAAATTTCAACGGATCTGTTGATGCTGCTATAACTACAAGTAACGGCTATGGTTTAATTTTATCACGTCAGCCAGTTGACACTGACTTAGTGTTTAGAACAGCCGCTGCTCTAAGTGCTACTACAAGCTCTTCAACAAGTTTAGTTGTTGTTGACGCTACTGACTTAGTTCCTGGCATGTTTTTAGTGTCTGGTCCTAATTTAAGTGGTACTCCGCATATAGTTAGTGTAAAAGGAACTAACATCGTGCTATCTACAGCTCAGACTTTAAATAATACTGGAACGCCGTTGCAATTTGAGGCTAGAGGTTCTAAGTCTATATTCAACGCAACTAAGGTTTTAATAAGTTTAGATTCATTAAATCCTTTTACAGCTTTAGTGCCGAAAGACGGAAATGTAACGAGTACTGTTAGATCTGGCGGAAGTGGAGTAACAATAAACTTAAACGGTACACACGGTATATCTGGAGGTGAAGTAGTCACGCTTACTGGTCTTAACGTTGATAACACTTCTACAAATAGAGTGGCTACAGTTACAGATAACGGCACTACTAACGTTACAACAAGTGGTAGTATAGATGTTGAAGTAAGCCAAACGCTTTCTGTAGGAACAGAGTTATTTTTTAGTGGCTCTTCAACAAAAATTGATATAAGCGGTAAGTTTGGGATTTCAAACTTTGGATCTACAGATAGAACAATAAGTTTAAATTTAGATAACTTTATAACACCAGGTACGCAGACATGATAATAACTTTACAAAATACTAATATACATAATTCATCTTTACAGGTAGGTGATAGAATATACTATGCAAACATTCAAGATGTCGGCGATTTGTCAAGCAATACTGGTCAACCAATGCTTCATGGTGTAGTTACAGCCATAGGATCAAGTACTATTACAACAGATTCTCAAAACAATATACCTAGTGGCGCGTTTTTAATGTTTTTAAAAAACGATCAAGTAAATAACGTGGGTTTAAAAGGTTATTATGCTGAAGTAGAAATGAGAAACAACTCTAAGCAAGGTGCTGAACTATTTGCCTTAAGCTCTGAGGTAGTTGAAAGTAGTAAATAATCACTAAAAAATGTAACTATATAT
>CERT01030800.1_pt1 | contig 10145 bp, 6 predicted proteins | sample 530691 | NCBI WGS metagenome assembly CERT01 (sample SAMEA2620861, study PRJEB7988) | marine metagenome | biome: marine biome (ENVO:00000447); feature: surface water layer (ENVO:00002042); material: "saline water (ENVO:00002010), including plankton (ENVO:xxxxxxxx)" | depth 5 m
ATAGATTTATTTGATAGATTTAATTTTTCGTCATAGCTTAATCCTTCGACTGAACCATAATCATTTGCAGTGGCAAGAGAATCTGAAATGTCTCCAATATAACCCATATCACTACGTTTCATAAAATTCTGTATTCTTTTATCAGCATCTGGAACTAAAGTGATTTCTCCGTCAATTACCTTAATAGGAGAAGTATCTCCACCCATACCTTCAAACAATTGATTCTCAGTGTCTTTTATTAAAGACTCCCTGTTCTCAGCTTTTTTATCTGTTAAAAAGTTATCTTCTAAGATTTCTCTATTTAAAGCTGATGTTAATAGGCTGTCTTCATGAGCTGCTATATCTGCATCATGAGCTTCTTGTGCTAATTGATTTTTAAATTCTTGCTGCTTTATTTGATCTTTATAAGCCTTTGCTGCTGTAACCTTATTTAAAGCATTATTCATAGCATTTGTTAAAATCCTATGTCCTTCGTATTGTCCAAAATTGACTGCCATTATAAAATTACCTTATATATTTAATATTTATCGTCAAACTCTTGTTGAGTCATAACGTTTCTATCTTTTCTTTTCCAACCGCCAGGCAGCATTCCGCCTAACTTTTTATCTATATTGCCATATGCTTTACCTAAAAAGCCTTTTTTATCTAAAATCTGCTGATTCATATCATATTTCATAGGTTCTTTACCTGCACCAGAATCTTGTTCAGCGACTGCACTTCTCCACGCTGCTTCAGTATTACGTCCAAACATTCCATCAGATTCAACTCCAAGCATTGTTTGAAGCGCTTTTACTTGCTCTGTATTAGACGGATCTAGATTTTGCCTCCACCATGAAAGATCTCTTCCTGCATACGGGTCTGGCTCTGCTGCATTACCAGACATCCAATCCCATACATTATCATACGTATTATGAGGCTCTGCTTCTACTTCTTTATTGCTTCTAGCCCATTTCCAAAAATCGTTCATTATATCTCCTATCTTACTTTATAGTCACTATAGGTAGGCGATTCAAACTTAAACATTGAAAATGCACTTTTTAAGGGACTTTCTTCTCCACCTGCAGTAGCAACAGTTTCATTTGATTCTGTGGCTTCTTGACTGTTATTAATTGTTTTTGCAGCATGTCCATCCACGCTGCTATCTACTTTATTACCTACCTCATGAGGCTTAGGGCCAAAAGGTAGCTTACCTTTAAATATATTTTCATCTATATTATTATAATTTAGATTCTTCACGTTATTCCAAGCATTTGCAAGAAAATTAGGCTTTACTTCTTTTCCTCCAATGTTAGGAGTAGTAGCGCTATCGTCTGATATATTTGTCGAAGACTCTACTAAATTGTTTGCCATTTCAACGCTTTCATTTTCTGGTTCCCAATATTCTTCAGCGCTTCCGTCTTCATTAAGTTTTACTGGACTTGGAACAGGTTGTGTTATATCTATATTATCAGACTCTTGAAATGTATTAGTATATTTGTGATATGCTTCAGTTGTTTTTGGACCAAAAGTACCCCAGCCAGCATCACCCTCTTTCATTCCTAATAGCTTAGATTGTATTTCGTATATATGCTCTGGATTATTAATATTAAAGTCTCTTCCTGAGAAACTTAAGTCCTGACTATTGTTTTTTTCGCTATTTTTTTTAGCTTGACTAATTATATTTTCTGCATTAGGCGTAACAGGCTTTAAATCTTTAAGAAACTGATCTGTTGCTTCCTCACCTTGACCGAATGCTTGCCAATAATTAGTGCTCATTAACCAAAGACCTTATTTAAATCTACAAATTTTAATCCATTCTTGCCTTTTTTAATGGCGCCAGGAATTTTCTTTTCTACATCTTGAGCCATAACTCCAGTAACTTTATGAGGTTTATCTATATGTTTATATGAAAACTCATAAATTCCAACTTTTTTACCGTTTGAAGCTTTTGCGTGACCTACTCTTTTAATATTCTTTTTAGTTCTAGCGTCACACATCACGATTAAACTTCCAGCTGTTGCTGCAGTGTTTACAAGATTACCAGTCATAGCTGACTTAAAATTGTTAGAATTTGTTATATTTTGACCATAAGCAGAAGTCAGTGTATCATTTTCTCTTTGCTGTGCTCCCATTACTTGACTAAGACCAGTCATTCCTTGGTTTCGATTAGCTAATATCATTCTATTAAAAGCTTGAGTTAGCGCATCATTACCTGTAGCAGCATTTCTCTCAGATAACTGAGCACTGATTCCAAGTTGATTAGACAGTCCTGTTCTTGCAATGTTTTGATTAGTTAATCGATTTTGAGTATAAGCGTTTTGATCTATAGATTGTTTTAAATTTTGTTTTAAAGCTTGATTTAACGCAGAATTTGGATCCAACATGCTTGCTGATTGGTCCGCCAATTGATTTTTATATCGATTATTCTGAAGCTCTGCTACTTTATTTAAGTCTATAGGTTCTGGACCACTAAACATTAAAATAACACCTTGTCATAGAATTCCCCTGTATATTGATTATAATAGCTATAATTAGCCATTATAATATAAGTCTTACTTTTTCTTCTTTCCAACTGTTTTTTCGTCAGATTTAGCCTTTTCTTGATCTATTTTAGCTTGAACATATTCTATAGCTCCTTGTAATTTCATAAATAAAGCTTTAGCTTGTTCTTTTTGGGCTTCTAACTCTTTCATTTCTTGCTCTAACTGTTCCATTTGTTTCTCCTTTTGATTATGTTCCTGGGTAGTTATAATTTTGCACTATATTACTACCATTAGATAATGCAAGGTCTCTATTACTAGTTTGACCTTTAGTGTTAAAAAAATATGCAGCACAATAATGAGGCACCGCATCATAAGTCGCATCAAAATAAGCATCTGATGTGTCTGTAAATCTATGAATATTTGTATTAACAATCACCATATATTTTTTATTGCCCGTTAACGTAGCTTTATATGGAAATAATGTAGTTCCATTTAAAAGAACTGCTTTAAAATTAGTTTTAAAATGATTTAAACCCCAATCACTATCGCTTCCACTGGCAATTGCGCCATTAGATATAGTAGAAGAAGTAACATGCGATGAATTTTCAGATATTTGAGCAGCAATAGCGTCATCCCATCCTTCTCGTTTCATAGTATTAATATTTGTAGCTCCATAATTGCCACTAAATCCAGTATCGACATCTTGTATAGCATCTGTTATATCGTCAATAAAAGCCATTAAGCGTCTACCTCCCATATTTCTACTTTTGGAATTAACGCAAAAGGAATTGAAGTTCTAGGAAAATAAGTTTTCTCTATAGTGACAAACTTGCATCCAAACACGTGTAAACTACTTACATCTTCTCCTGGGCCTATTTCACCCTTAAACACTTTAGTGTTTCCTTCTAAATATTTTTTAAAGTTCATCGGAAGAGTCATATCTCTTTGCCAAATTACATCACTATTATTACCCGTAAGTTCATAAGGATTTCCTTTTTGGCCCTCAGTCCACGCATATACATCACCTTTTCTTTTTACAGAAGCCTCTGTAGAAGAAACTGGACCTCCTCCATGCAACATCCAAGGACTCATCATTCCTCCTTTAAATAGGCCGTCCATAAAAGTAGTATGTTGCACATCATCATTAAATCCAGCATACATATCTCTAAAAAATTCTCCTTTATCTACCCCTATATTTCCATCTGAATTGTAGGCTCCAGTATGAGTTCCATGAGAAGTTTTCTTTAGATTGTACAAGAAAGACATAGATTTAGGTTGGCCTCCAAGATACCAAGCGCCTGCATAAGTGCCAGAAGTTGGACCTGAACCGCCACCACTAGTTTGTATTCCACTTTCTGGAATAAAATCTTGCTGCTCATAAACACCAAACCCAAAAATTCCTCCATAAAATCCCCAATTCCAAAAACGACTTCCAGGGCTTAATCCAAGATAAGGAATAGCAGCAGTTTGCTCGTCAAACGCTCCAGATATTTTATATATTAACTTTCTTCCTGCAGGAACTGTGTCTGGATACGTTCCGCCTGCATTAAAAGACTTACATAATTTCCATCCTATGTGAGCTCCATGAACATCATGAGGATATATTGCAGTTCTCCATGGCCAATTTGAAGTCTGATCGTTAAATACTGGAGTGGTTGCATTATTTTGAAAAGCATACCTATAATCAGTAGAACCCAAATTTTCGTAAGTACATCTTGGTAATCTATATGCATTTCTGATTCCGCCAATATGATTAGCAGTTGGAGTTTCATAATAAAAATTAGTACCATAATTATAAGTAGGAGGGGTACTGTCAACGGCTGGTCTTTCAGTAGTACCTGTATCTCCCTCCATATTCCTACCATCTGCTCCATAATAAGTATCTCTAGCGCCCCAATAACTACATGGATACATACGAGATCTTGAACCATGAAAAGCATTATTAGAACTAGTATGCACTTGATTGAAAGTTTCTTCGTCCCAGTCAGTACTCAAATGTTCACTATTTCCACCATAGCTAGAAGCCCAATAAAAAGGAAGCATTCCATGAAATCTACCACGTTCCCCTAAAATATATCCACTTCTACCTGCTAAATAAACACTTGTATTGTCGTCGCCGTCATAATTTTCGACAGCACTGCCAGACGCCATTAAAGCTTCACCAGCTCTTTTTCCCTCAGCATGACTCCAACCATGTCCATCAGAATCTTCCCAGTCGCCATTACTGTCAAAATAACTACTCCAATTAGATCCAATAGTGCTATCAGCTCCATATCTATGTTCTTCAAAGTCAGCATTTGCATTAAATGCATTTATAGAAAATCTAGTAGGCATGCCTATATGCCTTCTTTCATATATTTTGGCAGGAAAATCAAACTGACGTCGCTGTATACCTGTTCCTGTAATTTCTGTCCAATCATCAGCTCCATGTTTAACTAATATACCTTCACCAGCAGCAACGACTTCATCCCCCATATCTTGTTGAGCCCAACTTCCTATAATAACTTCAGTATAATCTCCTGTATCTGAAACGTTTTCTCCTATTCTAAGTCCAACAGGTCCCATTTCAATTTCTAGCAAGTCTTTAGTCTCGCCGTCACGTCCAGATGAATATTTAATGTAAGTTTCGTTATTACCAATATTTAACATTGTATCTAAACCAACACCACCACCTTCACCTTCAGGTCTAGTATGTTCTTCTATTCCTAAATATATTCCAGGGTCAGTGTCTGCAAAACTTGTTTTATTAAATGTTCGGATTGAAGATCCATCAATATTTCCAATTGTTATAGAGCCGCCACCTATTGTTACTGCATCGGAAAAAGTAGTAGAAAGAAAACTTGAATCATCTGTTACTTGCCAACCTAATTGACTAGCAATTTCACATTCCATTTTATAGCCTATAAGGTCCCAATCATTTGATGGAGATGTTAAAGTTTCTACTTTAATATAAACCTCTCCAGTTTCAATATATTCATAACCTAGCGCTACAAAACTAGAATCAGATAATACATCAAATTCATAAGTATGTTCGCCTACTGTATCATTTCCAGTAGTTGGTAAAAATCCTAATACAACCCATTCAATAGTATCATCGCTATCTGCACCATATTTAGTTCCTATTTGCACATATGCAGTATCTGCGGTTTCTACATCACTATATCTAACAGTTAGTTTTCCTCTAGTAAATCTTGTAGGATTAGATTCTGTGTATGTCGTACTTGGATTGCCGCCACTTGTTATTGAAAGATATGTATCGCTTCCTGTCATGCTACCTCTAACAAATAAGTTTTGATAGCTATTAATAGAGTTGACAGCTGTAATAGTTCCTTTTACTTCTAAACCACCAGATTCAGTATATCTAAGAAATTCACTATGGTCTTGTTTTCCTACAAATAAAAACGGATTAGACCCAACGTTACCTATTTGAACAGGCCAATTAGTTTCTGCGCTTGCATCATATTTCCAAAACCCTAGCCATTCTGATGTAAGATAAAATCCATTGCTAGATCCACTGCCAAAAGAATGTCCAGGTGGGACAAAATGATCTATACTATTTAGTACGTCATCACCACTATTAAAAAATCCCCAACTATTAGCATTAGAAAGTGAAATATATTCTGCATCTAACTCTAGTGCATATCCACCACCTATTGTTTTATACCATAATAATCTAGCGTTATCCCATTGAGCGCCATCCCCTGTAGCGTCAAAATCAAGACCATCTCCTATTGCAAATACAGGAGAATTATAATCATGCTTTGTACTAGAGTTATCAGTTTTTCCAATAAATACTTTAGCGCTACTTCCATCATATTGAATAAATGGAGTGTTGTACATTTTTACACCAGCATTGTCAGCAACTAATCCAGCAAAAGGATTAGAGCTATCTATGGCTGTATTCTCTATATTTTTACCTGCTATAATTCCAAATCTAGTATTAGATGAAATTCCTTGATATCCACTTAAGTTTCCTACTTGAACAACAGGTTTAGAACTATTCCAAGTGCTTTCAGAATCTCTTGAATACAATGTTATTGCAGGGCCTAGATCGTTTAAAATAGTTTCTGTTGAAGTTATTTCAATATATCCATCACCAGCTTCATGTCCTAAATTAACACAGGCATCGTCTGCTAGCCATGAATTAGCTCCATTGCTATCTACATTACGCGTCACTGTATAATCGTACCCATCACCAGATGCAGTAGGGCCGCTAACTATTTCCATTACTTCTTGTTGAGCAACGCCTCCAGGAGCAGTCTTAAAAAGTATATAATCATCGGCTTCAAATATATTATGCTTTACATTAATTGTTTGAGTAGTACTATTAATTCCTGTTGTTAGTTTAGTTGTCGGAGCAACCATAATTCTTCCGCCTATAGTTGCCATTACGTCTTGAGCTACTAATGTTTCTGCATAAATTTCAGTAGCGTATAAAGTGCTCCATTTTCTATTATGAAGGCCTAAGCTTACAACTCCATCGCTCTTTGGAACCAACGCATTATCTGGATGCAATTCAATATTTCCATTTGTAGTAGTAATTTGTAAAGTTCCTTCGTCATTAACATCAAATTCAGCTTTATCGTTTGTGTCAGCAGATCCTTGTATGGTTATATGATGTTCGCCAGAAGTCAAAGCATAATTTACTTTTAAGGTCTTCATGAAATCAGTATGACCATAAATTGTTGTTGTATTAGTACTAGGATTAGGAGAGTTGTCCGTATTTAATAAAACATTACCTTCGAAGTTTGCTGTAGTTGTAGTGTTTCCAGCAAAATCGACTGTTAAATTTCCAGTTATATCTACATCACCAGTAACATCTAAAGCAGTACCTCCAGATGAATTATTTAAAACTAAGCTTTTACCGCCAGAATTACTTTGAGTAATAGTAACAGCTGTATTTACAGCATTTTGAGTAAAATTGTGTATTCCTGTCCACGTAGGAGTAATTCCTTGGTCTATATTGTGAGTATGGTCTACTCTTGAGCCCAGCAAAGAACTTCCCGCCTTGACAGTTGAGTTTAAATTTGTTCCAATATTTTGACCTAAAGGAGAATTAGATAGTTGAAAATGTATATTATCTGTAGATATGTGAGTGTCTATTTGATCGTGAGTGTTAATACCTTTATCGTCTAATTTTGTATGGCTATGAGTATGAGTACCAGGAGGCACTTGCTCGCTACCCATTCCTATGTCTTGATTTATAGATAAGTTTTCAAAAGTAACTATAGATATATCTGGGCCGCCATCTTCATAATTATCCACTTCAGTGGCATTTAATGACAAGGCTTCTTCTTTGTTTTTATTTAATTCTAACTGGACAGTTGCCCAATTTTGACCAAACTTACCTTGAAGAAAATACCCTTTGCCGCCTTTATTGTCAGGCTTCGTAAATAATCTTAAATCACCTTCTTCTCCTTCATTTGGAGTAGATGAGCCATAATTTGGTTTTGAATTTACTGATCGCTTAAGAGCATTTAATTCTTTGTAAATAGAATTTAACGCTAATTGAACTGTAGGGTCTGCTACTTTTTTAGGAGTAAGAGAATTTCCCCCAGCATTATCTCTATTTCTAGAAGTTTTTCTCACTTAATAGAGCCCATTGAATATATCATTGAAATAGAATCTATTTCATAATCAATATTACTTAGTTGAAATTTAAACAAGTATCCTTTTTTAGACGCACCGTTAATTTTTAGTTCAACTATATTTTCATGCGCAGTTTGATTGTATATAGCTTCAACATTGTCAGTATATATTTTTACTAAGTCTTTATTAACATTGCTTGCAATTAAGTTTGAAGCATCGGTCGGACTATTACATACGATTTTAACTTTATTTAATCTTTTCTGTATACTACTATTGCCAAAGTCAAAAGTTTTGCTATACCATGAATATTTATTTGTAGAGCTATCCTTAAATAATTCCCACATTGAAACGCCTTCAGATAAATATATATCGTTTCTTGAACCAGTTACTCTTCCAAAGGCTCCTGGCACTTCTATTAAATCCCATCGTTTTCTTGTTAAACTCATTACCCATGCTTTAGAAACACCAGCATTGCTAAATGCAAATAACACTGATTCTGTACGTGGATCGTAAAGAACTTTAGGAGATATAAATTTACCATTAGCATCTTTATGGTCAATGTCATGCCAATTGTCTGAAGTTACATTAGAAGAATCTCCATATATATCTCTACCTATATTTTCAGTTTTTTGACCATTGTGCCAATATATTCCACTATAATCACAAAAGAACATGCCAACGTCAGTTACTAGTATAGAATCAGGACCTATGCATCCTACCCCTTCAAAAGTATCTTCTAAAGCCATTGAGTCTACATTGATAGTGTAAGTATTAGACAAATCAAAAGCATATAATTTTCCAGCCCACCATTGTATACAAGTAGGTACATCTGGAACTACACAAAAATCTTTAGCCCAATCAAAAGTGCTAAAAGCATTAGGTTGAGATTTAAAAATAAAGTTTTGAGCATTTTTTACTTCTGGGTGCCAACAATCAGCAACTACAAGATTACCTTGAGCTACTGTGGATAATTTATAATGCACCATTGTATCTTCTAAAGATTCTGGAACACCAGAAACAGCTTGATAGGTTGCTCCAGTAAACCCTTCGTCATCAACTACGTTGTAATAAAATTTATTTATACTATCATAAGGCCAAGGTTCTTCAAGTGACACTTCTTTTATAAGCCTATAAAACTCTTCTGCAGTGTTTTTTCTGTATATAGTAATAGCGCTAACTCTTTTTCTTGGTTCCCCTAAATATATTTTCAAGTTAGCATTTTTATAGTTTTTGCCTTGCGGATGAGCTGGTGTTGCAGCAAAATCAAACAAAGTTAAAGGCCCTTCTTGATATCCATCATAAACTAAACCTATTTTCCAAAAATATGTTTGGCCGTCATTAAAGTTGCTTAGTTTATAAGTATCTACTCCGTCTCCGTCTAAATCTTCTTGACCTGACTCTTCATTTCTAAATTCTACTACAATTCCAACAGGGAGATCTCCTCCTTTTGTTTTATAAAAATAAACACTATTATTTGCAGCTTCATAAGCTGCTCCTCCCGCAGCGCCATTAATAACATTGTCAGCCTGTATTAAATAATTTGCATCAGAGCCACCAGCGCCTGTAGTGTCATATCTAACAAATCCATTTTGATGTATTCCACCTAATGGACTCATAAATATTCTAGTTTCAGTTGCTCCCGAATAATAAGGAGATATAACTGATGGTCCTATGTTATTAATTCTTACTGGATTTAAAGTTGAATTATTTGACCATACTGTAGAACCTACAGGATTTATATCTGGATTATTACCAGCCATATTAGCAGGAGTCCATCTGTATATATATGCATTTTGTGGATTAGGACCTCTTGCTGACAACATTAACTCATCATGATTGTTTTGATAGTAAGCTATATCTTTTATTATAGATTTAATTCTTCCTGCATTTATTGGAGGTTGGGCTGTTGCGTCATTTTCAACTTGAGTAGATGTACCACCTTGTTGAAATAATTTATATAGCACACGATTATTAGAAAGTTCTTTACTATTGCTATTTAGGTTTCCACCACTATCATTAGTTGCTAAAAACCCTGAAGACCTGAATGCGTTTTTCCATCTAGTGTTTGAAGCTCCACCATTAATAATATGTCCT
>CERT01026659.1_pt1 | contig 10143 bp, 10 predicted proteins | sample 530691 | NCBI WGS metagenome assembly CERT01 (sample SAMEA2620861, study PRJEB7988) | marine metagenome | biome: marine biome (ENVO:00000447); feature: surface water layer (ENVO:00002042); material: "saline water (ENVO:00002010), including plankton (ENVO:xxxxxxxx)" | depth 5 m
ATTAAAATTTCAACTATCCTATCTCTAGCATTAGCAAACTTCTGTCTTTGCTCTGGTGTTAGATTACGTACATATCCTACACCCCAACGTAAGATTTTGAACAGTAATGGAGCCAGTAGAATAAGCAAACCGAAACCGAATAATAACTTACCAAACACCATTAATCCTTTGAACAAGAAACGTGGTAATGCTCTAAATGCTTTCTTAATATTATCATATTGTCTAGCAATCTTACCCATAAATCCCTGTTCTTTGTATTTCTCTTCTTTGACGTATGCTTCTATTTGAGCATCTAATTGGTCTTGTTGTATCTTAATCATGTCATCAAATTGTTTCTTGGTTGCCTCCATTGCAGATAAACCACCTAGAGATGCACCTGCACTTTTCAAACGTTGATTGAGGGCTAATCTATCCTGAAATTCCTTTCCTTCCATTATTTCTAATGCGGCTTTCTTTTCTTCCAATGTCGTTAAGGCAGAACCATCTCTTTTGAACAGACCCGTTTCTGGTATTCTCTTTGATATTTTAACAAAGTCTTCTGAGGCTTTTGTTAATTCTTTTTGTCTGTCTATTGCTCTTTTTTGAGCATCATACATCATGATAAAACCATCATTTATTCCCTTCAATTTGTTTGATATTTTCCAAAAAGGACTACCTACGAACAATCTGTTCATCATAATCCAAGCACGGCTTTTTGCAATCTGCTTGTTAAACGAAAATGTTAGTTTATCAGTAGAACTTGCTAAGGCTTCGTTAGCCGCCGCCATGTTGTAGATTTCTTTTGTCTCATCCGCCACTCTTTACCCTCCGTTTGATATTGTCTAACTCATCCGCTTGCATTTTCTCCGCTTCCCCATGTATGAGTAACATGTCTAACAACAAAGGCAACGGCGTATGTCGCGCTTCATTGGGACTGATGTTGAATGTTCTACAGTAGGTATACAATAGAATCTGCATACCTACTTTCAAATCAGTCTGTCTGCCTTGTAATCCCTTACGGATTAGTTGGCTTTTTTTGTATCAGCCTCCATCATCTCACCAAAGGGATTCGGAAGAACTTCCTTCAATTGTGACCCAATATAGGGACTCAATCTCAGCATTTCTATGGGAGACAACGAAGGTTCTGTTTTCTCAACGAACTCTTCTATCATATAACGATACATTTTATCCATGTTGATGTCAAGTTGTTGATTACCATCAACTTTCATCAAGGTTCCAAGTGCTTGTTCCACTTGAAGCCATGTGGGTTCCTTTACCCACACTTTCAATATATCGTCTGAATCAGGGCTAACCCTCAATTCATGGCATTCGGTATCACTTTTGGCAAATAGCCTACTCTTATCTTCTACTACTTTCATGTTTCTTTCCACCTTCATAAAAACCAACAAACAAACAATGTTGGTGGAAAATAATGGGTATTCTTGTGCTTTTTGAATACCCTCCCTAATAATCTTGATTTATGATTGCCCACATTCCCTTGTACTTGCAAGAATGCAATGTCCTTGCTGATAGTGTTAGATTCAGTTCTACTGGTCCCTTGTCTTCTGGGAAGGGGAAATCTACTGATTGAGTTATGAAGTCCCTTAGTTCTATCTCTATGAAATCACCATCAGCAATGCCTACATTCTCATCTGCTTGTAAGGTGTTGTCAGCATCCGAGTCAAACTCCAAATCCTTGCTGAATTTTAGTATTATCTTGTTGTCTGCACCTAGATGCTCTCCTTCCTGCCTAAGATAGTTGTAGATTTTCATGTCTGTTACAAGCATCGTGAAACTCAAATCATAGGTTCTTTGTCCACCAATGTGTGCAGAAACCATATCTTTGCTGTAGTTTCCAATGTATCTGTGAGCAGTTAGGTTGTTATTGATAGTGAGACTTCCATTCTTTATCTTAGCCCAAGTTTGTCCGTAAAGGGTGATTGTGCCGTCTGAGTAGAAATAAGGCTCTACGTTTCTATCTGGAGACATGGTGGCATTATCTCTGAAATTAGATAGTTTCTCTAGTTCATTCGTCTTACCGTTTCTAGGTGCATACCCAGAGGGAACATCAAACAATCTTCTGGACATCAAATCCAGAGAACACTTGAGTTCCTGTCCTTCCTCAAAGTTCATGGTAAAAGTATTGACTTGACAACCCGTCACTATTCTTGTGAAGATATCTGCATATGGGCTAGTATTATCTAGACCGCCTGTGTATCTGTTTGCGGCGGCTATATCTTCTTTCTCATAACTAACCTCAATTGCAAATGATGGAAGAGTTCCATCGTTTCTTTCCGTAAAGGTGTATAGCATGGCACTTGAACCTTCATCCGTGTCTAACTTCTCTAAGTCATTGTATGCCTCTAAAGCACCACTCATGACTCCCTTAGTCCAAGTGCTAGGGGCTGGAGGAAATATCTTGTTACCTTCTATTCTGTATATTCTAGTGGTATCATGTGCGGGTACGGCAAATCCAGTGTATCCATCAGTAACTGCGGGTAAATCATCATCAGTTGTGTCAATGGATTCAATCCTACCCAATGCATAATACAACCAAGCACCATGATTCATCGAGATATCCATTGATACACCTGTAACAGTAGAGCCTTTCTTGTATTGGTATGTGAGGTTTCTAGTTCCACCCAGAGCCAAGTTCATCTGTGCTATCTCAACTTCAAGTGAAGGAGGGGTGAAACTATTGACTAGACCTAGCCAATTGTCTGAGAGAAGAGAGGAAGTACCGTTTGTCGGGTTTACTGAGACACAGGGACTGCCGTATGCTTCCAATGTAGCAGTTACAGTAGTGGCATTGCCTGTGTTTTCTCCCAATGCAACCTCTGCATTCTCATCAAAGGTAAAAGCAGTAGCAGTATTTGACTTGACCATGAAAGACATAGTTTTGCTTGAGCCTGTAATTCTAATCATACAACCCTGATACAAATCTGGTACTAATACGTAGTTGTTAGTGAAATTTGCGTGAGGAGTCAATGTCGCTCCGTCTAAATCTGCATCATTACCCAAATATATGCTAGTTTCTGGAATAAATGTGGCAGAAGCACCTGCACCCGACCACACCTCATTTTGAATTATACTGTTAGTCGTTGCCATTACGTCACACTCCTACCCATTCGCTTCATCTCCACCGATAACCTATAACCTAATAGTTTCTTTCCTCTGTCATTTGCATCACTTCGACTAGTTATTTTAATCGTATCGGCACTTTCTCTATATGTCGTTCCACCTTCTGTAGTAGTTACCTGTGGCCGCAATGAATTGTTTTCTATGATATACCTTACGATTCTATACAAATCCTGAAGCCTAGTTCTACCAGTAATTTTGTTTCCGTCCGTGTTAACGAAGTCCCTACGATATAGAACCCTTATGTGTACTGTGAAGGTAAACGTATCATTCCTGACTGCATAGTCAATAGTAGGGTAACTGGTTGAATTGCTATCTTCGTAAATCACAATTATAGCACCGCTATCGGCATCTGCTCTCCTTCCTTCATTTGCCTCGACTGAGCGTACATCAACGATTTGAGGAACTGATACTGCACCATGTATCTGATTAGCATTTGCTAACGCTACAGAGGAGGCAGACCAATTATCCTTGAGTAGCCTCACTAAGAAGGTAACTTCATCCAATATTACTACCATTATTTTATCTCCTTTACTTTTGGAGCCTTTGCCATCTTAAATGACTGTATCATTTTCTTATTGGCTTCTAGCATCAATTCTTTAGATTTGATTAGGGATTGCCTTACTGCGCTTTCTATTACCTCACTATCTGTACGGTAGTAATTTTCTAACCCATGTTCTTTCAGATATTCTTCCATATCCATTTCTCTTCTAATGATGTCTTTTCGTAGAGTATCAACATCTGCGGCTTTAGTCATTAGTGCGTTTGCTTCCTCTATTGACATAATATCAGTCCACGAATACGATAGTCTCCTTCTTACCATCAATTATCTTATTCGCTTCCTCAATTAATATGTCATGTTTTGCTCGTAAGTCAATATTAGAGCCTGTCTCAGCGATTAGTATGGAGTTATCGTCATGACGAATGACTTCTGCCGCTACGAACTTGGTTGCGGCATCATGAATAGAAGCGGGTACTCTAGCATCTCCCGCAACATAGGATACCTTCAAGGAATGACTCCTACGATATGGGTATTCTTGTCTGAATAGAACTATACCCTCATCAGATAGTTTCCAGAAGTCTTCGTTTCTACCTTGATTCTCTATTGTGGCAAAGCCAGTCACCGTACCAAATGTAGAGGTCAAGACGTTATTCTTTCCGTCATCTCCCGGCAAGAGAGAAGTAATGCAAACAGTATCAGAATACTCTGTATCTACAGACGCATAGAAGAAATCAGAGACATGGTAATTCTTGCCATTGACTACAATTGTACTTCCGCTTGATGGGTCTACTGCTATGATAGATTTAGCACTATTTTCCATTGTAAATTTAGCAGTCTTTGCAGGAAACACTTCATTGATGCAATCAGCAATCTGACTTGCCGTTGTCTTAGGACCATAATCATCGTAGAAGTCTTGAACCGAAGATGTGTTCTTCAAATCAAACCTTAACTTGGCAGGTAGCCCTACTGTCAATGATATTGTCCAATCGCTTGTTGTTGCTGTTGAAGGAACCTTTAGTTTAGCCGTCACACCTGCTAAATCTACGTATTCGTTTCCTTGCCAAGCCTCCAATCTCAATATCTTCTGTATCTTTCGATGTTGCAATTTGATGAATCCTACGTAATCCTTCCACTCTCTAACAGGATAGTGAGCCAATCTGCCATAGTTGAAATCATGTACTTCATTATGATAAATCAGAGGTCTGTAAGACATCTTGGTCTTCTCATCTATCTTATCCTCCACCCTTTTGATTATCTTTCCTACTTCTGCCTTAGTAGGAGTTGTATTAGTGCCAAATTGGGCTATTTGCAAGAGATTTGAGACATCTGTGTGGGTAGTATAGTATCCATTACCCTCATCATATTCTCCTGCGTTAATGTTTGTAAAATCACTAGGGGAACTAACCTTGCCCATCTTAATCACCTCTTCTGTTTCCTATCTTATCTATTAGTGATTTTAAGGTTTTGAGAGATTTATTCAATGTTAATAACAAGGTCTGATTCTTCTGTTGTAATGTTACTCTCCCTCTAGTTTTTGTTTTCTGTTGGGTAAATCTAGAAGTAGAACCTATGTCCCTTTGTAGTTCACCAGAAGGTATTGCCTTTACTACGGCAATATCCTGTTTGATTTGCTTGTCTATTCTTATTGCTACTACTCTTCCAGTCTGTTCAAAGTCTGCTTCGTATGGTGCAGTTTCCAAGAGATGCTTGAATCTGTTCCAGAATCGTTGTTTGATTATCTTTATCTTTCTAACATACTGTTCTGGTGCTTCATCTGGATAATCTTGTATGTAATTTTGAAATACTTCATCCGTAATGTAGGCTGTATCAGACATGTCAACAAGTCTAGGAGTAGTCTCATCTTCTGCATTATCAGATTCTTTACCCTCTTCCATTATGTTGTCTAATTCTCTAGAACCAGCCCTATAGTCACCTTCTAATTCACTAGGATTGATATCAGTAACTTGACGTTGTTCTTCCTCTAATTCCTCATCTATATCTGAGTCAAATACTTGTGAATACTGATAATCAGAAGCCTCTTCCAATCTTTCCTCTATTTCTCCCGGTTCTGTCTCATCTACAAATTTTTCATCAATCATGTATTCGTAGAATTTTATTGATGGTTTATCGAAATTAACCGATTCGTTATCACTAGTTATATCTTCAAGAAGTTCTCTATTCTTATTGGCTTCTACCTTTTCTTGGTCTTTTATTTGTTTACTCCTAACCTTAGTTCTTGAAGTAGTTCCTTGTGTGAAAAGATTTTTGAAAGTTAATGGGTCAGTCAAATCTTTAGTTACATTTCCAAGACTCATTTCATAATTCAAAGAGTACTCAAATATCAACACTCCTAAGTCTAATGTCATATCTTTAGGCACTAGATATTCTTGTATCTCATAGTGATGTTCTGGTTTACTCAAAATATAACCGGACTCATCCCTTTCTCCAAAATCACCAGTTGTCTTTCTAATTGTATTTGAGATGAAAGCCTCCTTGAAATTTTCAGATTGTTTCAATGAGTTCAGATAATTAATTATCTTTTTCAAATCATCGTAACTAGAATCTGGTTCATCGGTTGGCAAATCATATGTTTCCCTTTCCGCAAATAGTCCAGTTGTTCTTATCTCACTTGATGCCTTATCTCCCATAATAGTTAGTGAGTGTGTTCTAGGGTCACTAACAGTAAAATCTGTTGCCTTTGCACCACGATAACTTTCTTTTCCATCCTGTCCCTTCTTTGGGTTTTGCACATAGTAAACATCAAAGAAACCAGATTCAGGGTCTTCCATTCTCTGAGTTTCATAAGCCATTAATTCCTCTCTTTTGGTTTCTATTTTTCTTTTAGGAGTTCCATCTTCATTTTGTTCATTTGACGCTACATACTGTAGTCTGGGTTTTCCTTCTATTTTGGTTCTTCTAATTCTTCTTGTCTTTTTATTTGTCTCTTTATCTGTAACTGTAGTTGACTTTAAATCCTTGAGTTTACCAAAACCATATTTCTCAAACATCTTGTTCCAATACTCGTATGAATTAACAGTAACAACCATAGTAGGAGCATTACTGTTACCTTTTCTAGTCACACTAATGGATTGTCTGAGAATATCCTCATCTATGAGAGGACTTTCAGTCATAAAGAAGTTCATCATTTCTACTTGTCTTGACTCTTCGTCTTCCCTGCTCAATGCTGGTTTCTCTACTTGAGGTCCATAAGGTAGTCTCATTGTTCCTCTATCATAACTATAGCCAACTAATTCGCTTCTGTTTTCAATCAGTTCCTTTATGGACATGTTGTCTAATGAGGGCACACCAGAATCAGATGATGTTATATTCATTTTTGACCTTAGATAGAACTTATCTCCATCTTCTACGTTAATCTGAAACTGTTGTTTTCTTTGCTCAAACTCTTCTCCATCTCGCACGACTTTAAATTTCTTGAGCAAGACATTCTCTCCGCCATCATCAGAATAAAGTGTCATATTTTCTATCTTATTTTGAAAATTCAATAAAGCCCTACGCCAAGCATCATTGGAAAACTTGTATTTTTCCGTATTCATTTCTGTAAACTTATGGTTAAAGGTAATTCCTCGCATTGATTTCTTGGCTTTTTTCATGGTGTTTGTTGGGTTTTGAGCCAAATCATGTAGAATGTATCCTACCATTAACTCAAAAATTCTGTTTCTTGTGTTTCCCTCTAGTAGTTCTAAGGCACTACGGTCCAATGCTCTTTCTGGAAGTGCTATTACTTCTTTGAGGGCATTAGGTATGGTGTTACCTTCCTCATCTACTAGTGGTATTCTGATGTCCATATTATGCCAACCACTTTGCCCATGCGATACCCTTGCTCATTGCAGATGCTAGACCAAGACCGCTAGACGGTGGTGTGTAGGACATTTGACCTGTTTGTGGGTCTATCCAGTATGGATTATTCATGTTGTCATAACCCGCAGGTGGTATAGGATATCCAGATTGATTGTTGAAGGCCATATGTTGTTGTTGCATCATTGCATTTGCTTGAACGGAAGCGTTACCCCCAGTTATCATTGATGGGTCTACTCCACTAGGATTAGCAACAGGAGGCTGACTACTTCCTTGTCCTTGTGAAGCAAAACCCTGAGATTCTAGATATTGTGCTTTAGCCATTCTTCTTTGCATTATTACTTCTGAGTTAATTGCAGAAGCAAGAAGTGTCTGTAGGTCTAGATTGATGTTAGCCTCAGTTATTGAACCCATAGCGGCAACTGCATCTGGAGACATTGTTATGTCACCATTGTTATTTGTTACAAACGCTAATTGTGGTAGCATCTGACCCAATACCTTCTCTACGGTATCAGTCATCAATTGTGCTAGTGCGGCTAGAAATGCTTCTCCATGATACTGGAAGAAGTCCTCTACGTGGTTCTCTTGCAAGGTCAACAGATTGTTCATTGTTTTGAACTGAGCCTGTTGATTAGACTGCATTGTATTCATTAAAGTGCTATTACTAGTGCCAAATAATCCCATTTTACTCACTTCCCTCTTCTTGTTCCTCTTCTATTTTTGCGCCCTCAGTCAATAAAACTTTCATTCTATCTCCTACCGCATTGTGTTCTATGATTAACCTGAACAACTCAGCCTCTTTAGTTTCTTCTGCTCCAGATGGAGGTTTAATTGTCCAACCCAATGCCGAGAGAGATTGTATATCTGATTCTTTCAGACTCTTTAGTGGCCCTGCTGACAACGGATTTAGCGTTTGCATAGTAGGAGCCTTTGGTATGTATGCGCTGAAAGACAGACCATGTTCCTCTGCTAGTATCTGTTGTTCTAGCATTTCATACTGTCTGTGTATAGCCGCATGCTTGTCACAATAAGTACCTCTCATGGGATACCCCTTACGTACCTTGTGTAGTGGCAAAGGGGGTCTTAGATTATCACTGGCATCCCATACTTTGTGAGTACCGCACACTACGCATCTATCTTTGATATTGTATGCAAACTTGTATGGTACTTTCAGAAATGTCTTGTTTTCTGGTTTCAGTACCTTTACTATTTCTTTCAACTGTTTCTTTGGTTTTACGCTTTTGTACTCATATGTGGTAATCGGTCCAGAAGACCTTGCGGCATCTAGTTTATTTAGAAACACGGATGAAGCCGTTGGTGTTTCTGCCCCTATTAATGAGGGCATCTGGTATTGCATTGACATGTACTTCCCGTATCAGTAGTCCTTTATCATTGTTAGGACACCTCTGTAAACCATCTCTGAGTCCGATTTAGCACTAACTATGTATTTGAAACAAGGTATTCCCTTGTCGTTTAACCTTTGCATTCCGTCCCTAAATGCAGAAAAAATTGGGTGTTTTTCTATTGGTCCATCGTGGTCATACCTGTCTTTCCATAAATCGTATTTGTTAGCCCATATTCCTACTGCTAGAGGATAATCTGACTCTCTCTTCTTCTTTCTTTTACCGTTGGGTAGGCTCCATTCAGAAGCACATATGGTATCAACGAGAAACGTCCAACACAACTGCTGTTCTATGTCATAGTGTTTATTCATGTGCCTATCGTCTATCATGAAAATGATGTATTTGACTCTACGACTTCTCATATCGTGTATCCAATCGTTCCAATATGTTACTTGCCCACCGATATCAGCACTTTTTACAGTATGAGCATCACCATCTAGTTTGACATATTTCCTAGTTGCTCTACCCTTGCCGACTGTCCTTTCTCTAATATCAGGAACCTCACCTCTTGTTCTGAGTTGATGATTCATTGTGGTTTTACCTGCTTGGGTAGCACCGTATATTCCAAAGTTAATCGCATGTACCCTTTGGTATATTTTGTTTAGTCCCTCGACTATCAGAATAGCGAACCCTGCCATCACTGACAAGGTATCACCACAGATGATTCCAGAAATCTACTGCTCCATTCCAAGCAATTGATAGAGTGTTTATTCCTGCTATAGCAAATGCTTGTCCCAATACAAAACTAGTGAGCGATGCTACTCCACCCCAAAACCAGAATCTAGCCCTTAGAAACCAGATATCAGCAGAGTGCGCTCTTTGTAAGTCATATGCGAGCGTAGACTCATCCATTCCGAATAGTATTTCGCTGACCATACATATTCCTCACACTACTGTTCTACTGTCAAGAATGTTGGGTTAACACCTTGTGGTTCAGGTTCTAGGTTTGGTAGATTGCTGTCACCGTATATGTTTGACATAGGATTTGCTTGTTGGAATGACCTGATAGAATCCCTAACTCTCTTGCGGTTATCCTCTTCCCTAGCCATTCTCTGCCAATATGCGTCAATTCTTCTTTGAAGTAGCCATTCCTCTATGAAATCGTTGAGGAACAAATCAAAGAAGGCTTTGATACACATTATTCCTCCTACCGTAACCACTCCAAAGAGAAGTGCATGTTCTAGGTGTCCATAAGGAAATGTAATTCCGTATTGGGCATAGAAGAAGATATTCATTCCACTAATCGCACCAACAAATAGTATCGTCATTACTAGTCTTGTGTCTGTATCTATACTTGGCATATTA
>CERT01020282.1_pt1 | contig 10090 bp, 10 predicted proteins | sample 530691 | NCBI WGS metagenome assembly CERT01 (sample SAMEA2620861, study PRJEB7988) | marine metagenome | biome: marine biome (ENVO:00000447); feature: surface water layer (ENVO:00002042); material: "saline water (ENVO:00002010), including plankton (ENVO:xxxxxxxx)" | depth 5 m
TTACAACGTATTTCTTGGATCAATGACAAGAGGAACACATCCAAGTCACTCTCAACAGATTGCAATCGGAAGAAATATAGACGCAGCACCAGGTCAGGTAGCTATCGGAACAAGTGGTCTTGGTAAAGTTTACAATGAATTTGACACAGACAATGCTTGGTCACAAGGCTCGGATGAACGCTTGAAACAAGACATAAAAGATTCAGCATTGGGGTTAGATTTTATTAACGATCTTAGGCCTGTAACTTACAGGTGGAAACCGAGCAATGAACTTCCAGAAACATTTCCAATGTACGATGAAGAAAACCAAAGAAACACAGATATTGTAATGACAGGTTTGATTGCACAAGAAGTCAAAACAGCAATAGAAACATCTGGCGTAGAAAGGTTTGGCGGTTGGGGCGAGGACAATGATGGAATACAACAAATCAAAAAAGAGTTATTTGTTTTTCCTTTGATAAATGCAGTTAAAGAATTAACCGCCAAACTAGAAGCGGCAGAAGCAAGAATAAAAGTATTAGAAGGATAATATATGGCATTGGCAGATTCAGTAATAGGAGTAGCAGGTAAAGTCCTAGATAAATTTGTTGAGGACAAAGACCTCAAAGCTAAGCTTGAGCATGAAATGAAAATGCAGTTGCATAATGCAAATTTAGCTCAAGTAGAAATTAACAAAGCAGAGGCTACACATAAATCAATATTTGTAGCTGGATGGCGACCCGCTTGTGGATGGATATGCAGTATCGCCCTACTTTATCATTTCGTCATTCAACCAATCATAGTGTTTGTGCTTTCAGCAGCAGGTTATTCTTATGATTTACCTTCTTTTGATATGAGCAGCTTGATGACTGTGCTGATGGGTATGTTGGGATTAGGCGGGTTGCGAAGTTTTGAAAAATCAAAAAACTTGACTAAATAACTCTCTCATTGGTTATTTTTAATATCTTGTTGGTTTTACAACAAACAGGGAATTTACATGTTAGATATATTAAACACAATCGTATACGTTATAGCAGTAGCTTCTGTTATTTCTTCAATAACTCCAACTAAAAAAGACGATGCGTTCATGGCTAAAGTTATGAAGTACGTTGATATGCTTTCTTTGAACATAGGACAAGTTAAAAAGCGTATGCAAGATGCAGGTAAGTAAATATGGCAGGATTCAAAATTGATGTTTTCAGCGGTAAAGCACCGAAGGTATCGGGCAGACTGTTGCCTGATGATATGGCGCAAATCGCTGACAATGTTAAATTAGAATCAGGCCAGCTTAGACCTTGGAAGGACAATCACAGTCAATCCACTACCTTTTCAGGTAGCACCAAAACTATATTCAAATACAGTGGAACTCATTGGTTTTCATCTACAGATGATGTAGATTTTTTACGTTCACCTATAGCTGAAGATCCACATGGAAGAGTTTATTGGACAGGTGAGACGTATCCTAAAATGGCTGATGCTTCTACAGCCACATCTGGTTCGGGAACTTTTCCTGGTGGTAGCTTCAGATTAGGATTAACTAAACCTGGAAAGCCTAGCCCAGCCATTACTGGTACTGCTACAACAGGTGCTGAAGAGCAAAGTATTGCTTATGTAGTAACTTGGGTATCTACATTTGGTGAGGAATCAATGCCTAGCGATGTAACAACATCTGATATTGTTACTTTTCGCGCAGGTCAGACAAGAACAATTACGTTCCCTTCTCAACCAACAGGAGCTTACGCAACAACAAGTGGTAAGTTTAGACTGTATAGAACAAATATAAATGGGGAGTTTCAACACGTAGTTGACGTTGCTTTTGGCACAACAACTTATGTAGATGCTGTAGAAGATTCTAATTTAGGTGAATTATTACAGACAGGAGATTGGGAAGCTCCGCCAGATGAAGTAACTTCAGCTCACCCTGATGGCGCTATGAAGGGATTGGTTATGCTCCCAAATGGAATTTTTGCGGGCTTCTCAGGGCAAACTATTTGTTTGAGTGAACCTTTTATGCCTCACGCATTTCCTAAAAAATATCAATTAACCACTAGAGACGACATAGTAGCACTAGCCGTAATAGGTAATGGACTTTTAGTTACCACAAAAAACAAACCTTATTTAGTAACGGGTTCTGACTCTGCATCAATGAGCATGATTGAAATGGATTCTAATCAATCCTGTGTATCAAAACGCTCTATGGTTGATATGGGTGACTATGCAATCTATGCAAGTCCAGATGGGCTGGTTATGGCAGGTTCACAGGGTATACAAGTTATAACTGAGAATGTAATTACTAGAGATCAATGGCAAGCGTTAGTACCCTCCTCTATGGCTGGTTATTTTTATGAAGGTAGATACGTAGGTTTCTACAATGATGGTAGTAATCAAAAAGGTTTTATCTTTGATCCTAGAGGCGGAAAAAATTCATTTGTTGATTTAGATTTTTATGCACATGCTGGTTTTAATGATAAAGAAGCCGATAAGTTATATTTGTTAATTAGCGGAACTTTGTATGAGTTTAATGCAAGCACAAACTTAAAAACTTACAAATGGAAAAGTAAAAAGTTTTATTTTGATAGACCTATATCTCCAGCTGTAGCAAAAGTAGATGCTGATACTTATAGCTCTAATATTACTTTTAAAATTTATGCTGATGGCGCGCTAAAACATACACAATCTGTAGGCGATTCAAATATGTTTAGATTGCCTAGTGGATATAGAGCAAAACAAATAGAGGTACAGCTAGAAGGAACACAAGACGTTAATCATGTTTGTGTTTATGAAAGTCCACAAGAGGTAGTCTAATGACTACGCTTAAAGTTACACACCAAGGCGCAACTAAAATGGCTGGTATAGCACCAGTGGTTTCTGGAGAAAACGCCAAAGCCATACAAGCAACGAAAGAAAACGTAGAGGTTTTAACTGGTGTCAGAGGCAATCCATTAGACCAAGCAGTTACCTATAGAGCCTTACTGGATCAAGGTATAGTAGAGCTTGCTAGAAACAATATCAGTATAGGTGGCAGCAATTCTGTTGAGATAAAAACTGTAACTCAACAAGATGATTTAGCAATACCGCCTACTCCCACAGGATTACAAGCTAATGCAACATTTACTGAAATACTATTATCTTGGGATCAAGTTCTGTTAGATAACTTTGATATTTATTCACATACAGAAATATACAGAAACACATCTGACACGATTGGTAGTGCCATTATCATAGGTACAACATCAGGTAGCCATTGGACTGATTCAGTTGGTTACGGACAAACTAGATATTATTGGATCAGGCACGTTTCTAAATTTGGTGTAAAAAGCCCTTATCACCCAACTGTTAATGGAGAAAGTGCAACAACTTTGGCAGATGTAGGCGCAGTTATGACCAACATAAGTGAATCTATTAATGATTTACCTGGTTATAGCACTTTGGTTAATACCACTATTCCTACTTTAATCTCAAGTGCAGGTGTAGCAAGTACACAAATTATTAGATCTAACTCAGCTCCAACAGCTAGAGGCGATGGCTCAGCATTACAGCTTGTTGATCTTTGGATAGACACTAACGACAACAATCAAGCCTATACAAGAAACTCATCAAATAATGGTTGGGAAAAGGCTAGAGATTCTAGTTTAGTTACGTTGGTTGGTAATACCTCATTTACAGGTAGTACACTTACCAGCGCAATAGCCACAGCACAAACAAACATAACTACAGCAACTGGAACTGCAAATGCAGCCTCAACATCTGTATCCAATTTAAGTGCATTAGTAGGTAGCGGTAATGACGCTGATGGCAATGCTTATAGTGCTAGTAATACAGTCATACAGCATGTTACGGCTAATGAAAATAATTCCCAGTCTTCATTGGTATTACAAACAGATGCTAATGGCTCTGTAGCTCAAATGATATTGCATTCCAATGCAAGTGCAGGAACAAGCCCAACATCTGTTATTACATTTAGAGCAGATAGTTTTGCAGTTAGTAACAATAGCTCTACAGATGTATTCCCATTTATTGTTGATGGCGGTGTTGTTTTTATGGACACGGCTCGCATCAAAGATGGTGCTATACAAAATGCAAAAATAGGAAGTCTTGATGCTTCTAAAATAAATGCAGGTTCTATAAGTGCTGACAGGATAGCTACCAGTTCATTAAGTTTTGACAAAATTATTGGTAATACTGTTAGCGTAAATGAAGCTCAAATTACAAATTCAGCCGTAACAAATGCCAAATTAGCGAATGCTTCAATAGACACTGCTAAGGTCGGAAGTTTATTTGCTAATACATTAAGTGGTGATGTATCAAAAGCTGTAGCTGGATCATTGGCAAGTACAGTAAGTTATCAAAATAGATCAGATACATTTTCCTCTGCCATTGTAGAGCTAGGATTAGCTAAACCTACTCATACAAATGGTTGGAATCCGTATGCTGCTTACAACATCAATAAAGTTAATACGGAAAAGAACTCTTGGATGTATGTGTGTTTAGAAATGGCTGCTTGGAATGTAAATTCACAAGGCGGTACAGCTTCTGAAACTGCCTCTACTTCAAGTGCTACTTCTGCATTCGGAAATGGTTATGATGGTTCTGCTATAACCAGTACATTTTTAACAGGTGTATCAGGATCACATGCAGCAAATGTAATTACTGTAAATCAATATGTGGCTACTGAAGTGGTAGCAGGTGATATTGTTTTTGTAGGTTCAGAAGAAAGAACAGTTACAGGCAATACTGTTGTATTAGGTTCAAGAATTATAGGTTATTCAGGGTCAAGTTTTTCTGGATCACCTACCAGTTTCAGTTTTAAAGAGTCTGTAACTTCAGGCAATGTCGGTAAATATGTAAAAGTTGCTGAAATACAATGGGTAGCAGTAGATACAGCATTTAATGATTTTGCTATATCAGGCACATTTAATTCTGACGGATCAGCTGTAACGCATGGTGTTAAGGCTAGAGTCAGAATGAAAGGACAGTCTACAGGTACTGATCAAGGCACTCTTACAATCAATATAACTAGCGCTACTGGCTTTTTAATGGGGGTAAGGTAATGGCTTGGGTTAGATGGAAAGACGGCGCATTAGTAGAAAATACCCTACATCAATCAGAAGGTATTGGTGATGATTGGCGAGAAGTCATAGATGAAGTTGTAGATACTGTAGATAAGATTGTTGTTATCGTAGAAGAAGACGGCAAGCTCTACAGACGCACACAGGCTATCGATTACACCTACGCACAAAAAAGAGAACAAGAATATCCGCATGTAAAAAATCAGTTGGATATGATCTATAAAGATCAAATTAACGGCACTACTACTTGGAGAGACTTGATAACGTCAATCAAAGAGAAATACCCTAAAGAATAAGGATTTCTCTCCCCTTTTTGCTCATATAACCTCGCAAAAGGAACTATGACTCTTATTAGGTCGGATATTAGATTAGTGTGGGATTCAGTTCTGCCAGGACTGCGTTACATCAAAGATAAGTGTAATGCGCCTTGGCGGCCAGAAGATATATATGCGAATTGTGTATCAGGTAATGCAGATATATTTTTAGTAAAAAACTACCCACATAGATTTGCTGTCGTACAGGAAAAAACCTGTCCGTTTAGCTTAGAAAAAAGCTTTTTGATCTGGATTGCTTATGACGAATCCAATGATTGGGGAGCTGCTAATTATTTAAGGGAACTAGAGGAAATAGCAAAAAGCTATGGATGTAATTCTGTAGAGTTTTGGTCGCCTAGAAAAGGTATGCAAAAACTTACGGAAAAAGCTGGCTACAAGCCAGAATCAACAATTTATAAAAAAAGGATCTGAATATGGGTGGTGGCGGAGATAACAGAATAGAAGAAACTGAAGAACAGCGCGAATTGCAAAAAATAGCCGCTGAGCAATGGAATGACTATCAACTCAACATGATTCCATTGGAAAACGAATACATCAAAGATGTATTTAATTTAAGAAGTCCTGAAATGATGGAAAAAGCTAGAGCTTTTACTATGTCTGCAATGTCTCCTGAGTATCAAAGACAAGATGCTGAGGCTACCGCGATTTTAAACGAAAGGGGTTTTGATCCTTCTTCACAAGGTTACATTGAAAGAAGCAAAAGTTTATCAGAAGCGCAAGCCAGAGGTATTGGTGGTGGTTTAACTAGAACCAATATGGAGCAACAAGACAGAGCATATCGTGGTTTAGAAAACGTAATGAAGATGGGTTCTGGACAGCAAGGAGAAGCGCTTACAGGCCTAACTGAAATAGCCGACCTATCAGGTAGATATGCTCAAGAATCAGCCGCAAAAGGCTTTAATAAAGCCACAGGACGCAGAGAATTAGCTGGATCTGTAGCAGGTATGGGTTTTGGTTCTGCTATGGACAATCAAGGGTATGGCGGAATGAGTAAATGGGGAGGTATTGGCTAATGTCAGATACTATGAGAGAGACTGTAGAGCGCTTGTATGGTCGTATGCCAATTTCTAACCCTTATGCAACGACTGGTCAATCCATAGGCGCTGGAAGTTATGATTACCAAGCACCTAATACACAACCTTTTTTAATAAATCCCGGCGCATACACAGGTGACGATCAAGCATCAAGGACAGCAGCAGCAATCGCTAGAGCGCAATACGAAGATTATAAAAACAGATTTGTACCTATTAGAAACATGTTGGTTGAGGAAGCTACTACAGGCTATCAAGATCAATTAGATAAATCTTTGCAAAGAACAAGATCCGCAGTATCAGGAGCTTACGATAGAGCTGAGGGTATGCAACGTAGACGACTAGAAAGATATGGAGTCAATGCTCCAGGTGCTGATTTTAGTAGAGACGAAACTTCAAGCATGGTGGGTGGATTAAATGTAACTCGCCAAAGATCTAAAGAAAGAAAAATGAATTTGGCTTACGGCGGTATGAACGCTGGAGCTGTATCAAGGAGTAGTTAATGGCTGGTTTAATTGGATTAGGACAAGTACAACGAGGTAGAGCTGCAAATACCATTAGCAAGTCTGCTGGTATGGAGTTTCAACGTAACCAAAGCAACATGGCTATGGATGCAGCAAGAAAAGCTCAAGAACAACAAACATTAGGTATGGGCGCTGGAATGGGCGCTTACTATGGAGTTCAACAAGCTGGCGCAAACGTAGTTGGTTCTACTGTTGGTTCTACTGTTGCCCCCGCAGCTGTAAGTACTTCAGCAGCAGGAGCGGCTGGTGGTGCTAGTGCAGGTGCAACTGGAGCAACAGCAGGAAGTGCAGCAGCTGGAGGATCAGCAGCAGCAGGTGGAGCTTTATCTACCGCAGCCTCAGCAATACCTTATGTAGCAGCTGGTATAGCAGTAGCAGCGCTATTCAACAAATTATTTGATTAAATTATGGCTAGATTAAATCCAGGTGGTTTCGCAGCGGGCTTTGAGTCAGGTTTTGGCTTGGTGCAAAAGGCAAAAAAAGACAAACGTGACTTTGAACTGCAACAAGAATCTTTAAGACAAAAAGCTCTTGATAGAGAACAAGATCAACTTAACAAAGACAGAACTTTTGGTCTGAATGAAAGAAACATAGCTTCACAAGAAGCTTTAAGAAAAGAACAAACTAAAGAAATAGGTGCTAGATTAAACATAGCTGAAAAAGACTTAGAAATACGCCAAGAAAACTTAGATTTTCTTAAACAGAAACTACCACTTGAATTGCAAGAATTGGAGTTAAAAAAACAAACAGCACAAAGCCAAACAGAAATTGCACAATTAAATGCTGACATCAAAGCTAAAGAATTAGAAATTAAAGAAATTGATCAACAGATCAAACTAGGTGATAAGGACAGAATAGAAAGGAAGACTGACGCTGAAATAAATGCCAATGAAGCTTTAACAAGAGAGCGTGAAGCTAAATCTGTCAAACAAGAAAACCTTAATGATATTGAAATTGCCAGAAAAGCAGAAGGTGTTATCAGAGAAATTATAGAGGGAAACCTTCCTTTACAATCACAAATAGATGACCTTGCTGGTACTCAATATGACTTAAATAAATATCTTGATCCTGATCAAACAGCAGCGTTAGAAAAAGTTACAAAAGCTTGGTCTAAAGCCGCAGATCCTAATAGTGGTATAACAATCCAATCGTTAGTACAAGAAGATGAAATCTTAGATGCACTAGATTTAGTTTTTCACGAACAATTCAATATAAACCTTGATAAGGGTGTAAAAGGAAAGCATTTAGCGCAAATACTTTCTTTGCCAAGTGAAATGATCAAGCAATACGGCGTGTCTGGTGATCAAGTATTACTGGAAATGCTGGTTACAAGAGATGACGGAACACTTTATGTTGCACCCGCAACAGTAGGAAGACAAAACAGCGCAACCGATCCTGTTCAAACTGTATCTGTACGAACCATATTAGATCAAATCAGTGGACATAATGTGATAAGGGGGATGGTTAAGAATTTAGAAGGCACAGGTAAATTAGAAAAATTACAAAGGATGGCTTCAAGCAGAGTCAGAGCTGCTGACGAACCAGCAGTAAGATTGAGAGCGCAACAAGATGCTTTGGATGCTTGGGACAAATTAAAAACTACAGAAAGAGAACAGCTCAAACTTGACGGCATTGAGACTAAAGCCCAATACGTTATGGACAGAGTGAATATTGCTGTGTCTTCTAGTTTTTCAGATCCTGATACAAGATTCCCAGGGGTTAATTTAGCTGGTTTAAATTCAGCTTTAGAAGGCGGTCTTAACCTTGCTCTGAAAAGAGGTCTTCCTGCTGATATTGATATTTCTACACTGACTTTAGATTTTAAAGTTGAGCTGTTTAATGAAGCTTTGAAAATAGGACGAAAAGCGCCTAAAGGTGAAGAACAAAATGCAGCTGATCGTTATGTTGCAGATACACTTTTAAAAACATATAGAAAAAATTAGGAGTTAATGGTGAGTACAGATCCATTTGGCTTCAAAGACAAAAACCGATCTCCTTGGGAGCAAGACAGCCCTTTTACGACCAAAACAAGTAATGCTTTTGGTTTTGAAAATTATCAAAAAGAAGAAGAGCCAATAGAACAATCTGATGCTGGTGAATTTACTAAAGGTGTACTCAGCGGTGTAGATACAGTTCAAGCATTGGCTGGTGGTGCATACGCACTTGCTGGTGAATATTTTGATAACGAAGACATGTTTCAAAAGGGTCTAGCCTACTATGAAGAAAACATGCGAGAAGCTTCAGCTTATGCACCAGCAGTAGGTTCATATAAGGATGTTGTTCGTGAAGATAGTTTCTCTGGTGATTTTTATAAGACATTAGAGACTTTTGGTAGAGCTGCTGATTACATCAATTACATGGCGGGTAATGTTATTCCATCAATAGGGTCTAGCCTTCTTGGTGGTGGTCTTACAGGTTTTGCAGCAAAAAAAGGAACAGAAAAATACTTACAAAAGAAAGTAAAAGACTACACGAAAGAAGCTATTAATAAAAAATTATTAACAGCATCGACTGTGGGAACAGTAACGGGTGCATTTGGTGTTTCATCATCACAAATCAGCGGTGATGCGTTTATGGAAATCTATGAACAGACTGGTAACAGGTCAACCACAGAGGCATTAATAGCAGGTGTAGCTGGTGGTGCTTTAGATATATTAGTTCCTGTAAGAGCATTAAAAAAAATTGGCGGCTCAGCCCTAGACGATACTCTAAAAAATCTAGGTCAAAACAAGAAATTTTATGATGGATATTTTGCAGAAGTTTTATTGACTGGAGGGGTTGAAGGCTTAACTGAAGCCGCGCAAGAAGCGATTACTCTGTCTGCTGTAGATGTTGCAAGGTCAGGAAATAATACACTTGGTAATTGGACAGAAGAATTTATAGAGAATGTTAAAGATCCAAACAACACAGAAAGACTTATCAATAGTGCTATAGCTGGCTTTATAGGCGGTGGTGGAGTTAGTTTGGTTACTTCAGGCGTAAATACTATTCAAGAAAAAAGAACCATAGAAAGGTTAGCCAATACTGGTCAAAAAATTATAGACACACTTGAAGAAGGCGAACCTACTGTTGTTCCAGAAGGTATTGCATTTGATGAGACAGTTACCGAAGGTGGAGCTGGAAGAACTGTAGAAGAACAAATACAAGATTTT
>CERT01067050.1_pt1 | contig 10035 bp, 7 predicted proteins | sample 530691 | NCBI WGS metagenome assembly CERT01 (sample SAMEA2620861, study PRJEB7988) | marine metagenome | biome: marine biome (ENVO:00000447); feature: surface water layer (ENVO:00002042); material: "saline water (ENVO:00002010), including plankton (ENVO:xxxxxxxx)" | depth 5 m
CTTCCAGTTACTGTAAGTGATCCAGAAATATCAGCTGAACCTGAAAATGGAAATGGAGTTGTACCTGATGTACCACTTGTACCAGATGAACCTGCAGCTCCTACTTCACCGGATAAATTAACAACCCAACTTGATTTAGTTCCAGAACCACCTACTACTGTAACATTTACAGTAAGGTTACCATTAGCTGAATTGTAAGCAGTAACTTCTCCTGCCATATAATTAGCATCATTACTAGCATCTGTAACAATAGCAGTTTGTCCAGTTGTCCAAGATAAACCAGTCTCTACTACAAAAGTTTGAGAACCAAGAGCTATTGTTTCATTTGTAGACGAAGTTGTTTTATACTTATCTCCATCACCACCAGCAGCACCTGAAGTACCATTTGTACCCGATGAACCGCTTGAACCAGAAGTTCCCGATGAACCACTTGAACCAGATGTACCAGATGTACCAACTGTACCTGAAGTACCAGATGTACCAGATGTACCAACTGTACCCGAAGTACCAGATGTACCTGAAGTTGAATTTCTTTGAGTGAAAGTTACAGCACCACTACCTGTATTATAAGCAAGCATGAATGGTGCACTAGCAGAGTTTGTTATACTACCGCTTCGTATCCCAAAACTTCCTGTTATATCAACAGATCCCGATACTATTATATCGTTTTTATCTGTGCCATCAAGTGCCTCAATTATTCTTAGAACTTGTTCCGCACGAATTATACTTCCACTCGCTATCCCTGAAGTGCTTATTGTAGCCATTTATTAATCGATTATTCCCTAATAAATATTAAACAGGACTGCTAATAATGCTTTCTATGACAATTTTGGGTGAGATTTTTTTAGTACATTCAAATTGTCTAGAAGTATCTTTATGGATGGGGCACCATTCCCAATCCCCCGCATCTAATTTATGGTTATTAAAACAAGAATTACATACATCTTTATTTATAATTCTATTTATTTTTGTAGAAAATTCAGTCCATTCTGAACTAAAACCAGAAATCATAGTTACTGGTTTATTTAATGCCCAAGATAACCATGCTAAACCACTAGATACTCCTATATATAATTCTGAATGATGAATAATATTCATTATATCTTCTATAGGATGATCACCTGTAAAATCAATAATATTTTTAAATTTTTTACCTTTTGGAAGTTTTGTAGTTTGAAATTCATCATTATATTTCTCATGAGAAATTAAAAGTACTTTATAATTTAAAGTATCATTAATATAATCAATAACATCTTGCCATCCTGTAGGATGATGCCAATACTTAGCACTGGCTGAAGCATGAGGAGAAATACAAATATATTTTTCTTTAATAGGTCTATCTTTTATTTTGTAAGAAATTTTAGGTATAATTTCTTTATAATCTAAACCTAATATATTAGTAGCAGTTTGTTGAAGTGATATTGATCTTGGATCAATAGGTTGTTTAAAATAATCAATTTTATCTGTTTCATCTTTATAAAACCAACCTATTTCATACATAGCATACAAACCTTCTACTGCAGTACCTGGTTCTACAAATTCTAATTCAGGATAAGTATCTATAAAAAATTTATTCCAAAAAGTAGCAACTATAACTTTACAATTATGTTTCTTTTGAAATTCTAATACATAAGGAAACCATGCTAAAGTATCTCCTAGAGATTTTGAACCTAAAGATATATATATTTTTTTACCTGATGCATTGTATTTGTGAGATATAATTAAATTACCTTGTTTATCTTTTACTCGTATATCCCAATTTATAAAATATCTATGAAAAGTTTTACTCCAATGATTGTTTTTTAGTGTAGTAGTATATTCAATTTTATTTGTAGATTGATCAAAAAATTCTATAATATGTTCTTCATTAATACCTTTTAGTAAGGCATAAGGTCCTTCTACAAAATTAACTTCCAATGTAGGAAATAAATTTTTATTTAATAAAAAATTATTGGTTTTAATTTTAATTTCATTTAATCTTTTATAAGCTAACTTAGCTTGATTTTCCCATGAAAATTTATTTCTTATTTCTTTTGAACGTTTTAGATGAAATTGTTTCCAAATATTATAATTATAATATGAATCTTTTATTTTATCAACCAAATCATCTAAATCAGGAGTATAAAAATTTCCTGGTAAATTGTCCTTGCCATTTGTAGCTGGTTCTTCACCTATTATTTCTACTCCTAATCCTTTACCCTCTGTAAATTCAAGCTGACCCGAACATTTAGTATATATAGAAGGGGTTCCACAAGCTAAAGATTCAATTAATGGCAAATTCCAACCTTCTGATTTAGCACAAGATATTAATACATCAGAATTTTGAAGTAATTTAATATATTCTTTTCTAGTTAAGAATTTTAATATTTTTATTCTATCATCTTCTAAACCGTAATATTTTAAACGTTCTTCTGTAGAATTTAATCCATCTACAGGAAAAGGATTTTCAACATTTAGTAATAACTCAACATCTTTATTATCTGGAAATGCTTTTAGGAAACCTTCAATACTATCTTTAACACCTTTTCTATGATCCCATCTTCCTACAATAACAAATTGGAATTTACCTTTCTTTTTACGCATAGAAGGAGGTTTAAATAATTTACCATTTACACCTTCAGGTATAACAAAAATTTTATTTTCAGGGTAACCTTGTTTTATAGAAATATCTTTTTGCCATTGGGTAGGAACCCATAATTCATCAAATTTTTTTAATTGATTGAAAAAATTATCTTCATATTTAGTACATTCCCAAACATTATAAGCTATATTATACCCATTATAATTTTCATAAAAATAGTAATGATCATGTTCATTTAATACGATATTAATATCAGGATTAAAATCATTTGAATAAGAATAAATAGGGTAATCAGATGTTTTATCATTTTCTAATAATGTTTGTTGAAATAATATTTTTTTAATTTGGGGAGTTATATAGGGTTCATTATCATGAGGAGTATTATTATATCCCTTCCATGATTTACCTACTGTAAAATTTCTTACTTTTAATGGATTTAATTTATCTAAAGCAATAAAAAAAGATTGAGCATGATTTGCGTATCCAGTAGTACCAATAAAACTAGTATGAGCCAATATATTCATAACCTACATAATATAATAACCTTTATTTAAATATCCTAAAGGTTTGAACCATAATGTTTAGGTTGAAATATTTTTAATTTTTCTTGATCACATCTACGAGCATGTACTATATAAAAACAATGTGGAGTTCCACACTCACATCCTACTTCAATTTCTTTTTTACTAACATGTTTAACAAAATGTTGACAAGAATTTCCTATTGGGGTAAGTTGTACTGTAATATCTACATCATCAGTTAATTCTTCCCAATAATCTGGTAAATGTATTGTGCTATTTGTTTTTAATTTACCTCTAACATACATAGCTATTTCAGGTCCTTCAAGTGATGAATGGACTAACCAATGATCTTCCATTGTTGGATGATCTATTTTAAAGTTTTTAACTGCTGCATCTAAAACTCCATCTACAAATACATTCCCTTCAACAACTATATCTTGAGACGCGGAGACGCTACCTGTTACATTAATACCAGTGGATATTGTTTCTAATTTTTCATTACCTGCATGATATAGCTTAACATTGAACGCTTCAGAATCAGTTTTTAAAAGATTGTCTGAATTTCTGTCCAGAATCCTAAAGTTAATTCTATTACCACCATTATTAACTACAAGAGGATAAGGAGCAACACCATCATCTTCTAAACTCATAAAATTAATACCACCAACATTAAATCTAATCCTATTATCAGTAAAGTTTATTAATGTATTTGCATCACCTTTATGTTTGATATATTGGCTAACAAATAAATCTCCATCTACTGTAGCATTAGTATCAACTTTTAATTCATCAAATGATCCAGTTTTGGAACCTGATACATCTCCTGATATAATTAATTTAGCATTTACACCACCTGAAGAAGTTACAAATAATAAATCTTGATTAACTCTAACTGCATCTGATCCTGATCTAACTAATGATAATATACCTGCAGATGATGAACCAGAAATATCAAATCCTGCTCCACTAGTACCTGATGTACCTGATGTACCACCACTTTGACCAGATAAATTAACTATCCAATCTGAATATGTTCCTGTACCTGCTGTTTCTGTAACATTTACAGTTAAAACACCTGTTGCTGCATTATAAGCAGTAACATTACCAATCATATATTTTTCAGGTAATCCATTAGGTGTTATTATTATAAACATACCATTAGAATAAGCTAAACCAGCTCCTAATGTTAATGTTTTTAAACCTGTTCCAATTGTTAAAGCAGTTGAAGAAGTTGTTTTATAAGTAGCTCCACTAGTACCTGATGTACCTGTAGTACCAGAAGTACCCGATGTACCAGATGTACCAGATCCACCTCCACCTCCACCTGTTGATCCTGAAAGATCTGCGAAATATTGATTTAATCCAATATTAAATCCTGCAAAATCTGATCCAATAGGTAATCCTTCTAATCCAGGAGTTGCTTTAGAAAATTCGGGAGATAATGAACCAGTATCTGTTAAATCAACTATAGCTAAATTTCTTTCTGCTGTTTGGATTACATCACCAGAACCACTTTCAGTTCCTTCTTCACCCCATTCTATAAAAAATGATAATTTAGCTGTAGCAACATCTCTTTGTATTACTTCACTTACTTTATATAAGTGTTGTCTTCCAGTTACAGTAGCATTATTTCTTTTAGCTTGGGCTAAAATAGCAAAACTAGCGGATGGACTACCTGTTACAGATCCTGTAATGTCATTTACAGTAAGTAAGTTTTGGGGATCAGTAAAACTAGCAGATGTTACTAAATATGATCCAGATGGTGTTGAAAAACCAATTGTATCATCAGTAGCGTTTGAAGTAGCATTTTCACTTAAGGTAATAGAAGTATAATCGGCCGCAAAAGATTTAATATAAGCTGTAGTTGGTATAGCACCTGCTACAGAAAATACTGATTGAGAAACTCTAAGTAGATTTTTATCTCCAGTATATGTTATACTAGTAATATTAGGAGATCCGGCGGCAAAATTACCCTCCAAAATAATAATATTTTGATTATTGATGGAGTCAGCGGTAATTGCTCCGAAAAATTGTTGATTTACATATGCCATTTCATCAGAATGTTACTCTAATCATATTGTTAACTAAAGCAGTCAATCCGGATATGCTAAATCTATTAAAATTGGATGATGTGTTTAATGTAACAACAGCTGAAGTATTTTGGGATCCATCACTTAACTTAAATGCTTGTGTTAAAGGTGGATTTTGGTTTACTAAACTGCTATTACCCCCAGCTCCATTAGATATTGAAGCGGGAAGAATTAATAAAAATGCTGTTGAGGATTTTGTACCTGTTACTATATTCATAGAATTAATTTGACAATCCCCAGAATTTGGTGCTGCTATAGTTACCCCTGCTTCCGTAAAACTACTAGCTTTAAAGGCAGGAATATAAGCTCCTGTAGATCCTGATGTACCACCTGAATTAGCAACTGTACAAGTTAATGTGTTTGCATCTGTAGCAGTTACTGTAAGATAGGTATAATCAGTATTCATATTTCTTATAACAATATAATCACCTGTGGATAATCCATGAGAAGTGGATGTTATTGTTAATGTTGTTGTTGATCTACTCCAGCTTAAATTACCTACAACTGGACCTGTTGATAAAATTTCTACTCTACCATCTACTCCACTATTTCCTTCATCATGAGCTTCATATCTAATAGTAGGAGTATAAACTGCACCTGAAATACCTGACGAACCACTTGAACCATTTGTACCAGAAGTACCAGATGAACCTGAACTACCTGAGGATCCTGAAGATCCAGAAGTACCTGCGGCTCCTGCTCCTCCATCAGAACCTGAAGTACCAGATGAACCGTTTGTACCAGAAGTTCCACTTGAACCTGAAGATCCATTTGTTCCACTTGTTCCACTTGATCCACTTGATCCTGATGAACCTGAAGTTCCTGAAGCTCCTCCTGCTCCATCAGAACCTGAGGTACCAGATGAACCAGAACTACCTGAAGAACCATTTGTACCAGAAGTTCCACTTGAACCCGAAGAACCACTTGAACCCGATGATCCTGATGTACCAGCTGCTGCTTCTAAGGATATTGTCCAATCACTAAAAGTACCACTTCCTCCTACTGTAGTAACTGTAATAACTAATGTAGTACTAGAATAAGTTTTAACAGTACCTACCATTTTATTTGCAGTGTTAGCATCAGAGGCTGCGGCTACAGCTTGTCCGGCTGTAAATCCTAAATTTGCTTGTGTTGTAAATGTTTTATCTCCTGTCCCAATTGTTGTCGCAGTTGTTGAAGTACCTTTATAAGCAAAACCAGAAGTTCCTGATGAACCTGATGAACCTGATGTACCAGAAGAACCATTTGTACCAGAAGTTCCACTTGAACCTGAACTACCTGCAGTTCCAGAATTACCTGAAGTTCCAGATGAACCTGCTGCACCATCAGCACCTGAGGTACCACTTGTACCTGATGTACCAGAAGTACCAGAAGTTGAATTTGTAGTGTAAATATCTCCAGAAGAAGTATTATATGCTAAAATAACAGCTTGGTTAGCTACATTTGTTATACTTCCAGTAGCAATTCTCATTGTTCCTGAAACATTTAAAGAACCTGAAATTACTATATCATATGATCCAGTTCCATTTAAAGCATTTATTGGTCTTAAAACGTGAGCTGGTTCTATTATACTTCCACTCGCTATTCCTGATGTACTTACTTGTGCCATTTTATTCTATTGGTATATTAATAAATATTTAAATTATTCTACTACAGTTTCCTTAAATACGGTTCTAGTTACATTATAAGATTTTGGATTTGGTCCTGCCATAGCTGCATTTATACCTGTAGGTATTAAATATCCATTTACTAAGACATTCATTGTTGATCTATTAGCTCTATCTGAACCACTTTCAAGTAATATTGGAGTATTAAATGTATCTATATTCGCTCTAAACAAAAATCTTTCAGGATCCCCCCAATACGAACGAGCAGCAAATTCAATACCTTCTATTATTTCGTTTGCTTGAGTTGTATAATCTGTAAAAATAGACAATGTATAATTTAAATCAATATAATCAGGAATTACACCTAAAATATAAGATTTTTCAACTTTTTGATTTCTTAATACATTGAAATTATCATATATATTATTTTGAGAATATTGGGTTTCAAAATATTCTATATTATTTACTTTATTTCCATCTAATTTATTTCCTAAAGTATTATTTTTTGTAAAACTCTCTCTTTTAATCATAACAAGAGGGACCATAGTTTTACCATTCCTATCTCTATAAAAACCATCAGCTTGCATAGATTTCCATCTTTCAGGAGAACCATATATTACTGGAACTTTGATTTGTCTGTTATTTAAAGTAACTGTTGGTTTAATTACATTTTCTAAATAAAAAACCATTGCACTATCAATATCTTCTAGGCCTATAGAAAATGTTTTATTAGTTTTATCATCTTTTAATGAAATTTGAGTTGCTCTATTAAACTCAGGTTGACCTGGTTTTAAAATAGTAGAGGCAACATCATTTGGATTGCCAGCAACTTCTTTCTTTGTATCAGGATTAACATAGACATCAGGCATTTTAGCCATGAATTCTCTTCTCGTATATGGTCTAGGTTTAAATTCCATTATAATCTTTGTTCTTTAATACCCCATTTTTCTGGTCTTGACCAGTAACATTGTGCTATAATTGAATGACTTTCTCCAAAGTCATCTACTGTTTCACTATATGGATAATCAGGATCTTTACCAACTACTAATTGATTTTCAACTAAATTATTTACTTCATAATAATCTTCATTCCATAATATTACATCTCCAATTTCAGGAACTACATTAGCTTGAACTAAATCATATCTAAAAAATCTAGCTTCTAATGTTCTATTTCTATCTACTCCAAAGTCATCATTTGTTTCAGTTTGGGCTCCTCTATCCAATAAACATTTAATTAAAACAGGGCCTATTAACGTTTTACTTTGCGCTTCGCCATAAACATTATCAGGTGTATCATCAAGTTTTACCTTGTAATATCCGACCTGTTGTTCGATGATTTTATGTAGTAGTTCAGTATTTAAACCTCTGAATAATCTAACATCTCTTGCTTTTCCGTATAATGCCATATCATGCTATATAAATTGGGATTGGAACTTGATCTAATGTAGTGGCCATAGCAGTGGCTTCTTCTGCTTTACGTTGTAATTGAGCTCTTCTAGAATTTTCATCTAAATCAGCTCTTAATTTTTCTATTAAAGCAGCTTTTAATTCAGTTGCAGAAGAAATTAATGTATCTTGGTTTAAAGTAACTTCAGCTCCTGGAATAGGAACTTGAGAATATTTACCTCTAATATATCCTAATAATTCTTTAGCTAAAGCTAGAGTATATTCAAATATCCAATATCTACCTGGAGCATTAATGAAATCATAATTAGGATTTTCGTAAGGTACATTAGACATATCTGTTACTAGATTACTTCCAGAAAATGGTGCTCTTATAGGAGAATTTCTTTCTTCAACTAAAATATATTGAAAACGTAAATGTCCTCCATCTTCTTTTGGGATAGGAAATATTCTTAATTTATTATTTACTAATTCAAATGAAAAAGCTGATCTCCTAATTGTATCATTTAATTCAATAGCTTGAATTACAGAAACATCATAATAAATAGGCATTAATAAGAAATTAATCGCTGGGGAATAATTTCCAAATCCAAATACATCTAATAATTGTTGAGAACCATAACCCGTACCTGCGTATGGATCAAAATATCTTACAATTGCAGGAGTATTTTCATAAAAAACACGTTTTATTTCAATTGAACCTGTAATTCCTTGATCATTTTTCCAATCGTTTAAATCATAATCTTGTTGATTACAACTCATTGTAACTGATCCTGTATACCAATCTATATATCCTCCGGCTCCTACTTCTTCTCCATAATCTTCTGCTATTCTAACTATATTACCTAAATTTGGTTGAATTACTGATTGATTTAATTCAGAGCCAGTACTGAAAGCTTCTAATGAAATAAAATTATTTCTTATTTGATATAAGTAAAGTTCATTACCATATGTAGTTACTGCTTCTTCAAAACAAGCATAAAAAGATCCACTACCCATTTCGATATCAACCGTAGGATATCCTAATCGTTGAGCACAAAAGGATGCTACTTTATCGGCATCTGTTTTAAAATCAGCCTCATTATCATAAAATCCAAATGGAGTTTGACCTGGAGTAAAATTTGAGGTTCCTGTCCATATTATAGGTGATTGTTCTGCCATATTACTTTATATATAAATATTTAATAATTATGTTGTTGCAATTATATATTCTACTTTAGCACTACTACCAGATGGTTCAACTTTTAATGAAGCTATATCCCCATAAGTAAATACAGCGTCACTACCTGATAAAATACTTCCTGTAATATTAGAAGTAGATAACATAAAAGATCCACCTGCATCAATTTTAAAGTTTAATTGTTCAGTTGAAGAAGAAACCTTTAAATTTACTGGAACTGTTGTAGAATTATTACTTACTCTAGCATATTTTAAGCTACTTGTTAAAAATTGTCCCGCACCTACAGTATCTGATAATGAAAATATAGTCGTTTCTGATCCAGAAGATGTATTTAAAATTCTATTATCGGTATAATTAATTCCTGATATTGTTTTTGAGACTTCAGATCCTCTTTGAACACCATTTAATGATATTTGTTCTTGTATTTTTATTATAAAATCGGCCATAAGTAGTATTTACTATAAATATTCAAAATTTAATGATAAAACAAAAAAACCCGCCTTAATAGACGGGTTTTTCTTAACTTAAAGTATTAGTGTTAACTAAAACGTTATTATATTACGTTTAGGTCAGCACAAAGTACTTTTCCATAGAATTCAGGTCTCACCATTTTCTTAGCGTATCTAGTCATAATACCTTTTCTTGGAGTG
>CERT01001093.1_pt1 | contig 9991 bp, 17 predicted proteins | sample 530691 | NCBI WGS metagenome assembly CERT01 (sample SAMEA2620861, study PRJEB7988) | marine metagenome | biome: marine biome (ENVO:00000447); feature: surface water layer (ENVO:00002042); material: "saline water (ENVO:00002010), including plankton (ENVO:xxxxxxxx)" | depth 5 m
TTGTTCTATATTTCTATTTAATTGTGATAATAATATATTAATTACACCCATTTTAGATTGCATCCACATACAACCTTTAGAAATTTCATTTAATTTTTGTAGCTCGCTGTATTCCTGCGGACCTCTTACCAACCTTGAGTGGTCAAATATATTTATAACTCTCCCCCTAGAGTTATTCATAAATACTTGTTCATTCGTTTGTTTAATGAATTCCATAGTTCTTGGAACATTATTAAAATAAACAGGGTATTTATTATATTTTTGAACACTATTGGCATAGTTTTTGAAATCTTCATCCTTAAGCCTTGCTTCTACAGATAAAAGATCGCCTAATTGCTTTTTAACTTGCTTAGACGCACTACGCATAATTTGTTGATAACCTGGCATCTCAAAACTCCAATATAAAACAGTTACATTTTTGTCTTGATTAGCATCTAATATATCAAATACCATTTGATTGCTAAATGCTGATTTACCCACGCCAGGACGGCCCGCAATGACATACATTTTACCACCTTGTAAACCGCCTAGTAAATTTCTATTAAGCCTAGGCCATTTAGTAGGATAAACATCTCGTTTACCATTCATAGCATCTTTTACTATCGCTATTGATTGATTAACAGCTTTGTCTATTTTTTGAAAGCCTCTACCTTGAAATAAATTAGAGTTGTCTTGTTTGTCTTCCATCGCCTACATTTTTAGTGGGGTTAATATCCGCATACTTTTCCCAAGTATGATTATTTATCCAAGTTTCAAAGTTTTGCATGTATCCTAAATTATCTTGTTCATGAGCTAATTGATTCTTTAAACAAGATATAATATATCTATGTAAATAAGGCTTATTTAAAATAATTCTTTTATATTTATTTTTAGCCTTTTTATTACTCATTGAATTAGGATCTTTAGCTCTTAAAATTCTTTCACCTCTTGATGATAAAACTTTATAAGGATACAAATCAACAAGTTCTTCAAACATTTTATCTACATCTGATACAAACAAATCTTTAAACTTTTGTTGCACAACAAATTTAGTATGATCGCGATCATCATTTAAAATAATCCAGCCATCATCTTGTAATCTAGTTGCTTTTATTCTAAAACTAACAGAGTCTATATAATTAAAACCTTTTCTCCATATTACATATAAAAATACATAATCATCAGGAGTTAATTTAGACTCTGATAGTAATTTTAAATCTACTTCTAATTTCATAATAGTACTTCAGTTAAGTCGTCAACCCAGTTGACATTAGTTAAACCTTTGACTGCTGATTTTAACCATTTCTCTTCTTGAGTATCTTTAATGTATAGTATTATTATTCTTCCAGTTTTATGTTCTGCGAATCTTAATATCCTACCTACTCTTTGGATCATGGTTAATGATTTACTAGTTAATCCACATATAATAGCCATACTTGCACTAGGCATATCAAAGCCTTGATTTAATGCTTTAGTAGAGCATATAACATCTGCGCCACCCATTTTAAATGCACTCAAAGCTTTTTCTCTTTTCTTTGGTGTCATTCCAGAATGGTAAGTTACTGCTTTGTAACAAACATCTTTATTATTATTTATACATGTAGCTATCCTATCTGTAAAGTCATTAGCTCCTGCAAATGTAATAATTTTAGACCTTTCATTGTTAACTTTTAGCAAACTTTTTCCTAATTTTATTAAAACATTTCTAACACCAATTATTTTATTTTCAGCAAAGTCAACAATAGCTTTTCTTCCTCTCATTGCTTTATAAAACATCACTGCATGCTGTTTCTCAAGGGCTGTTACATTATTACTACCTATTATCCTTTTAGCTTCATTAAAAGCATCAAATTGTCCTAATTTATATTTATAGTGAACAAACATATTATTTGCTTTTTTATAATCAATTTTTTCTTGTTCTGATAATTTAATAGGTAAACAATATATTTCATATGTCGATACTAGTCCTAATTTTACACATTTATCTAAATTTATTTCATAAACTATAGGTGCTAAATCCTGAAGTCTTTCTGAATTTTCTATATCATCAGGTTTTGTTGCAGTCATACACAAAAGCCTATTATATTTATTACGATAGAAAAACTTACGATATTCTTTGCTTAATCCTAAATGAATTTCATCAGCTACTACAACCTCAAACTCTTCATCTTCAAGTTTGTAAGCTGATTGGTAACATAGGATTTGTACTCGATCAAGGACATCAGCATAGTCCCATTTAATGAACTCTGCTTCAAATTGGTCTTGCAATTGTGTGGTGGGCACTACTACTAATGCTTTAGCTTTCTTATTAGCTGTGAGTATTTTACCAATAGCTACAACACCTACACGTGTCTTACCAAATCCTGTGGCAGCAATTACAGTTCCTTTAAACTTATTATTTGCCCAAGCATTTAATGCTTTCTTTTGCTCTTCATTTTTTATTTCAATCTTTTTTTCTAGTACAGTCATAATATTTGATTTGTTTTTAATAGTTTTTCTACTTCATTTAATCTAAGTGTTAAATTATCTATGATTTCATACATATCTACTTCAACATAAGGATTATTTTTAATCCTTCCTATTGCTCTTTCATACATAATTCTATAATCAGCATACATTTTAAATAAATCTTCATGCTGTTCATAATTATGCATAATAGAAGCATGATCTCTATCAAAATGAGATCCTATTTCTCCATATGTCATTTTTAATTCATCTCTTAATATTTTATAACAGATTCTTCTAGCATCTACTAGATTTCTAACTCTACATCTACTTGTAAGTAATTGTACATTTGTTCCAGTAGCCTTAGCTACTATAAATATAATATGTTTGGCCTCTTTATTTTTAGGGCTACCAAGATCTAATTTATATTTCATAATAATTATTTTTGCCAGGTTTCAGATATATGTGTATCTGCTTTTAATAAACCATTAGTTACTATTACTTGAGCTGCTTCTTCCATTAGCTCAGTCATTTTAATTTTCCATTCATCTGCATAGTCTGCTTTACAAATAGTATCAATTTGATCATGCACAGTCATTACTAACTTAACAGGTATTTTATTATCTCTAATATAATCATGCATTAATACTAAAGCACACTTAGTCATATCTGCACTTGCACCCTGAATAGGAGTATTTTTAGATGCACGTTCAATACTACCAAGTTCCATACTTGCTGATCTATGATTCCATATTTTATCATACCATGTGTCAAACCATCTTTTTCTATTGTAAGGAGGAAATGTTTTTATATATCCAAACTGTTTTCCAAAATTACCTAGTTTATTTAAGAACCCACCTATGGCTGGGAAAGCTGCAAAGTACACCTTAATCAAATCTTTTGCATCTTGCATTGATATACTCAATGTATCGGCCAGTTTATGTGGCCCCATACCATAGGCTAAGCCAAAATTAATAGTTTTGACATTGGTTCTTAATTTAGAGTGCTTAGGACAATTGCATTTAGATTTGTTGACAATATAAGAACAATCATCTTCAGCACTCTTTGACCATTTATCACCATAAACAAGTTCAGCACATACACTATGTAAGTCTTGTCCTTGTTTTAGCGCTTCTATCCACACAGGATCTTTAGAACCAAATGCAATAACATTTAATTCTTGACTGGAATAATCTGAACTTACAAATACCCAACCTTCTGGTGGTATAAAACAATTTCTATACACATTGTTAGCAGGAATTTGTTGCATATTAGGATCACTAGAACTAATACGACCAGTGTCTAATATTTGATGAAAGTTAGTATGAATTTTACCATCACTTTTAAAGTATTTAAAGAATGGTTTACCATATGAAGTACATAACTTCATATATTCCTTATATTTAACATATTTCTTAACTAACCCATAAGAAGTATGCTTATATAATTCTTTACCATTCACATTTTCAAGATCTGGAATAATAACTTTAAATACAGCCAATACTTGTTTAGGTGAGTCCCAATTCACACCAACTTTCCTCAATTCTTTTTGATCAGTAAATAAATCTCCCTGAATATATTTTAATACAAAAGATTGTAATCTAGGATCATTGATAACCATATTATCTAATTTATTATAATATTCTGTAGCTTTATTTTCATTAGCTACACTTATCTCTAACCATTTATCTCTATCTAAATCTAAACCATTGTATTCTATTTCTGCTAATGCTAATGCAGCTTTACTTTCTAGTGCTACCACATTAAATAATAAATGCTTTCTTATTTCTTTTGCCTGTCCTCTTCTTATCTCACATAAATATTCTACATCTTTAGCACCATATACTATTTGTGAACGAGTATATGGTTTACCTTCTAATCCAATAAATTGATTTCTTACACTTTTATCCAATGTTGCTCCACAATATCTTTCTACTAATGCATCTAATCCATATTTTATACCCTTTCTACCACAATTTAATACTCTTTCTGCTAAATATGTATCATAAACATTAACTAGATCTATACCACATTTTTTAATGAATTTATAGTCAAACTTAACATTTTGTAATATTTTTACAATTATTTCATCTTCTAATATATTTTTTAAAGGTGTAATATCTGTACATCTTACATCAATTACCCACTGATGTGCTTCATTGCCTATTTGTAGCATTATCATTTTCTTGCAAGTAAAATCCATTCCTTCTGTCTCTGTGTCAACAGCTATTACATTACATTGTGACAAATAATGAACAGCTTGATCCATATTAGCCCAATCATCTTTATCTTCAGTAAATTTTAAATCTGGATGTCCTATATAATGTATCATCTTTCAAGATTTTTAAGTATTTCTAATTTATCTCTACATCCTTCAGTAAATTTAACAATAGCTCTAGCATATCCTCTAGAGTATTTAGTACCAAAAACTTTAAATGAAGGTTTGTTTTTAATAACTGCATCTTTATATGCAGGCATAAAGTCTCTGTCAAATGATCCGTCTTCGACCATTTGAGATATAAATTTCATATGTCCCATAACTTTTAGTTTAAGCATTAGAAAAAAATGAGGCGATAAATTAATATCGCCTCACACACACACATTTACTTGATTTTTAGTAGATTATGACTCCTATCTAAATAATTATAATAACATTTATTATAACCATCAAGCAAATATAAACAATTTTTATATACTAAACAAATAGTATATAAGGTTTTTTTACACTAATTTTTTAAAATCTTCATTATTTAATACTAAATGAATATTTTTAATATTATGCATAAATACCTCTCTTAACGGTGGTTCTTTAAATATATCATTATATTCTATCAATTCTGGGCAAATTTCTGTTATTTTTGTGATCGCAGAAGTACATTCTTGTATGAATTTTATTGCTTCTATTTTATTTACAAATTTAATTGTGTCAATATCACATAAATCTAATGTTGGTGATTGGTGATTTCCTAATAAATCACACTCAAATTTAACTATATACATGTTTTAAGGTTTTATAAGGTTTTTACTAGTTACTATTTTTATCTATCCATTTACTAATTTGACTAGATATATACATTCCTAAAGCTATCCCTGCAATAAAAATGATAAAATATGCTATTATTTGTGTTTCCATAATTTTTCTGTCTTTTTATATAGATCAAAAAGTTCTTTATATAAACCTTGAGTTACATCTATTTGTCTTTCAAGCTCTTTTATAATTACTTTTTGTCTATAAATTATTAAACCTGACATTACAATTACAAGTGCTGTCAATATTGTTATTAAATCTTCCATGTTATTTTATTTTTTAATTTTTATTCTTCATTACCTAACTCTTCATGAGTTATAACCGTGCAATGTTCACCACACTCAGAACATAATTCATATGCTGAGCATGCTGGAGCACCACAACAATGACTTTCACCATCAAGCATGTCTACTACATGCTTATGATATTTATCTGCAAGCCATTGATTTTTATTTAATTCTTCTCTGGTCATAATATTTATTTTATAATTTAATAATGGTATCCTAGATAATGACCTTCATAATCTCCTAAATAATCTGCGTCATCACCATGATGTTTATCAAATGTTTCTTGTAACATTTTATTTATTTGTTCATGTCTTGGACAATAAATAAATTTACCTTCAGTTAATATTGTTCTTAACTGTTCAAGATCAGGTTTACGCTTGTATGTTATTCTCATACCTGGTAAATTATTTTTCCGTTTCAATAACAATAGAATATTTGTTAGATGTTTATCATCTAAATCATTTATTTCTATTTTTTGACTTTTCTGGAATACAGGTCTAGACCAAGCTTTATTACTTATATATGTTCTTTCTTTTGTTGTCCAATATACTTTTTTATTTTTTGCCATAATTATTTATTTTAATATTTTTAATTTTGTTTCCAAGGTTCCATTATTTTATTGTGCCAATACCACCATTTATTTTCATTTTTATTTTTCATTGATTGTATTTGCATTTCTATTGCATATGTAGTTGCTGATTTCTTTCCTTTTAACAACTTGATCATATAATATATAAATTTGTCTTTCATGTTATTAAGTTTATGCATACATGTGTTGTTGAGACAAGATCCTTAAACTTATCTCAACAACACTCTATGCTGGTTATTTATTATTTAGCTAATTTTCTCCTCAAGCACATTCCATATTTTGAGGTAAACAGGTATAATTAATATTAGCACACATACACCACCTAGGAGGTGAAGAGCTGCTAACATATTGCTATAGCAACTATATCCTGTTAGATCAATAGCCATGTATATTAAATACCAGCCACCAACAAATATACCTAGCAATGCTGTCATCATTATAACAACAGTTGCTAATTTAACGAAGACTGTAAATACAGCCATAAAGAAAGTTTTAAATAGTTTTTTCATGATTTTAATTAATTAAGGTTAGTAGTCCTGAAAGGCTGTCATCCTTTATATACCCCATTTTGATTTAAGTGCGACTATTGCACAGGACTGAAGATTATTTATTCTTTTTATTAAATACTTTATCTGTTGCTTCATCTGATTTGTCAGCTTTATATTTATCAGTTGTTAGTATTTTAAAGTATTTAATATCTCTATTTTTTATCTTAGCAAGATGAGCTAATTCCATTTTACTAAGAATATCTTTAAGTTTATTTGCCATGATTATTTTAATTTATTAATTACTAATTCATTTATTCTTTTTATTGCAGTATCATACACTAATATATGATCAATAGGTTTATCAGCTGTTGGATTATAATATTCAACCATTAAACATATTGAACAATTATAATCATACGACTCACAAGTATGCATACAAGGTAATCTTTCCTCATAAATATAAAATTGATCAAAAGTATTATCTACAGTAATAGTAAATATATCTTTATAATCATTAGTATACATTGAAACATAGATCTGTGTCCAAGCATGACCATTTAGTGCAATAATATCAGCTTCATATCCCATATTTCTTAATAATGCAACAAATGCCATTTCTCTTTCTGCACACCAACCAAATGTATAAAAGTCACCACAACCTTCATAACTATAGCTAGGCTTTTCAGATACAAGATCACCTAAAAATACATCTGGTGTTCTTTGTATATTATAACCATTACCATCTATATCTTGTCTAGTGTCATCCCAAAAATATGGTATCTCAAGTATACCATTACTACTGCAATCCATTGCTGAATCAGTAGTAAATAACTCATGTAAGAAATATAATCTGTAAAATATATCTTTGTTGTGTGTGTTATCTTTATCAATTTGATGTTGATCACAAAACAAATTATATCCTTCTTCATAAGTGTTCTCAATCTTGACTGAGTTGTCTGAATACAATGATTCAAAGAACTCAACCACATTTATTTGACTAAATCCATTAGCACAAATAAATATAAAATATACTATTCTTTTCATTTTATTTAATTATTCCATTTTTATTAACTTTACTTTTACCCCAACAAGTGCTTGCCATTCCTGATGTAGCACAAGATGTACATAGCAATAAATTCAACAGTAATATTATTGCTATTCTAATTATTCTATTTCTTGTCATAGTGTGTGTGTTTTATTGATAATTGTAGCCATAAGTTATTAGATTGTTTTGGTTTAACATCTAGTTTAGCTTTATACTTGCTATATGCTTTATCATTGATTCCTTTTAAGTGAATCATACCTAATTTTTTATTATTTAAATTCATAGTGTGTGTTTTATATAAATATAGTAGGCTTGGTGTGGAGTCGAACCACACAATATACCCAAGGCCATATCATTGATATCATATGCTATCTAATGGTCTTATTATTAATCTATTTGATCAAGCCTACTAATTTACAATTAATATATATTTTATATACAAAGATTTAAAATCATTTGATTAAGAAATTGCTTTGAAGTAATATCTATATTTTTAAATCTATCATTATATAGATTTCCTCTAAATGCTTGATAAATCATTTTACCTGTAACTAAGAATTTTCCTGTACTTCCATCTGAATATTTCCATTTATTTCTAAGTGTATAAAAAGAATCTCTTTTAAACACTTGACCTTGGTCAGCAAATCCCATAAAAGCATTAAATATTGCTTTATTAAATATTTTTATTCCTAATTTTTTATCTAAACTCATAATGTGTGTGTGTTTTAAATATATTATTATTCTTGTTATAGTCGCTCACTACACAATAGTATGTTCGCGACAAATATAAGCGTATCAATCAAAAAATAGAGAGGACGTTAGTCCTCTCTATTAATTAAGCAATACTACATTAGAATGCAGGTTGTTCAGCCTGAGCAACAGTTACATTGTCTGCTTTTACGCCTGAATTAGCTTGAGTTTTGCTTTCTGCATTATCAGTAGGCAAGATTACATCATCAGTAGCATTTTCCTCCATTGCATTAGAAGGCTCAACCATAATGAGTTCTTTGTGCATAAAAATGTAATCGCCGTTATGCGTAATGAAATCCCCGTCCTTACCTGCTCTTTTAGCATATTTTTCAGGACTTTCCGACTCAAAATCAGTTGGCTTAGTAGATTCTACTACTCTAATTCTGATTAGTTTACCATTAGATAGCACAGTTGGATTGAGAATGTTTAGTGGCATTCTTTCTTTACCGTCTATCATAGTCCACGAATCAGAAGTAGCAGATAAGTCAATGCCGAGTAATTCATTTGCATTGGTTATCTCAACGCTAATCCACGCTCTTGTGGCTTTACTTGAGAACCTATCATCATCGGCATTGAACATTGCAAGTAAAGAATTGGTATTAGCTCCTTTCTTTTCTGCATAGTGCAACTGAACTTTGTTAGGATTCTTAGTTTTGATTGCCTCTAACAATAGACAATTCTTTGATTGTAATGTATCAATAGTACCACTATTGATAACATTGGTAGCAGTTTTTGCTGACATAATTAAATTAATTTAAATGTGTTGCATACTTTAAGGTGATGCAACTTAACCTTATGTGATAATAATGTAGTAGTGCCAAGCTTGTTTGACTTTATTTTATTTGGCTTTTATTAGATTTTGTAGACTTACATTTGGTTGCTACTCTAATGTCAAAGTGTTGTGCACACACATCTACTACATTATTAATTTAATGCACAAGTGTGTGTTAATTGTAGAGGCTAAGAAGTTAGAAGATTTAGATTGTTAAGTCTAAACTCGCTACAATTAAAACACACTCAAGTGCTATACTATTTTAATAATGCAATGTTGAGTGACATCACATTACTAAGGAAATGTGGCGTGCAATGGGTGGAACGCACGCTCACAAGATTACATCCAAGCCACATTGACTGTGTTGAATGGATGAAAGTACCACAAGCGAAGCGGGGGTACCTTGAATCTCATTCGACGGTGGGGGTTTCTATCTACATACCCCTATGCGTTCACTAATTCCCCAAATTTTTTTAAAATTTTCCTAAAAAATTTTTTTAACAATTTCTTAATATTCCTGTAATATTGGTGTAACATATATATTATATATTTGTAATATGAAGATAGATATTTCAAATTATTTATATATTTTTATTATAATACTTGCA
>CERT01068717.1_pt1 | contig 9987 bp, 25 predicted proteins | sample 530691 | NCBI WGS metagenome assembly CERT01 (sample SAMEA2620861, study PRJEB7988) | marine metagenome | biome: marine biome (ENVO:00000447); feature: surface water layer (ENVO:00002042); material: "saline water (ENVO:00002010), including plankton (ENVO:xxxxxxxx)" | depth 5 m
TTTATATAGGGATGAAATATAATTAATTATCCTTTGATTAAGGGGTGGATTCGACGGATGAAGCCCCAATAAGAAATCATTGGATATAAATCAAAGGAGAGATCATGGATAAAGATCATACAGGGGAATACTTTTCCCAAATTTCAAAAAAATTACTTACAGAGAAATTAAATCAATATGGAGGCCATCATAGCCTATATTGTGACGATAATGTTTGTGTAGGTCTATTTAATGTAAATGAAGAATGCATAGAACAAGAACTAAGTTACTTAGAATATCTTTTTGTTTTTTTAATTAGAGATTATTCTTGTATTTTTAATGGAACTGTGCCACCGATAAAAATAATACCTCAATACAAAATAAATAATTATAGGGTAGATTTTTATTTAAAATCCTTCAAAGAATGTCTTATAGAACTTGATGGATTCGCTTATCACGATAGAAATAAATATCAATTTAACAAAGAAAGACAGAGGCAGAATGAAATAATCCTAACTGGAATACCTTTGCTTAGGTTTACTTTTGACGATGTAACAAAAGAGCCTATGAAAACAATAAATCAGATAACAGAAATAATAGGATAAAGAATGGAACATCATTTTAATGTTGAAATAGCAAAGCAACTTGGTTTAAATAAGGCAGTTATTTTATATAATCTTGATTATTGGATTCAAAAAAACAGGGCAAATAATAATAATTACTTTGATGGTGAATATTGGACACATAACAGCGTATCTGCATATAAAGAACTATTTCCATATTTAAGCGAAAAAGCTATTTACAAGGCACTAAAAGACCTTGAAACGGATGGTTATTTAATTACTGGTAATTATCACGAAAATAAATACAATAGATCAAAGTGGTATTCACTTACCGAAAAGTACTATTGCATTTTACAAAATGAGGTTATCCATTACCCCAAAAAGGAAAATGGATTAGTACCAAAGGGGGTAATTACTACAGATAATAAAACACAGATAGAAAACACAAATAAAAAACAAAGGGTGCAGAAAAGAGAATATGAAATACCAAGTGGAATTAATATTAAATCTTGGGAGGAATTTGAAGTATTCAGAAAAGAAATAAAAAAGAAGTTGAATAAATCAAGTGTTGCAAGGCTTTTTAAATTATTGCTAGAATATGATACAAATGAACAAGCGGAAATAATTAATAATTCCATTATGAACTCATGGCAAGGATTATTTCCATTAAAATATAAAACTGTTAAACAACAAACACAAACAGATAGACCACTAGAACAAACAACAGATTTTAGCTTTGGTCAAGACATTAAATTATAAAGGGTTAGAAGATGGAATTTAATATTACAGACGTTTTTCCTAAAGAAATAATACAAGAATACATAAAACCGTATAAATGCCCTGTGCATGGCTTAGAATCGCAAATACAGGGATTCTGTGAGCAATGTAGCAAGGAAGAACACATACAAGGGATGATAGATAAAACTATTGCCCTTAAATCGGCTGAAATGGATGAGTACTACCACAAAAAATACGGTGTTAACTTCACCATTGATGATTTTATTGCAGATAGTGAGCCTAAGAAAGCATTGAAAAAAAGAATGGCTGATTATATCGAATATATTAGACAGCGAAAAATGCAAGGGTTGCACGCTGGACATGGTGCTATTCTATCGGGCAATCAAGGCAATGGGAAAACAATGCTTGGTAATTTACTTGTCTTTGAAGCTGGTAAACTCGGATATTCCACTAAAATCATAACTATGAATAATCTCTATAATTCACTTTTAGAGGATCGGAGATTTTCAGAGCAAGTAATAGAGCCTCAATTTTTGATGATTGACGAAGTTGGCCGACTATCTGAAACGGATAATGTTAAAAATCAATTCTTTGATATATTAGATAGGCGAATAAGACAGCTAAAAATGACTGTTTTAATCACTAATTTGGGTGAAGATGTATATAAATTCTTTGATAAAGACAGATTAAAAGAATTTGCAAAGTTTATTTTTAATTGGGAAAGCAAAAGAGGATGAAAACCAATAAAAAAATATACAGGTGCTTTTTCTGTATGGCTAATTGTGGTCAATTCCATGAAGTTGTGTTTGGACATGGTTACAGGCCATTATCCATTAAATATGCTATCCAAATGCCATTATGCGCTAGTCATCATCATTTAGCGCACCATGGAAGAAATAAGAAAAATATGAGAGATGAGATGCTTGATTTTCTCGGAGTATCTTATCTAGAAATAAAACAGGCTTATGACGGGGTAATATCTAGAAATTATCTAGAGAATACCACAGAAAAGCGAGAAAAACTAATAAAGTCATTTGAGGAGTAAAGAATGGACTTAAACAAAGCAATGATCGTAGGACGATTAACAAAAAAACCAGAGTTGGCAAATACAAACAATGGAACACAGGTAACAAAGTTTTCTATTGCAAATAATAGATACGCTGGACAAGGAAAAGAGGAGGAAGTTAATTATTTTGATGTTGTAGTTTGGGGAAAACGTGCAGAAGTATGTGTGAAATTCCTAGATAAAGGTAGCCAAGTTGCTATTGATGCAAGATTAGAACAACAACGATGGCAAGATAAAGAAGGTAATAACCGCTCAAAGGTTGTAATTGTGGCCGATAATATTCAGTTTATCGGGGGGAAAAAGGATAATCAAAGCCAGAGCAACGGCAATTTTGATAATATTGATTTTGGTGGCACACAAGCACCAAATAACACAGACGATTCAATACCATTCTAGGTTAATAAAATGAACAATATTGATGTATTATGTCTAGATGCTACTGAAATATTGATCAAGTATGAGCGCTTAGGGCGCTTGTACTTCAATATTCAAGAAAAAGAAAACCATTTAAAATTTTTTATATTCTTTAAAAGGAATCATGTAGTTTTAATTAATTTATTAATAGGTAGAGAACATATAACCAAACAGATGATATATGAGCAAAATTTATTGAATAGTGATGATTATGGATATTATGCTTTTAACTGCATAGGCTTGGATGACTTCAAAAAAACTTTAATAAATCAAATGAGGAAATAATGCCATTTTCAAACAAAAGAACAGAAAGTGCAGTCATTAGCCTTGCAATGTACTCCTATGATAAGGAAATAGGCGAGGCAATAAGTATTGATGAAAAAAAGAAATCCATCAATATAATTATAAATGGCAAGGACTTCGAAATAATATATGATTTTCCTTATGTTGATGAAGATTATTATAATGATGTTCAAATTCTAGAAATGATTGAAGAAATAGGAAAAAAATTAAAAGAATAAAAAAAATAGTTGACAATAAATAATATATAATATATAATATATATAATTAAACGTTAGGGAAAAAAAGATGAACAAACAAACATTTAAAAAACAAACAAAACTTAACGAGCAATTAGAAAAAATAATAAAAAACAAAAACATTGGATTTGCTGAATTTAATAAGCTTATCCAAAGTATTTTAAAAGAGGGTTAATAAAGTGATACATTTAGATTCAAGACCAACAATAACAAGCAGAACAGACGGACAAGATGTAGATATTATGATAGAAACTATTTATGGTGACTTAGAATGTCAATTATATGTAACTTTTGACTATTACTATGAGTCTGCAAGCTATGATTGCGATGCCACAACAGAATTAGAGATAGACGAGATTGTATTAAATACAAAAGAAGGTACGCAAATAGAATTGCCAAAGTTTATTGAAGAGGCTTTAGACTATGAAGAAGTTAAAAAGCATTTAAGCGTATGAGAAACTTTAGAATAAAAAGAAAAAATAATAGTTTTGTGGTTCAGAAAAGACATTTAGTGCTTTTCTGGACTGACATGCACAAACATAAGTGGCATGGATTGGAAAAGGTAAGTTTTAAAAGTGAGATAGAGGCGAAGGTGTTTATGTCATTTTTATTGCGAAAAAATATAGGGTTACAGTAGCCAAAATTGGGAGAATGTGGGCTAGGATTTAAAATAACAGCTAAATTCTAGCCCATAATATTATTTACAATGAAGAAATTACTTTTATTATTTATAATTTACTATTCTTATGCCGATAACGTGGCACGAGAAAAGACGGATTTTGAGCAAGTCACCAATTATATTAATTCTCATGGATATGATTATATTAATAAAATGGATGCTCTTAAATATGCTGGCATGATCATTGGGAAATCAGAAAAATATAATCTTAATCCTCATTTTGTGGCTAGGTTAGTGAATACCGAGTCAAGGTATAAAAAGACGGCTGGCAATCGCATAGCGTACGGATTAATGGGGATTAGGCCTAGATTTTGGAGTAATGACCTCGGGCGAATGTTCCCGTATCTAAATCTAAATAATAGATACAAGGTTATTAAATATATTAAAAATCCTTATCATGGCTTAGAACTAGGATGCTTTATTTTATCTAATTATATTGATGACAATAACGGGGATTATTCAAAAGGTGCATTACAATATTGGGCTGGCAGAAATTCCAGTCATTTTAGATATGCAAAAAGAAATAAACAATATTTTTTAACAAACAAATACATTAAGGAGATTATGGCAGATGCTAACTAATATATCAAAATATTTAATAGTTGGACTTTACATTGCGACAATGGTTGTAATTGGGTTATTAAAATTATTTGAGGTAATAGACTAATGGAAACGGTATATATAAAAGAGTCAAGAGATAGATTATATGAAACCATAGATTATATGGTTCAAAAATGCAAAAGGACAGAACATACAAGTGATTTATATTCTAGTATGATGGATAATTTCAATAGTGTTAATAAAAACGCTCAAATGGTCAAGCAGGCTATTTGTAAGAATGGGGAAGATGGCGAAAATATCACAGATTTTGAATTAGAAGAAATTGAAAAGTCATTTTCTGAAATGGTAGCCAGTATTTTTGATAGTTACGATTGTTTAATGAAAAACTTACCCAATGTTAGCGAGGACTTTATGATTAAAAAGCTGGCAGATAGATTAACAAATTTATTAGAAGATAGAAGAAAATAATGAATAAAAAGAAAAAGAATTTAAATATTTGTGTAGAAGATGACTGTAATAATACTAGGCATACACTCGATTCTGGTAGAAAAATACTTAAATGTGAAGAATGCATGAAAGAAGATTATAAAAATAGGGGCAAAAGCCTTTGGAAAAAAAGAAGAAAAGCACGAGATTTAGAACAGGAAAATATGTATAAGCCCTATTATTTATTTTCTGATGAATATAAGCAAAAAATAGCGGAGTATTAAAAAATGAGAAAAAGATTAAAGAAATTTAAAGAGATAGTGATAGCATGAAAGAAGAATGGAGAGATATTGAAGGTTTTGAGGGGAAATACCAAGTTTCTGACTTAGGAAGGGTTAGAAGTCTAGATAGGATCATATATAATAAAAGATTCAATAAAAATATAAATAGAAAAGGAGTAGTAATTAAACCTAGGGTTAACAAGGCAGGATACCTAAGTGTTCTTCTTTATAGGAATAATAAGTCTGTTCCTAGATATATACATAGATTAGTAGCAATTAACTTCATAAAAAACCCACATATGCTTCCAGAAGTAAATCATATAGACGAGAACAAGGGAAATAATCACCTTGATAATCTTGAGTGGTGCACTCGAAGTCAAAACATAAACCATGGAAGCTGTATAGAGAGAATATCAGATGGGCAGAAAAAGAAGAGAGTAGCCCAAATACATAAGGATGGAACTATAAAAATATGGAAATCGTTGACAGAGGCTGGGAGTGGGAATATTTCAAAAATGTCCAATATTTCTTCATGTGCGAAAGGAAGGTATAAAACATCAATGAAATGCAAATGGGTTTTTTTAGACGATTTAACCAAAGACGAATTAGCTAATATGATAGATAGGGGAGAGTGATATGGGATGGATAGAAAATATTATAAGAGATTGGAAAACAAAACGGTGGATAAAGAAGCACAATAAAATTGCTGATGATGCAGTGCAGTATTTGTCTTCAGTCGGATGGCATGGGTTTACTGGGCACGATAAAGAGGGCAGAAAGTGGATTGTTACAGGGGAATTATATGCACCATCAGCGCAGATGCAGAGCAACTACCAAAACAATGGGGAATGATATGAACGATAGAATATTAAAAATAATAAGTGGCTTAATTGATGAATTAAAACAAGAGAAAGAAAAGCATTCATCATTTGAAATTATAAATAAATTACAGAATTTTGCAATTGAAAAGAATATGGACATGGAGTACTGTGAAGATATTGCAGATGTATTCATTAAATATGTGAATAACACTCTTCTTGAAAATCAAGCAAAGGAAATAAGATGATAGACAATGACTTTGACAATGTGATGCGTGATGTAAAAACGAGGGTATCTAAAAATAAAGATTGCTTTTGTGGTGGGGGCGCTATTACTCCGCATAATGCAGGAGTTATAGGTTGCTATCGTGAACTATGTTTTGATAGTGAAATTCCTAAAGTAAATGATTTTACATTGAAATCTAGGGGCTATTCTAAATCAAAGAATGGAGAGTGGACTAGAATTAAATCGGGCGAAAGCAGTAGTGCTATGGCTGATACAGAGTGGTGATTATGCAGTTTATTTATGGAGAGTGTAGTAAATGCAAAAGAAGGGCGGCAAAGTTTCCCAAAAACGAACTACCAATGTGTACCCGATGTTATAACCAACTAATTAAATCGACAAAAAAAGACGAATTAGCTAATATGATAGATAAGGGAGAGTAGAGAATGGGTAACTTTAATATAGATATTGAGATATTAAGAGATGCAATAAATAAGTTTGGAGCTGAATCCCAAGTAAAAATGGCTATTGGTGAAATAGGTGAGTTATTAACTATGTTTGGAAGGGAAGAACAGGGGCGTGCAAACTCCGATGAATGGGTAAGTGAGATAGCAGATGTGTTAATTATGGTTACTCAACTAGGAATGATGTATGGGCAAGAGAAGGTTCAAAAGACCATAGACTTTAAACTAGAAAGACTTAGGGTAAAGTTGAACAAACCAAATGACCAAGACTAAAGCAATACTGATCTGTTCTATTATAATAATAGCTAGAATAATATACGAGGTGATGAAGTGAAGGCAGATTTAACCAAAAACAACTAGGATAAAAAATGTATAAAAACGAACAAAAATATAATTTATTTATTAAACATATTCAAAAACTATTAAGAAAAGATGTATTTATTATTAATTGTGCTGAATGTGGTAAAAAGTTGGAGTTATTAAAGGACTCCACAGAGGGGCAAAAAGTTTATTGTGGTGGGTGTTGGTCTAAGGAATGAGAACAATTAGCCCAGAGATAGGATTTAGTAAATACGTGGAAATACTAGATTTATTATTAAAAGAGCCTATAACATACAAGGGAATAATGGAAAAGCTAAGTGTTCCAGCGTCAATAGTAAATTATGCTTTTGTAAATTTTAAGCAGATGAAACACATAGAGTTTATAGAGGATTATGATTATTTACACAGAAAAACCTATCATTTATTACAATGCTAGTTGCATTTATATATTATATATATTAGAATAAGGTAAGGATTAAAAGATGGAAAAACAAACATATTGGATTGCTAGAGATACAGACGGAGATTTATACATACATAATGAAAAGCCAAGTATTGATGTTAATGGCTATTGGATAAGCAATAGAGAATCAAGCGAAATAGGGAGTCATTTTTTCCCTTGGATTCAAAACGGTGAGTGCTTTGAATTGGGGGCTAACTAATGAAAACAACAAGAGAAAAAGCAGAAATAATGTTGCATTATGCAGATGGTGGAGAGATTGAGGCTAAAATAGCTTATTCTAATTGGATAGAGGATAAAGATCCTACATGGGAATGGGGCAGATGCGACTATCGAATAAAACAAAAGCCTAAATATATAGAGGGTAAATATTATAAGTGTTGGATGAATGAAAATTATAGTCCACTTTTAAGAAGATATTCAGATGGCGCATTTTATGATGGCCCTGTTCAATCTGTGACTGAAACATACAAAAAAATAGAACCATTTGAACCCGAACAAAAAAAGTATGGCTTATGGGTGGCTACTGATAAGAATGGAAAGCAATATGTATATGAATCAAAACCAGAAAGGGAGAGAGCTGATCTTGTATGGAGAGGAGGGGGTTACTTTAGTTTAGAAAATAAACTATTCCCTAATCAAACATGGGAGGATGAGCCAATTGAGATATAAAATAGAATGTTATGGCATTCCCCTTGTATCTGTTAATAACAGGTATAAAATGTTAAAAATAAGGGGTAAGCACGTAATTGGCAATAGCGAAGAATATAAAGCATTTATAAAAAGCCTTATGATGGCTATAAATGCCACTGAGAAGCCCACAGAGGCCATAGATGCCCCAATTAAGACAATTATCCATGTTGGAACTTATAAAGACATTGATAACGTTATTAAGCCTATACACGATTGTTTAGAAAAGACAGGGTTTATTAAAAATGATAGAAATATCATAGCTACAGACATAAGAAAAACCCCACTAAAAAGGGGTGAAACTGAATGGTTAGAAATTGAGGTACTAGATCATTGGAGTTGACTATACATAGGGCTCATAAGGGCAAATATATAATCATTAATAAATATAATGACCACTACATGGTTTTAAATTACCATTTTATGAGATGGCAAGTATTTAATGAAAAAGGCAAGTCAATAGGTATATTTACATCATTTAAAAGATGTAAGGAATATATAAACAAACTAAAAAGAGGTTAAAAGATGGAAAAAAAAGATTTACATAATTTGATTGATACAATAAAAACTAATTTTGATAGAATGATACATGATTCAATTAAAAGCATTGATAATTATATTGATAAAGAAGAAAACAAAATCCCCGAACCCGAAGAGGGAATGTGGTGTTATTTTTGGGAAGCAGGGGAAGAAGTACGCAAGAGAAAAATGAAATATTTAAGGGAGCATAATACTGATTACTATTCAGAAGATGGTCAAGGGTGGAATCACTGCGAAATATGTCACGATCAATGGTTGCCCGCTAAATACAAAGGGATTATAAAAGAGGGTGATTTATTTATCGTGAAAGGTACTGACTCTTTATGGGAACCTATATCCGAAGGGAGCCCAAAAGGGTTATATTCGATAGAAAGTATAAAAAATCTTGAAGAAAACGATCAATTCCTAATAATCCACAGAGAGGAATCATGATTAATTGTACTCCACACTTAGAACACATTAAAAGAATGTTCCACGAGTGGGATATGTCTTATACAGAGATAGCAAAGCATTATTCACTTAGAATGAAGCTAAGAATTGACCATAAGAAGATTAAATATATACTAGAGAATTACTGCTAATTGACTATGACTAGTATTTTTGTTATAATATATATAGAGATGATCTCCACATGAGATTTTTTGGAAAAATTACATGAACTTAAAAAATAAACTAAAAATGGTGAAAATATCCGATATTAAGCCATATGAAAAGAACGCAAAAAAGCATCCTAAATGGCAAGTGGATTTAATAGCCGAATCATTAAAAAACAATGATTATTATAGCCCTATTGGACTGGATGCAAATAATGAAATAGTTATAGGTCATGGACGATTTGAAGCCATGCAACAGTTAAAAGGCAATGACGATTTAATCGAGGTTGTAGATTTTAGCTATTTAGAACCATCCAAGATAAAAAAACTCCGCATAATGGATAATAAAATAGTTTCTGACGATTACGACAAGGAACTGTTAGAAGCTGAATTAAAGCAAATAGTAGATGAATCTGATAGTGATTTAGAAGATATTGCTAATGAAATAGGTATTAGCGAGGAAGATTTAAAGACTATTTTACCAGAGGAATACCAAGAAACAGAGGGTGATGATGAAATACCCGAAGATGTGCCAAATATCACTAAATTAGGTGATTTATGGGAATTAGGCGATCATAGGCTTTTATGTGGGGATAGTACAAAGGAAGAAAATATAAAAAAAGTATTAAATG
>CERT01012957.1_pt1 | contig 9959 bp, 4 predicted proteins | sample 530691 | NCBI WGS metagenome assembly CERT01 (sample SAMEA2620861, study PRJEB7988) | marine metagenome | biome: marine biome (ENVO:00000447); feature: surface water layer (ENVO:00002042); material: "saline water (ENVO:00002010), including plankton (ENVO:xxxxxxxx)" | depth 5 m
AACACAGCATGAGAACTACCATCATATCTAATAGTTAAACCATCAGAATTAATTGTAGCTAGTGGAGCAGTATCGTCTTTAAATATTATATCTCCACCATCAGCATTAAGCTCTATATCTCCATCTATATCTAATGTAAGATGAGCAGCTGTTGCGTCGTCATCAACAGTTTCTATAGTTGTAGCTCCATGAGTAGTAGTCGATATACTGCAATAATCACCAGTATCGGCAGAACTCACTAACTTTATATCTGTACCACCATCTAAATTATTTATATACATACCAGTTGACTCAGCAGCATCCCCACCTAATATTGTCATATGAAGACCAGTTTGAACGCTTGCATTGGTAGTAGTATTTGTTGTTAAATTAAATTTAGCTCCAAATGTATTAATACCACTTCCAGAGTCATGGGTTGGAGCAGAACTATCTATATCCATAAAAATTCCGTGAGTAGTTAATACTCTTGTTGCTGCCATAGCCCCTGTTTCATCAATATCAATATCTAAACCATTTATAGTTGTAGTGGCATCTAATGCATAGTTTTTATCTATAGTTAAAGTGCCTTGCATAATATCGTCAGCATTATTTGTAATAAATACATCATCAACATTTAAAGTATCATCAGATAATGATATATTTGTTCCAGCTACTAAATTTGTACCAGATGAAATATCAATAGTGCCCGATAAATAATTATAACTTTCAATTTTTTCTTTAATTGCACCAGAAGACATTAAATGGTCATCTACGTCATTAAATTCAGAGCCAACATCAACATCACTTATTGTATGTGTACCTAAAACAATTCCAGTAGGAGTTATCGTTCCTTGTAATACTAAATTGCCACCTTGTGATAATTCAAAATCACTAGGGTCAGCTAACGATGAGCCTGCATTAATTTTAAAAATATCATCACTATCTTCAGGGTCAAAGCCGCATTGCCAATGAGGAGTAGCTCCTGACATAAATCTTAATACAGTGCTTTTTAATCCTCCTACAATATCAACTTGCATAATTTCACTGGAATCATCATGATAAAATTTCATAGTATTCGAAGTGCCGTTATTAATTTTACTTGTTCCAGTAAATACAGGGTCAGCAAACATTGTTGCTTTAGATTCATTGGTAACATGTTGTAAAGACAATGCTGTCTTAGTTTCATCTGCGTCTTTACCTACCAAGTCTCCATTTGAATCAAATTGAGCAAAATCACCATTAGCTATTGTTCCTGCTTTATCTAATTTACCATTCCATGTAGTAGCACTTGCTATATTTCCATCTGGTAAATTTCCAGTCACATCACTTGTTAAATCTACATTTGCACTAATAGAAACAGTTCCATCGCCACTGCCAGTTTTTACAAACCCATTAGAGTTTGTATCAATACCAGTAGCTTTAGCTGCAGTTCCACTAGTATTTTGATTGCCCGCTGTATTAACTCCAGGTAAATTTATATCAATACTTCCATCAAAAGATACTCCACCTATATTAACAGCACTAGCTAACGCTTCAGTTTTAGCTGCGTATGTTTTATGTAATACCCATTCATCTGCTGCTATTTCATTAGCTCCTGCTCCTGCAGCTACATATAATTTATTATCATCATTAGTATCAAGCCAAATATCTCCAACAGCTAAGGATGTTGGCGGGTCGTCTTGTTTAAAAATTCTATTTTTAGAGTTCCATGTATTAGCACTTGCTATATTGCCACTTGATAATTTTGTTCCTGACCAATCATCATTATTAATAGTATCTTTTACAGCCAAATCGCCAAGTCCATTACTGACTATGTCAGTTACACTGCCACTTATTTTGTTAGTATCAATTGCAGCTCCAGATTTTATATCTGCATTAACTATATTTGTAATTGTATTATTATCAGAATCTATGTTTTTATTTGTCAATGTATCAGATGAACCTGCAGTAATCCCTCCAATATCAGATGCTTCTAAATCTGTCCCATTGATTTTAAATTTACTTCCAGTCGATAAATCAACATCTCCATCGACATTTATTTTACCAGTACCATGAGCATTAATTGCAATATCCCCATTATCCCCATCTGTAATAGTAATACTACCTGTATTTGTACTGCCTGTATCTAAAATTAAGTCTTGGTCACCTTTAGATGTAATCTTTCCTGCAGAGTCACCTTTACCTATAACTATGTTAGAGTCAATTGCTAGGTCGCCATCGTTATTAATAATGTCAATATTTTGTCCTTTTTTATTAACAATAGGAACTGCAGCATTACTATCATATTTAACAGATTCCCCAGCAATAGGTTTTTTACTCCAACCTTTGGTACCTTCTCCTGTATTATATCCATTAGAATTAACAGCAGGGTGAAAGTTTCCATTTACATTGACAAGCCATTGTTTGCCATCATATATAATATCAGTAACAATACCATCATCAGTTGTTACTACTTGAGTATCTCCTGCTCGTGGGGGTCTCTTAGATGGCTTACCATCTGTTTCAGGCATTAAACCGTCTATTTTATCATAGATATCTCGTAAAGCATTATCTACTATAGGGTCATTAACTTTCTTTCGTGTAAGGCGTCTTCTAGCCATTATTTAATGCTTTTGGGTTTATATACTACTCCTATAGAGTCAATATATCCTTTTTGTCCACGTAATCTAATACTTAAATTTTTTCCTTTAGTTCCTGCTGGAAACTTTAATACTGGAGAAACAATATATATTAAGGCATCTGCACTATGACTTACTGCCGTAGTACCCATAATACCTCTAGTTATATCTACATAATTATATTTAGCATCTTCGATTTTAACAGCAGTGCTAACAAACATTAATTCATCATCTATTTTAATTATATGACCTTCTCTAATAAACGATTGATATCTTTTAGTGTTATCAGTAGTATCTGCTCCAGAAGAAGTGTATGGTTTAATATCAGTTATCATAGTAATAGACGATTGCACATCATTTATGTCAGCTTGAAGTTTTGCTCCACCTAAATTTAATGTTTCATAAAATCTTTCTTTGACTGATAATTTTACTAAATCTCCATCTACATACGCTTGAACAGATACAATATCATTTTTATTGGTCGAGTCGTATTCTACTGGAATATCTTCAAGACTATATATGCTAGGAGTGCCTAAGAATTTTATACTTCTAAATACTTTATCTTGAGTATCAGCGCCAAAGTTAATATCTTTACTAAACCAATCCCAACTTCTTCTATTGTAATCTACCCATTCATCAGATTCTAATTTTAGGTAATTATGTATATTAGTGTTATCTGCTATTAATATATCAGAATCTTTAGAAAAAGTTACAGCATGTGGCGCTGGAGCATCCCATAAATCCCATCTTCTTTTTGCTACATTAAATGCAAATACTTTCCCTTCTCCAGCTGAATTAGATAAATGTATTAAAAAGCTATTGTGTTTACCAGAATATGACACATGTGGTTTGTGACCATTAGCTAATGTAGATTGAATTAACTCTCTATATCCTTGCTCTAATTTTATAAATCCATCTGTATTAGTAGTGTTGTAAACAACAGAATCATTAGAAGAGTATAATATAGGGTCGCCTATAGTAACTGGCTTATTACCATCGTGCAAGTATATATTATTTGCATCTATAAAGCAAAGGCCATATTCTGTTTTAACAAAAGAATCTTTGCTAGACACACTAAATCCTTGATAACTATCTTCTACTAACAAACTGTAAGGGTCTATTTTGTATAAATTATTTTCACCCCATACATAAAGTCTACTATTAAAACTAGTCATGCAAATTGGAGTTTCTGGCATAATAACAAAATCGTCTGCCCAATTAAATACATAAAAATTATCAGGTTGAGACCTAAATATATAGTGTTTAACATTGCCTAAATCGGGATGTGAAGCTCTAGATACAAATAAATATCCTTGATGAGCACATGATAATCCGTAATTTAATGAAGTGTTTTCAATACTTGCATCTATACCATTATTAGCAGAATATGTTCCTTGTAAAACGCCCTTATCATAAATTGTTTCATTGTAAGTTTTATCTACACTATTATACATCCAACTATTTTCAAAACTAATTACTCTTACCTTGCTATATTCTACATCTATACCACCTTCATATTTTCTGTATACTGCAATTCCTGTAATTCTATCTGACATTGCATTAACAACATCTTCTGGTATTGAAATTTTTATACTTATATATTCGTAATTTTTAGTTCCATCTGTTGTAGATACATTTAAAGGATGGCTAATAGATTCTTTCGTTAATGGAGATTCATATTGATTGTCATATTCATATGCTAATTTATAATAATATGTTCCTTCTTCTAAATTTCCTTCAGTACCTTCTGCAGAATTACCTAAAGTAATATAAGTATTTAAAGTAGTAAGTATTTCATCATCATTAGCTCCGCTAAATAATTGTCCATTATCTCCTTCAGTATTATCGGCGCTAAAAAAAGTACTATTTAAATCTTCAGTATAAGTAGAACCTTCCTGTCTAAGATAAGAATGAGTATTAGTTCCAAAATATATATTAGTACTATTATGTCCATTTGCACTAATAAACCAATGATAGTCTGCATTAGCAAGAGAATCTTTACTGTGATTTGCTAATGGATTAAAAGGAGCAAGAAGAAGCTTCGTTCCTGTAATCAAACCTTCATACTTATCTAATCCAGCTTGTTTCATTTGCAGATTATCAATTATAGTGCCATTAGGATTATACACTGTATCTAAATCAGATATGTTTATAATTTCTGCTCCATGAGTTCCTCTATACGTTACTGCTATAGAAAATTGGTCAGGTAAATTCCCATCAGTCCCATAAGGTAAACGACTAGTTAAAAGACCATTGTGCCAAAGCTCTCTATGATAAGTACTGTCTGGGTTTTTATTAGAAATTGAATCCCAAATATAATCAAAATTAGTTCTTAATACTACAGCTGCAGACCCTTCTACTTCTGGTCTACTGGTTGCGCATAAATAACCTGCGCAAAAATCATAATTTGAATGATTACTAGTGTCCACATTACTATTTAAAACAAAAGGAAATATACTAGTAATTTCACCCATATCTGATATTGCTATTTTATGCATTGTGCAAATTGCTTGCATATTGCTAGGCATTGTGTCGTAAGGAGTTTTCCAAGTATCCAGATTACCGAAATCAGCTGTTTGAATTGGAATTTTAAATCTACTTCGTTGCAAAAAGAAACCATTTTGCCAGTCATTCGAATAATGGTTATGATTAGGTCCAGAAGGCCCTTGTCCACTTTTAACATTATCTGACAATGCCGTACTACTAAAATTATTAAATCTATTTTTATTACTTCCTTTATGGGTTACTGAATCTAAAATTTGAAAACCCCAAGCGCTTCCTTTTTCTTTTGCGCCTCCATTATAATTTGTCATATTTTGCCATGACCTATTAATATAAACATAATAACCAGAGCCTGGATTAAATAAATAAGGAGGCGTGTATCCATCCCATCCTTTATCAGTAGAGGCAAGGCTAGCCCCATCAGTAGTATCATACGCGCCTCCATTAACACTACTATGAACACCAACTTGCATATTATTATATATTACAGGAGTACCTAAATATATTGATGGCTCTATTTCAGGCCCTCCAAAATTAGGTCTAAATAATTGTATTCCTCCTTCAATTTCTCTAAGGCTTTCACTGTTTCCAGAAGTATCAGTTAATGAGCCATCTCCTGATACTACAGTCGTTAAATTTAATGCATCAGACCCTTGCTTATATCTAACGGCTCCTCTATGGCCACTAAAATCATCTATTGTAAATAAAGTATAATCGTTATTATAAGTTTTAATTCTTTCGTAATCAGAACCTAATACTTCAAAAGGTCTGTTCATATCACTACTGCTAATATTAGTGTAAGAACTTTGGCCTTTTCTGGTAATCATTCCTGGCTGAGCAACAAAATCACCTTTTACTTTTCCAATAAAAGTTACAGCATGCTTAGGCCTATTATGGTATTTAGAATCACTAACATCAGATTCATGCGAAACTTCATTAAACGTAGTTGGATAATTTGAACTGTGTCCAGGATACGCCACATTTCCATTGTATAAAGTAGAGTAAGGTACTAAAGGATGCAAAGAATTGTTTGTAGGAATTACTTGCCTGGGGCTATCTACGCTCCATCCAATATTATTTCCAAAAATTAAATTTCCAGTTATCTCATTAATTAAACTTGTAGCGTTTTGACCTCCTATCCAATCAGTAATACTTCCACCTGGCAAAATTCTTTTAACACCATTAGAAGCCCATCTTCCTGCTTTATCGTATATTCCCCATTCACAAGGATTACCATCGCCATTTGTTCCATCATATCCAGATAAATCATCCCCACAATTCCAAACTTGAGAAGTGCCTAAACCATTTAAATCTTGAGAAGTACCTGAACCTCCTTGAGGGTCTTGGTCATTTTTAATAAATGCAAATTGACCAGGATACCACATTTTAGCATTGCCACTTCCAATTTGTTTGCTAACTATATGATATCTTGCCTGGTGATAGGGAGGAGTTCTGTCTGCCATATACATTGATTGACCAGAAGTTATTTCTGTTGTATTAGTATTATATAAGAATAAATCCCAACTACTAAATGAAGCTGATGATGATTTTTTGCCATATAATATCCAAAGTTTAGAGTTCCACCATTTAGGATTTCTGTTGTCGCTTAATTGTGGGACTTTTGTATTAGAGGCACTGTCAACCCAAAACGCATCTCCATCATCGCACACACTAACTGTATATGGCTCTGCAATATTAAAATTATCCCAACTATCTCCAACGCTATCATATCCAGCAATATTAGTATCCTCTTCTATTGCCATTCCTGCAAATCTTACAACATCTCCAGTTGTTAATCTAGATTGATTAACTGTAGTTATTTTATATGCTTTATGACTTCCAATATCTCCACCAACAGCTTGAGTTGCTGTTCGTATTAAATTTATATCTCCACAATCAAATGTTTCGCACATACCAATAATAGCTGCGTTGTTAGGAATATTTGACCATCCTTCTAGATTATGTGTTTTTGGGTCATGCTCTCCATTATACAGCTGGTCTTCAATGGTTCTTCTAATCATTCCCTTTCCATCTTCTGCATGTAATTGGTCTGGGATTCTAGTAAAATCTAAATTTATATTTTCTATTTGCACGCCAACAGAAGATAGTTCATGGAAATCTATTGCATTTAATCTATATATTGTAGTTCTTGAATTTAAACTTGCAACATAAAATACTCCATGTCTATACAATACTTTTAAATAACCATTTTTATAAAACAATTCACTTGTTTCTGTGTACGGGTTTAAACTACTAGAAGCTAATCCTATAGAATTATATATTGCTGGACTAGCACATTGTGATATAGAGCTAATAGCATCGCCAGAATATCTATCTTTATTTAATAAATCAAATGATGTAATTCTAGATGTTTGACGCGGAATAGGGATAAGACTAGTTCCATTTGAAATTTCTATATTTCCTGCTTGAAATGCGTTTGCATCTGTTTCAGTTGTTAAACTAATTTTATATAAAGAAGAGCTATCTTTTTTAATTGCATAAGCAAATGCTGGAGTTTGGCTTGTATAATTTCCTACAAATCTTAATATTGGAACTCCTTCTGACGTATTCCCACAATACATAAATAAATCATTATTAACTAATGCTCCTGACGAATGTTGATTGTAATCATATTTTTTCCAATTTAATAGTGCGCTATCACTAAAATCATGGCTATGACCAGAATCTAATTTTAAAATTTGACCTATTTTTACAGAATTTGCTGCTATGTAAGCATGTAATGTACCGCTACTATTATTAGCGGGCAAAGCAAAATCATAATCAGGAAACAAAACATCTGCTCCTCCATTCGCAGTATCATCTTTTGCTAAAGCAGTATTAATACCATGTATAGGAAACATCATCATTTCAGAAAACATTCCTGTAAAATCTTCGCTTGATGGTGGAGTTAGCTCTGCATCAAAAACATTGTAGTCTGTGCTTTTAGTCCCTACGATTGATTTGCCATAAGGCCTCATTATTACTTTTGGTTTTTTAGACTTTTCATTGCCTAAACCAATATGCACACGGTCATCAGAAGAGACAAAATTAAATTCTCCAATATCAGATTCTATTCCTGGGAAATCAGTAATGCTAATATTATTTCCATATAAATTTTCTACTATTGAAATAGTGTCTATAACATTAGATGTGCTAGATGCAGATTTCCCTATTACTAAATTAGTTTTATCTTTAGTGATTCTATCTGACGTAGTAATCATTTCTTTTACATATTGAACAGTTATTCCAGAACTAGAAGCAAAACCAGATGTGCTTAATACTTTGTCCTTATCTATCCCTTGTAATCTTCCATCAGATGTTTGTGGGTCTATATTAGATGAATACTTTGCAGATTGCTCATCTGTATCTGTTGCAGATGGAGTACTTACTATTCCTCCTGTAAACTTATTTATTTCTATTAATCTTTTCGGCATTATTTATCGTACCATTTCTTTTCTTTGACTGAAGCATGTCCAGGCATCATTCTGTTTTTAATTTTTTCAATTTCTGCTGTATTGGCTTTAACAGCTTTGTCTAATTCGTTGTCTTCAAATACATATGTATAGACTTCTTCTAATTTGTCTAATTTAAACTTTTTCACCAGTAATTTAAAAGCTAATTTTACTACTTTATCGACCATCTAATGTACTCCCACATGCTTCGCATTTTTTCTTATTTGCTTCGTTTATTTTAATCATAGTATCAATCATAGCCTTAGCTTCTTTTTGTACTATTAACGCTTGTTTTTGGGCATCTATAAGCTTAATAATAATAGCTTCTAACCTACCAAAACTTTCATCAAGTTCTTGCATTAGAGTATCTTGTATAAACTTATTCTGTTTCCATATAAAGAAGCCAAACGCTATTGCTACAGCGATTGGCACTCCATATTGTTCTATAATCTGTAATACTTCTATTTTGATTTACCTTTTATTAGTTCTCCCCACAGGGACGCGCTTCCGTCTATTATCTGGACTACGTGTACGGTAAAATGTCCACGGGTAAAAAAGTCTACCACTCCAAAAGCATGGGCCCATTTATGTTGTCTGCCTCCTAACCATTTGTTCTTTTTATCAGACATGTCTTTTAAACAACCTAATGACCATGCTGATTTAGGACCATCCATATGTGTCACAGAATCTTGCTGTAAACTATGATGATGTCCATACATTATATTGCAACCTAACTTTCTTAAATGATTAGATGTATGATAGTTACCACCAAAGTGGTGACCATGATAAAAGTACATTTTACCTATTTTAAGGTATTCTCCTGGCTTATGGTAGGTATACCCACGCTCATCTGCTTTTATTGCCTTTTTGAACCCATATTGGCTCAAATAAGGGTACTCAGTTACAAAATGGTCTAACCATTCATCGTGATTACCAGCAGTTATATGTCTTTTTTTACATCCTGCTTTATCTAAAGAGCTATCTACTTTATCTAAAAATTCATTAACAGAATCAACTTCTTTTTCTAAGTTTGGTAGTATATACTCCAATGGTGGTTTTTTCTTACGTTTCCATTGCCAATGTGATACACTTCCCCATTCTCCTAAATCACCAAGGTCTACATATATGTCAGGCTTGATTATTTCTATTGCTTGTAAAACTACGCTTGTAGCCTTAACATCGTGTAAAGGAACATGCTTATCTGGTGTGATAATAGCACGTTTTACTACGCCTTTATCTCTATTCATTTATTCTCCTATGAGAACTCTGAACGCTCTTGAAATCCCCAATCGTTTGGATTTGTAAATGTTTCTTTAACTAGGTCGAGCATTTTCTCTGTTCTCTGTACGCTAAAACGCCTCAACAGATTCCCACATTCAAGACAGCCCCATATAATGGGGCCGTCATA
>CERT01011291.1_pt1 | contig 9862 bp, 4 predicted proteins | sample 530691 | NCBI WGS metagenome assembly CERT01 (sample SAMEA2620861, study PRJEB7988) | marine metagenome | biome: marine biome (ENVO:00000447); feature: surface water layer (ENVO:00002042); material: "saline water (ENVO:00002010), including plankton (ENVO:xxxxxxxx)" | depth 5 m
TGCACCTGTTACTGTAGTAGGTGTACCTGTAATATTATATGTGTATCTTCTAGCTGTTCCATTAACTGTAGAACCTGCCGCCGCCCAACCTGAGCTTTTGTAAACTTTTAATTCATTAGCTGTCGTATCAAAATAAAGGTCACCCACATCTGTTGAACTTGAGGGAGCTGAAGAAGCAACTCTATATCTTTCACCAAAAGAGTTTACTCCTGATAAATTTCCTGCAACAGTATTAACATTAGCAATATCATTACCAACATTATTAACATTAGTTATTGAACCTGCTACTGTATTAACATTAGAAATAGAACCACCAACTAAATCAACATTTGTTATTGACCCTGCAACTGTATCTATTTCTGAAGTTGCTTCGTTTAAATCATCAGCTACAGTTTCTACTTCTGAAACTGCTTCTGCTAAATCGTTTGCTACAGCTACAACTTTTGTAATATCAGAAGCTACAGTATTAACTGAAGTAATATTATTAGCTACTGTTGTTACATTTGCACTTACACCTGCAACTGTATTAATATTACTTTCATTAGAATTAACAGAATTAATATTAGTAATATTGTTTTTTACTGTTGTTAAAGCTGTTTTATCAGCAGATGTTAGCCAAGTGCTCTCTATATAATTCTTTGTGGCAACATCTTGTGCTCCTGTAGGGTCAGCTACATTTTTAAGTCTTTTACTTTGAGCGTCCCATTGAAAATCTGTATTATCTAATTTAATCTTATCTGCCGCATCATCAATGGCTTCTTGACCCATCATAAATGCTTGAGTAGAATCAGTATCTAAATCATTCTCTTTTAATACTGAACCATCAGCATAATCTATTAATCTTGATGACTGACTTGTTGTTCTTCTAATTTCAATAGAAGACAAATTAGCAGGTGGACTTGTGAATGTAATATTAGTCCCTGCTCCGTCCCAAGTGAAAGCTGTTGTAGCGACACCATCAATGGTTATTGTTACATCTGCCTGAGCCCTATAACTAAATGGGACTGCATAGGAAGATGTACTACCATTACCTGTATATCGTACAAAACTATTCGCCATATTTTATTAAATTCCTTGTATTTATTCGTTTATCTCTTCTAAAAGGGGTACTTTATTATTGATTAACCGCCGATAGCCATTCTTCTAGTGCCATTTCAGCTTCTTCCTTAATATATAAGTTCCTTTTCTTTAATGTTTCATTGAAAATAGGGAAGGCTTCCCATACTTTTTTGAGAGCTTCTCTTTCAAAAGCGTGGACAATTTTCAAAAGGTGTTTCTGTTGCCAGTCATCACCTGCTACAATTCCTTTTGGATATGAGTATAATTTACTTGTTTTATTACTAATTTCCCATTCAATTATTTCTTTTAATGTAGCTTCTTTATCCATAGGTGGATAATAAACTTTCATTTTACTTTTCTGCTCTAACATATAATCATAAGCAGTTTGTCCTTTACTATTCTTAATATCTTTTAAATTTAAGTTAGTATATCTATCTATTTTAACAGGTGGTTTATAATCAAATTCTCTATTTTCAAAGAATTTTGCTACTAATGGATTCTTCCATTCTGTCATAGCAAAAGGTGAAGACCAAATTCCGTCTTTACCACCTATTCCAAATAACCAACCATTCTTTCTATTAATCTTTTCTCCAAACATATTACGTTTAGGCATTACAGCATTTTTACCTGTAAACGGATTATAGATTGCTTTTAATCTATCACTCATAGACCAAATTTCTCTTTCATATTCATCAGTAACTCTATTTGTATAACGTAAGAATCCTGATAATGGAATTACTTTATATAAACCTCTTGCTACCATAGCCGCAGATTTATAAGCGGGGTCTCTTGAAAATGCTAAACCATCTCCTAATAACATATCTGCTGTTTCTAATAAATTCTTAGTATAAAATTTAGAAGTTAAGTTTCTAGTTAAAGACATTAAGTATACAGCAAATAATTCTGAATATTTATTTTCTACTTCTTCAGGTAAATCTTCATTTGTTTCTAAGAAATCTCCCATAGCATCTACCATATCAGCCGCTAACATAAATGGCATAAACACAGGGTCTAATCTATTTAATGAAATATATCTACCATCTTCTGTTCTCCAAGAATAAGGTTGCCAACCTGTGTCTGCTTCTCTTTGTTTATTAGCTTTCCAATCTCTTGAACCACCACCTGTTACTTTTCCTGTTATTGCTGAAAAGATTGCCGCAGACCAAAGTAAATATCCCATTTGTAGTCTTGCACCTGCTTCTGCCGCCGCTTCAGGATTTAAGAATTTTCCATCTTTTCCTTTAGCTAACATATGTTTCATTTGAAACTGTAATCTTCCAGTTCTAACTAATCCAAATGTTAAAGCTGTAAATGGAGTAGGTGTATGTTGAAATACCCATCTTAATAAGTTTGATGGTGTATTAATAAAGTGAAGACCAAATACTCTAAACCATTTTCCTTTTCCGTGAGATGTAGCTCTTAAAACTCCACCTGTAAGTCCACCTTCTTTTGAACCTGTTTTAGGATTTACTGAATAAGCTGATTGTGTATATGAGGCTTCTCTAGCATAGTGTAATGGGTCATTAACTTCTAAAGCTGAAGCATCATCTAATACTCTACCTGTTTTGTTAATATCTTGACTGCTAATAGCTTTTCCATTTGTCTCAAAGAATTTCTTTTCATATTCTTTAAATTTAGCAAAATATTCTTTACCTAATAAATGTTTTTTAGGTAAATATGTTTTCCAACCCCATTTACCAATTATCTCAGGATTGTGTTGCATAATTTGTGAATTAATGATAGCCGCCATTCTAGCTTTAAATGTCATTGTTTTTAAGAACTCATCACCTGCTGATAATACTCTTAATGGAAATGTAACTGCGGCTGTAATCGGTTGCCATATGTATCTGTTTACTGGTCTTCCAAGAATAGGAACAACATCAAACCAACCACCAACTGTTTCATTAGCCCATCTTTGTAAATTTCCTTGTCTTATATTATTGTCAAATTTTAATTGTTTACTATCTAATACTGGTCTGCCTTCTTTTATACTTCTCCAACTTGCTCCAATAGCTTCCATTAAATAATAATATTGGTGCATATAAGTTTGTAAGGCTTCTCTAGCAACGTGCACAGCTCTAGCATTACCTCTAACTCCTAAATTAGCCGCTCTAATCATCATTACAAGAGGTTTCCATTGTGATTGTACTAAAGATGAAGCTATGTTTAGTATGTGTGTATCAGGAGAAGACAGTAAGTTGTTGTTTACAAACTCTGCCGCTAAATCTGCTGTTTCTAATTTTCTAATAGAACCTAATGCTTCTTCAAACTGGTCATCTCCGACATCTAATTTTCCAAGCTCTTTAATATATAATTTTATATTTTTCTTTTTTAAATCTGATAATTTTAAATCAGCAGGTTCTACTATTAAAGATGCAATATTTTTAGATTGACGCTCTATTCTCATAGATGCTAAAGAAGTAGCCACTTTCTTTTGAATTTGTTTTTTAACTATAGAAAGCTCTTTATGTAATGCTTCTCTTTCTAACCATTCTGCGGCTATTTTATCTTCATCAATAACACTTAAACCTTCATCATTCATCATTTGAGATAATTTTCTTAAATCATCAGCATTTTTTAACCAAAGTTTATCGTGAGCTAATATTTGTGCCGCTAATTCTCTTCCTGCTATAGCTTCTTTTTTCATTAAAGCTATTAATTCTTTAGGTTTGTTAGTCCATTTTTCTGCACTAGCTTCTATTTCTTTAAAAGTTGTTTCAGGTGCGGCTTCATCTAATGTTTGAGACATTTCTTCAACAGAATTTTTAATAAATATTTTTGTTTGGAAATTCTCTTCAGGGCTAATTCTAGTATAGTTAAAAGGTCTTTTAGGTGGTTTATCTGTAGGAAGTATACCTTCTTTAGCTGTTTCTCTTAATGATTTAATTCTTGCATCAACATCAGATTGGTCTACTTTATTTTTAATTTTAAGTTCTTTAATTTGTTTAGTATTCATATTCTTATAGAGTTGATGTGGTTTCTTTTTAATAGTTAAATCTGAAAATAACTGTCCACCTTTTAACTCATCAAATCCATAATTATGTATATCGTTTAAATTCTTAAAGCTATTCTTTGTCATACTTCTAGCTGTCAGTTTAAATCCACCATAAGAAAAAGCACCACCAAATAAAGTACCTATACCAAATCCTGCGGCAGTGTTAAGTCCTAATCTTTTTAAATCAAAATCATCTTGTACTTTAGATTGAATAGCTGTTGTTTGTAATAATGTATCGTGAAAAGCACCTATACCTGCTCCAATTCCACCTTCATATAAAGCACCTTTAGCAATAGCTGATTTTAAAGCTGTACCTTTTGCTTTTTCAGCCGCTTCTAATATAAGTCTTTCATTTACTTTTTTAGCTATTTTACCTTTAAGTGCTTGTTTAAGGGATTGTTTATAGGCTTGTTTTGCGGCTTGACCACCAACACCAAACCCAACAAGATTAACTGGGTCTAAGACTAAAGCTCCGCCCATATCAATAAGCCAGTCGCCAAAGTCTCTATTAGGGTCATTCCAAAAGTAAGGAAGGTTTTGATATGTAGTATTTATATAAGCAAATTGTTGCATACGCATAGGGTCTTCTTCACCCATTACATTTGCTAAATCCATAGACATAGAGACAGATTGATTATTTCTCCAAGTTCTATCGTGATAAAAATATTCTAGTAAATCAGCATTAGACATATCATCAAAAACAAATTTTCCACGAGTTGTATATGCTTCATCACCATCTCTATATTTATAATAACTTTTTAAAGTGTCATAAAATCGTTCTGTTTGTATTTCTTCTAAAGCATTTTCAGCAGGACTTAAATCGGCTAAAGTAGTAACTTTATCTACTTCATCTACTTTTTCAGTAGCCCAATCAAATGCTCCCATTTATTATACTCCTGCTCTTTTTAATGCTTCGCTTAGTTGCTCTACAGTTACACCTAACATATCTGCAAATTGTTTAGCTTGTTCTTCATTGTTACCTAATGCTTTTGCAATATTGACATATGTTTCTTTATTTGTAAAATCTATTCCTTCTATATTTCCTAATACTGTTTCAACTGATTCTTGAATAAAAGGATATAATTTCTTTGTATCAAATATTTGTTTTTCTTTTTTCTCACCTGAGAACCATAATGTATCTTCTTCACTAAACACAGGTGTCTCAAATTTTATTCCTTCTTCTATAGCTGAAGCAACAGAAGTTGTAATATTAGTTTCTAATTGTTCCATAGCTTTCTTTTCAGCTTCTTTCTTTTCATTTTCTTCTTCTTGTTTTGCTTTTGCTACAGCCCAGTCTTCTAGTTTCTCCCAATCTTTTTCTCCTTTGAAAGTAGTTTTAACATAGTCACCCATATCTTTCATAAACTTACGCCACTGAGCATCACTAGGTGGATTATCTCTTTTACTTCCATCTTCATTAAATTGTTCAAAATTAAGTATTTGTTCTTTAAGATAATAATTAGCTCTTCTAACAGCATCATTTCCTTTACTTGAAAACATAGTGTTTGAACCACCACTTACATTTTCTTTAACAACATCAAGTATTTCTTTTTTAGAATCTTTTACATTTGAATTAGTTTCCCAAATATGTTTCTTATCTTCTTTCTTCATTTTCTCAGCACGTTCAAAATATGAGAACGCTTGAGCAAAGTCTTCTTTAGGAATACCTTTTTCTTCCATAGCTTTTGCTAAATCTTTAATATCGTCATAAGTACCTTCCATTACATCAATAAGAAATTCTTGTCGTGCTTCACCTGACGCATTAGATATTCTTTTCTCATCTATTAATTTATTAAAAGAAGGAACAGCAGTAGGGTCAATTTTTCTAAGTTTATCACGCCATTCTTCAACATTCTTACTGTTGTTTTCAAAATCAGACCAAAACTCTTTAAATATATTTTTCTTCTCTTGTTTTTCATTCCACTCTTCATCACTTCTTTTTTTGTTTTCAAGACGAGCTCTTTTATTTGTAATTGCATTTAGAGTTTCACCAATTTCAGTAGGGTGAGCATTTAATAATGAACCTAATTTATTTCCACCTTTTCCTATTCCTCTATCTGAAGTTAAAATTTTAAGAGCTTTATCTAATTCTTCAGTAGTTGTAGCTTTTGCTAATAAGAATTTAGCGTGACCTAAAGCAACTTCCATATTTAATTCATTAGTGTCAAAGAAGTATGCTTTTTCTTTACCTTCTATAGGCATAGCTGTATTTAGACTTTTAATTGTTTCCCAATATTTTTCATCTATCTCATCAGCACCAATAGTAGTATCTAAAAAGTTTACTGCTTTATTAATTTTTACTGTATGAGCCCATTCAGCTCTATTTTCAGCATCTTTAATTTTTGCTTTTGCAGACCATTCATTGAATACAGCAGAAAATCCTATTGTAAATTGTGAACTAGCTTCATTAAAATCAGGTAAATATTGTTTATACCATTCTTCTAAAGTTTGATTACCTTCTTTAAAATCATAAGAATCAATGTTTTCATTAATTTTTCTAATAGTTTCAGCCGCTTCAAATCTTCCTGAGTGTGTATCTACTACCGCAGTAGCATATTGATTACTTAATTCAGGAATTTCATCATTTAAAATAGCTTTTTCAATTTCTTTTGTTGTCCAACCTTGTGCATAAAGCTCGTCCATTTTAGCTCCTGCCTCAGTTTTTTTCTTTTCAATATGTTTTTCTCCCCACTTATTCATAGCAGGAGTAAGGTCATTTTTTAAAGCGGAAACAATTTGACCCATTTCAGTATTTCTAGCGTCTATATGTCTAACAGTTCCTTTATAACTTGAGCCTATCCATTTGTTAGTTACTTGTGATTTATATTTTTCTGCCATAATTAAGGTGCTACTACCAATCCTTCATCTTTTTTTCGTTTATTAATCCATTTATTATCTGAAGCCGCATAATTTAATCCGTGTGAACCAAGTTCAATCACTGAACCGATTAAGCTAGGTGGTTGAGATGGTCTTATGTTAGCATAGTTTCTGTGCATAGCCGCATAAGCATCATTTTCAGAACCTTGTAAAGACAACATATCAGCTTCAAAATCAAACGCAATTTGAGAGAAACCTAAATCGTGTTTACCACTCATATCTTGCATTACTTTAAGTGAATTTCCAAATCCTGAGTTAAGAGCATACGCTTGGTTCTTAGTTAATTCTTGTCTTGCTTTTAATTCAGCTAAAGCCTTTGCTTGTGTTGCACGAGAAGACTCATTATCAATTTTAGATAAATCATTCAAATATGCTTGATTAGCATTTTGCATACTAATTTCATTAGCCGCCATATTTGTTTCGTGTACCGCTTTATCATTTTGAAATTTAGCGACTGTTGAAACAACTGCCAACGCCATTTGAGCTTCAGGTACTCCACACATTATTCTTTATTCATCTCCTTTATCATTAATAAGAAGGGTAATTTTCCTACCCCATATTCTTTAATTTCTTCTTTAGGTTCAAATCCAAGATACTGTAGCCATTTTAATGACTTCCAATTTCTTCTATCAACCCAGTTGTATATATAAGTATATCCTTGACCCATTTTAGAAACCCAGTAAGGACATTCCTTAATAAATTGTTTTGTATGTTTAAATAAGTCTTCACTTGATAATAACCAAGCTACGCCATATTCAGGGTCTTTTGTTGGAGCAACCCCAAACATACCTATTACTCCTTCACTGGCTGTGCCAATGATTGTATAATTTCTACTTCCGTCATAAGTAAACGGAGTAACTAAAGCCTCTAACGGAGAAACTCCATTTGATGCTCTTACTTCTTCCCTATCTGCTTTACGCATTTTAGGTGCTAATTGTAGCACGTCAGCTAATATCGCAGGACGTACATAGTTTTCTTTTTCCATTATATCCTTGTTGCTCTGTTATGGTATAAACCTTCTACTTCAGCACTTGCTATATACATAGGTAAATGTGAACTAGATTTAATGTCAAAAGTAAAATCGGTATTTCTACATTGTACTGGTACTTTAATAGTTCCTGAAGACAATGCGGCAGACCCAATGGTACTACCTGCTGTCCCTAGAACATATCCGTTCATTACAGTTGTAGATTTACTTCTATTCTCAGGTGTTACTTCTGCTGTGAAGAAACCTGAATTTTCGTAAGTTAATGCTATATTTCTAATTTGGTAACGACCTGTAGTTACAGCTAAAAGTCCTCTACCAGTATTTTCTCTAACATATTGTGTTGATAATGTATACTTAGATTCAAAAGGAACACCTATCCATAAATCTGTATGATTTCCTTCTAAAGTATAATTAGAACCACTAACAAATGTTAAAGTATAATCTGCTCCATCAGTTTTATCTACAGCTTTTAAACCTGTTTTAGCTCCATACGGAGAAGTTACAGTTGTTAAACCTGTTGTACTAGAATATGAACCTGTAACTGAAGTCATTTTATCAAGGTATATTCCGTGTCCTAATGTTGCATCTTTTAAATTTCTTAAATCTATTTTAAATAATTTTGTATTTTGTCCTTCAATAGTAAATAAATAAATATTACTTTCTACAGACATACCACCTAATATTTTAACACCACTAAATTCCCATTTAGACCAAGCTGTTTGTACTTTTTCTCCACCATCAAAGAAATATTTATAAATATACATAGTATCAGCATTAGTTGGTGCTATATCTGTACTTATAGTATAAGGTGCAACTTGTGTGTCTGCTGTGTCATCACATAGAATTGCCATACAATCTTCAACAGTATTACTTACAATTTGATAAGCATTAGAAGGTATTAGACTTTGTACTGAAACTGAAATATCTAAACCATCATTTGTTAATGTATCATCATCAGCATAATATTCTCTTATTGCTGTATTATTTGTTCTAGCTTGAGCAAAGTAAGCAAACTTACCTGCCGCAATAGGTGTTACTGAATCATCGTGTTCAAAACTTGACACTTCATTTAAGATAGCAGTAGTTGGACTTATAGTATCTCCTGCGTGGTCAAGTTTATATTGAGCTGTATCAGAGAATAATAATAATGTTTCATTAAATCCTACTGAGTGTTTCAATGTATTAACTTGTGTTCCTGAAGCCGCTATATCAATAGGGTCAGTATCTAAAACTTGTGTAACTGTTGTAGCAAAGAAATTAAAGTAACTAGCATTTTCAGTTAAAATTAAATTCTCTCCTGATAACAGTCCTAATCTATTTTTATAATATGTTAAATTCTGTATTGTTTTACCTACAAATGAAGGATTAGGATTAGTGTCTGTAGCATCACCACAAGTTCTATCTGTCCAATCTAATTTTTTAAATGTAAATGTACCATCATTATTATTAATTAATGCGTGAGGCATTGTAGTATCATCTAAACCGACACTTGTTGCAGGTGCAATCGTTTCTGTCCACACACCCATACCATCAAATTTAACATAGTAATCAGAAAGAGTATCTCCTTCATCACCTGTTACTTTAACGATAGTTCCTGTTTTTCCATAGTAAGGTAATTTTGTAAAATCTTGTATTGTATCTTTAATAGCATACATCGCTGTATTACCTGAACCATCAGCCGTACTTATTGTATAAGTTTTAGCTTGATTAATAATTTTTCCATAAATAACAGAATCAAATTGTTCAAAATCAAAATAAGTATTTATATCAGAAAAGTTTGATAATCCATTTGTAGATAATGTTGCTCCTGTATCTGTTCTAATTGTTTTAAAATCAATACCATTTGCACTAGAATTATAATGAGAACTGGATTGTCCCTTCATTAATATATCTGTTACTTTATTTGTATCTCTATATTTACTATCTGTAGAAGCATCATTTCC
>CERT01020087.1_pt1 | contig 9837 bp, 5 predicted proteins | sample 530691 | NCBI WGS metagenome assembly CERT01 (sample SAMEA2620861, study PRJEB7988) | marine metagenome | biome: marine biome (ENVO:00000447); feature: surface water layer (ENVO:00002042); material: "saline water (ENVO:00002010), including plankton (ENVO:xxxxxxxx)" | depth 5 m
TCACACAGTTATGGCTGATGCTATAGAAATGATTGATAGCAAAAGGTTAGAGTGGGATGAAAAAATGTATGGTGGAAGTTCTAAAGAATTATCAGGTTATTACAACAATCAATTTTTTAATGAAAAGTACAATCCAGATACAGACATCAATGGTGCATATAAAACTAGAAGAGTTTATGGTGCTATGGCTGGATATGATGAACCACAGAAAATTGTTACAGGATTGCAATTGCTAAACGCAGGTATTATTGATACACAAACATTACAAGAAAACTTAGATGGTTTAGATAATCTAGTAAGAGTTAACGAAAGAATTACAAAAGAAAAAGCAGACAAGGTGTTGTTTGAAACATTATTAGCACAAGCCCAACAGGGTGACCCTAAAGCAACTATGGCTGTTGTGCAGATAAGAAAGAATCCAGATGATATGCAAAATATCTTAGATAAATTCTTTACTGCAGAAGAACCAGAAATCCCTGTGGCTGAACAACAATTGCTTGGAGGTGAGGCCTTACCACCACAAGGTCCACCACCAGGCATTAACCAAGTATTACAAGGACTAGGTGGATAATGAACATAAATAGCGAGTTTGCAGACATAGTACATAATTCACTAGGTGAAGTAGATGAGATTGGTGATGATATATTATTAGAAGAAACAATTCTTTCACCACAGGTATATCACGACCAAATGCCACCATTAGTATTTCCATTTGGTTATATGATTATTAGTTCTACATTTATGTTTTATGATGAAGAGGAAGAATGACTAGAGCACCTAAAGTTAACAAGACAATGTTAAATGTTCCACCAGCAGCTAAAAATTTTGTAGACAATACAAAAATGGCCTATGGTGAAAAGACAGCTATGAAAAAATTTATAGATGATGCTCCTAAAGTTAACAATGAAATAGTTACACAAACAGCTGCACCACAACAAATACCAGTTGACCCTGGTTTACAAAAACAATTAGACTTAGATACTTTTGCTCCAACTAATAAACAATTTGAACCAGTAACAACAGGCATAGGTGGTAAGCCAAGACAAATGGACACTACTAGAGAATTAATAGTAGAAATGTACAATTTAACAGGTGATATAAACTTAGCCAGATTATTGAGATAATGTCATACTCTATATTTGACAGCGATATAGCAGATGATGAAGAAGCTAGGAAACAACAAGATAAAGTAAATAAGCCTTCTTTAACAACAAAAGAAATGGCACAACAAGCTGCAGTTATAGCAGATAAGTACCCTACATTACCAGCAGGAGCTGTTGTAGGAGCTGCTCGTTTAAACATATCACCTGATGACCCAAGACTTAAACAAATTGTTATACAAGATTCTATTATTAAAGAAGAAGAAGGTGTTGGTGCTGTTAAGACTGCAACTAATTTTGTTAAAGAAAAAGCTAAATCAGGACTACGAGGATTATTTTTAGGGTTTCAATCAGCTTGGGAAGAAGGCCTACCAGAAAAAGTTAGATACTTAGAAGCTAGACAACAAGGTATGTCACACGAGGAAGCTAGTGCAGCTGCAGAAACAGAGTTGTTTAAAGCAGGTATTACTGGTAAAGGTGATTTAGGTGATGGTTTATTTTTAGGGAGCACAGACCCTACAACAACAGATGAATACAAAAACTTAGTTGAATCAGGTGTTAGTCCTGTAGATGCTAGACAGTTTGTACTAGATAATATTTTAGGCCCACAGATATACGAAGAGCAGAGATTGAAAGCTGAAACAGGTGTGCAGTTTCAGGGCGATAGAAGAGCAAAGTTTGAAGCAGCAGGTGTTGCACCTACAGTTACTATTGGTCGCTGGTTGTTTAAACCATTTGATGAAATTATAGAACCAGGTACTAAAGCATACAGTTTTATTACAGGAACTATAGACTTATTAGCACAGATATTTGCAGACCCTACAGCGTTAGCTACATTAGGCCTATCTAAAGTAGGTAAGTTAGGTAAAACATTTACTAACTTGCAAGATATGAAAAAATTTGAATCAAGTGGACTTATAGGTGCAGCTAGAAAATCAATACACGGACCAACTACTAAACAATTTTTAGCTGGAGATGAAGGTTTAGTTTTTAAAAAGTTTTTATGGGAAAATGCAGAAAATGGACAAGTAATAATTAAACAGTCTAAGGAGCAAATTACTGATAAAAAGTTTTTAGATGAACTAAGAAAACTTAAAAGAAAAAATCCTAATGCAAAATTTGAAGATGTAGATAAAGAGCTGACAAAATTTGTAGATAATTATTTAAGTAATGAATTAATTACAAACAATATGTTGCCAAAAATAGTTAGTAAAAAAAATCGTTTAACAAAAATGATGGACAAAACTTATGGTGCAAGAATGGTTACAGCAGATGTTGATGGTTCGTTAGTACAAATGACAAGACTTTTAAATCTTGCAACTGACCAATTAGATGCAGATGCAGCACAACAGTTAAGTAGTAAGTACTTTAATAAAACATTAGATGCTTTAGGTAGTGATGATGCACCAACAGAAGTAGTTAATGTATTAGTTGAGTTTTTTCAAAAAGATTTTAAAAACCCTATTGTAAAAAACTTTGGTGGAAAAATAAATAAAGATGGAAGTATATCAGGCCTATCAGATTTTCAAGTCAAACTTATAGAACGAGGCACAAATGTAATGGGCAAGTTTTATGCAGATGGTGATATGGCCAAAACAGCAGGTAGAAAATACAGTAATTTAGATTTACCTTTAACAGGTATGTTAAAAAATATATTAAAGAAAAAAGGTAAACCAGTAGATGAAGAGGCCTTATTAATAAATCCATTAACAGTTACTCAATTAGCAGATGAAATATTTTTACCTAACCCTACAGATTTACTTAGAGTAGGTAAAGCATTAGATACAAAGCTAGGCCCTATAGGTAGTAAAGCATTTGCTGGGGAAAGTGTAGATACAGTTCGTAGATTTATGGATTATTATTATGGTGGAATATTTAAACCATTAGTGTTGTTAAGACCAGCTTGGACATTAAGAGTAGTAATGGAAGAGCAAATAAGATTAATGGCATCAGGAACTACTAATGTAATAAGACATCCTATTGATACTATATTACGAGCTTTTAATAGAGGGCCAGAAACACAAGTAGGTCTTTTAGGTTCATTTGATAACAACGCTTATCACATATCAGCATTAACAGAAACAGCAGGTACTTTATCTTCTATAAGAAGAAGGTATGCAGGTGCAGGTACTTGGGGTACAGTTGACAAAGGTAAAAACTTTAACTCCTGGAAAAACGCATCTTTTAGAAATGTTTTACAAGCATACTTTGACCCTTTGTCAAAAGAGTTAGCAGCTATACAGTTGTTACCAGCAGCTAAAAGAACAGCTGCATTAAGAGCTTTGAAAAAAAATGCTAACAAAAAAGGTCATTATCTAAACAACCACATTAAAAAAGTAACAGGTGCTAAATCACATATGTTTAATGGTGCAGGTAGACAATCAGAACCTGGTAGAAAATTAGCTGATGAATTTATTAATTATGTAAATGCAAACTTAGCTGATATAGCAGGTGGTGTTGTATCAACTAAAACAACTAAAGGTGCTACTGCAGCATCAAGTAGATGGATTCAAGAAACAGGTAAACCAGAGTTATTAGAATTTATTGCTAGAAAAGATGCAGTAGATGATTTGTCTGGTTTAAAAAATGTAGACTTTGAAAAGTACTGGCGTGGTGAGTTAACAGATACAGAGTATGACAGAATTACAACAAGACTTAGGCAAAACCAAGAACAAATTAAAAAAGATTTTTTTGAAAAGTATTTAGATTTATTACCTACAACAGCTAAAGCAGAATTATTTTCAGATAAACGAAGCGTAACTATGGCTAATGATTTTGTAGATAAAGCATTTGATATGCTTATGTCTGTACCAACAAACAAATTATCTAGGTCTGTAGCATTTAAAGCTAACTATTGGAAAAAAGTAGGAGAACTAGCAGGTTCTACTAACAAACAAACATTGAACAAATTAATTAAACAAGCTAAAGAAGCAGGTATTGATAAAGGTACAGCAGCAGAAAGAAAAGTATTTAAAAAAATTACATCTTACGAAGGCCAAAAAGGTGGTATTAACGATATAGAAATTCTAGACAAAGCTGCAGCATCATTTGCTTTAGGTGAAACTAAAAAACTTCTTTATGATGTAACTACTAGAACAAGATTAGGTAACTCTACTAGAGCATTGTTTCCTTTCGGTGAAGCATTCGTAGAAATATTTACAACTTGGGGAAGAATAATTAGACAAGAAAGAGGTAGGCCTTTAAGAAGAGCACAGCAAATAATACAGTCAGGTAGAAAAGAAGGTGCAAAATTTGAAGATGATGACCAAAAAGGTTTCTTTTATCGTGACCCACTTACTCAACAAGAAATGTTTAATTACCCAGGGTCAGGCCTATTAAGAAAATGGATGTTTAAAGATTTAGAAGAAAATGGTATAAAAGTTAATATGCCTGTTTATTTACAATCTATTAACTTAGCAGCTAATGTAATACCTGGATTTGGTCCAACTATTACAGTACCTGCAGCATTTTTAAATGAAAAGTTTAAAATATTTAAACCAGAAGGTATTGCACAATTTATATTATTCGGTGACTTTTCACCACCTAGAGCTGGAACACCAGGCGAAATAGGTACAGCTTTAGCTCCATTTCCTAGTTATGCTAGAAAATTTGCTACAGCATTTATACAGAATACAGATGAAACAAAAAGAATGTTTAATAACACAACTATTGAAGTGTATAAGGCTTTGTTATTAGCAGGAGAAATATCAGATGAATCACCAGCACAAGCACAAAAAGGATTAGACCTTGCTGCAGACTATGCACAAAATATAATTATGTTTAGAGCTTTTGCACAATGGGTAGGCCCAGCAGGTCCTGCATCTCCAAAATACGAAATAACAGATGAAACTGGTAATTTCTTTTTGTTTGAAACATTAGCACAAGAGTGGAGAGATATATCTAACTCAGCAGGAAATATAGATGAAGCTATGACAGAGTTTACAACTAGGTTTGGTTTTGACCCTATAGCTATAGCAACTGCTAAAACAGAAACAATTAAGAAAAGGCCTATCACTGCAGATGGTGCTGAATGGGAAAGACAAAACCCAGATTTAGTAGATAAGTTTGATTTAACATATGGATATTTAATTGATGAAACAGATGCAGAGTTTTCTTATGATGCTTACTGGAATCAAATAGTAGAAGGTGAAAGAGCACCTAGAACACCAGAACAATGGCAAAGGGCCAAGAACATTCTTCTAGGTAACTTAGAGTTTGAGGCCTGGCTTATAAGAAATGACTTAGTTAATAAAACAGATAAGGTATCTACTGCTGCTAAAAGAAATAAAAAAGCAGAATTAGCAGCTAGGTATTATGGATATGGTTTATCAATACCTGGTTCAACTAAGAAACCAGAGTTAGATGAAATAATTATGGAACTATATACCTGGTTTGACCCTGTAACTTATGAAATAATACCTGAATTAAAACAACAACCTGTAGCACAAGCACTGGTAGAATATATTAAAGAAAGAGATAAAGTTATAGAGGTGACAACTAATATAGCAGGTAGCAATTATTTACCTACTTCCTTTAGAACATCAGCTAAACTTGTACCTTTCAGGAAACATTTGCGTAATGTTAAAAGTCAAATTGGTGTTAAATACCCAGAAGCTAAGGCTTTACTAGAAGAAGTATTTGAAAGAGAGTTAAGAGCAGAGTATGAGGATGAAGAGTTGTTAAAGGCGTTAAACGAATAATGGAAACATCAACATTTGTAGATAGAATTATAGAGATACTTAGGTATGTAAACTCACAACAACAAGCTGGTGAAAATCAAATTACATTAACGCAAGAAGAATTTGACACAATCAATACAGCAACAGATATTAACACAGCATCAAGTTATTTATTAGCATATGGTGTACCTCAATATTTAGTTAACTTAGCATTAGATGAAGATGAATCAATAGATTCTTTAGGAACATACGATTTAAGTATGCAATCTGCCATAAATGAATTTGGTATGGTACAACCAGGTTCTTCTCCAATAGGTGTAACTGCAGGATATGTAAGTCCAAGAGGAGAATCTGCTACAGAGTACTACACAGAAAATGAATTAGTAGATAACTTTGCTGGATTAGGTGAAGAAACAATAGCTGGTATTCAAGCACAATTAATAAATGCAGGTCTTTTAGAAACAGATGCTTCATTTATAGCTGGTGATTGGGGGCCAACTACACAAAGAGCTATGTCATTTATCCTTGGTACAGTAAACAGAAGAGGTGTAACAGAGGAAGAAAAAGTAACTGGTTCAGCTTGGGAACAAGCATTAAACGAATATGAGTTAAATCCTTTACCTAAGTACCCAGATAGTGCAGCTTATCTACCACCTGATTTTGCAAGTGTATCTAACTCAATAGTAAGTATGTTTAGAAGAAGAGTTAATCGTGACCCACAACCATACGAATTAAAACTACTTGCTAATACAATGTATTCAGAAGCACAACAGGCCTATACGCAATCAGTAGATTTAGAAAAAGCAACAAGACAACAAGATGTATCAGGTACTGGTTTACTTGCAGGTGAGTTTGGAAACTATTCAAAGGAGAATGTACAAGCTAAGATAGACAGTGAAGGCCTTACGGAGATAGACCCATTAGCAAGAACACAGTTTGGATTTGCCGAAATGATAAAAGATGAAGAAGGAAGGTTAGGAGAAAATGCAGATACCAGGCGTACTAGGGCTAGTATTTACGCTTCTCTTAACAACGCCCCAAATTAATATGGAAGTAAACAACGAACTATACGCATTTATGGAAGCTATCAGACAGCAAGAAAACGCTGGTGGTGATTATCAAAAAGAACATACACCTACGCAAACAATGACTAACAATGGTTTACAGACTGTACAAGCATTAGGTGCTTATGGGATATTAGATATTAATTGGCCAGTATGGTCTGAACAAGCAGGATACGAAGGTGCTGACTGGAGAATACCTGTTATACAAGATATAGTTGCAGGTAATAAATTACAAGAGTATCACAACAAATATGGTTCTTGGGAATTAGTAGCAGTTGCTTGGTATGGTGGCCCTGGTGCTGCAGATAAAGCATTGGCTCAAGGTTTAGAATCTGTAGGTAATGTAGAAAATATAGAAGGATTAGGCCCTAATATGGAAACCTATGTGAACAAAGTTATGAATGTTTACAACACAGAAAAAGAAAAGCCACAAAAAGATTTAGGTTTACAGGCCTACGCAGAACTTAGAAACAAAGATAAGTTTTTTACAACAGCATATAATCCTGAAGGTGAAATGTTAGATGCTCCAAATAACAATATTATGAAACTTAGTTCTCAAGATTACACACTAACTAATAGAGAAGTTGTACCTGCTAATGATGAGATAGCTAAATATGGTGCAGAAATAATAGATGAGCTTACACCTAACAGAAAAAATATAGCGTTTGAAATACCAGAAGGAGCTATGTAATGGCTTTAGTACAAATGCGAACACCTCAAGGTTCTTACTCTATGGTAGATGAGGCGTTAGTTGCTATTTATGAAAAACAAGGCTGGGTTCTTACTTCTGATTTACCAGAGTTTAAAACAAAAGATGTTACTTATTATGATGAAGCTAGACAAACAGTAACAAGTTCTAAAGGTGAAGAGAAGCCAGTAGAAGAAGTTATTGATAAACCACAAATGGGTTTTAAAGATAGACCAGTAGTTGGCAGAACATTATCTGAAATAGTATCAAGTCGTGTAATTAAAGATTACACAGATGACCAATTTGAAGCATTGAAAAATGCACCTATAGAAGAAAAACTTGAACTTATAAAATTAAATGCTTCTAATAATATCTTGCTTACAATAAGCCAAAAATCTGCTCTAATAAATACCTATAACTTAACGGAATCAGAAATAAATGCTGCACAAGATGCAGGTAGAGCAGGTGAGTCTTTTGAAAAACCTGAATCAGGACCACTAGACTCTGGAGTTAATACTTGGTGGCAGCTTCTTGGTTATGACAGTTTAGATGAAGTCAATAAAGAAATAGCATCTGGAGCTTTGACTGCTCCTGAAATTAGAAGAGCTAAAGATAATGCTGAAGAAAAAAGAACAGGTGGCACAGTAACACCAAAAATGTTTGGTCCACCAGAAATGCAAGATGTTATTACAACAGTCACTGTTTCTAAGGGTGGTGAAATAGTAGAAATTCTTGAATCTGATTTACATTTATACGAAAAAGCTGGATGGTCAACAGATATAGATGATGTTACTTCTGATGATATTTTAGATGTTGATACTTCTGTTAATAATAATGAAGGTATTGAAGGTGAAGATTTAATAATTAATGAAGGAAAAGAAAAAATAGGAGAAACACAAGTAGTTGTTTATGGACCTAATGGTGCTAGAACAACAGCTAATACTCGTAAAAGACCTGGTGAAGAAATGTCAGAGTATGACAGACTTATTGCAGGTTTAATACCAGGTAGAGAAGGATATAAAGGTGCAACTAAATCAGAACCTTTAACTGCTGATTATCCTGGTGATTATGGTGGTGAAGATGCTTCTACTCCTATGGACCAAAGAGAAAGTGTTGTCGGTATAGGTAATACAGATTATGACACTAAAGATTATTCATCAGTAGGACAAGTAGTTGGTAGTAGTGGAAGTGGTCAACAAGATGGTGGAATAGCAGGTTCACCTGGTTCAACAACAATGAATCAATTTAACAACATACCTGAAGGTGCTGTATTAGTTCAATCAGATGAAGATAAATTATATCTTATGTACACAGTACCTGGTGCAGGAACAATGTATAAAGGTTTACCAATAAGAATGTTTTATGAAGTAAAAGGTAATGATTTGTACAAAGCAGGTATATTAACCAAAGATGCACCTTACGAAATAAATTATTTTATGACAGAAGAAGAGATTGATGACTTTATTGTTGCTGGTAACACTTCTGAATTACCAGGTAATGACCCTAATACAGGCCAAGCTCCACATCCTTTCTTAACATTTGTAGATAATCTAACTACACAAGCTCAGATTGCACCTTGGTTGTTAGATAAAGAATCTATATCTTTACTTGCTGAAGCTGCATTAGAAGGCAGAGAAGTAAGTGAAGCAGAGTGGAGAGTAACAGACTGGTATCAAACACATTCACAAGCTGAAAGAGAGTGGTTAAGAACTTATTACGCTGACCCATCTACAGCAACAGCTTTAAAAAACGATTACAAGATTCAAGTAAGTAGAGCATTACAAGCAGCAGGAGTTACTGGTGGATTTGATTCTGCAACAGGACAAGAGAAAGCTCCACCTGATGCTTTAGTTAGTTGGATTGCAGACAAATGGGTAAGTGGTCAATGGACAGAATCTTACACATCAGAGCAGTTAGCTTTATTTGCAGACCCATTTAGGTCTGGTGTAAGAGATACAGATTTTACAAACTATGTAACTACAGCTGGTGTACAAGGCTTAGAAAGAACAGCTGAAAAAGAAGACAGAGTAAGACAGTTGTACTCACAATACTTAGGCCCAGTCTTTGGTAAGTTAACAGATGCAGAAGTATCTGAAAAAGCAGGTAGATTAAGAAATGACCCTGACTATGAAGCAGCTTTAATAGAACAATTAAAAAATAATAGGTTAGGTTTGTTTCCTAAATATACAAATCCAGAACTTACATATGAAGATATTGTTACACCTTGGAGAAATCTTACTACATCAGTATGGGGTGAAGCAGCAGATGAAACACAATCTTGGTGGCAAGATATGGTAGCTACTAAT
>CERT01015568.1_pt1 | contig 9835 bp, 7 predicted proteins | sample 530691 | NCBI WGS metagenome assembly CERT01 (sample SAMEA2620861, study PRJEB7988) | marine metagenome | biome: marine biome (ENVO:00000447); feature: surface water layer (ENVO:00002042); material: "saline water (ENVO:00002010), including plankton (ENVO:xxxxxxxx)" | depth 5 m
TGGATATGCAGAGGCACAGAGAAGCAGTTCCCCCACTACTGCGACTAGCAACATAGCAGGTGGCTATTTCGTAGCGGCGAGTGACGAAACGACTGCGAACGCCACAATAAGTGCAATCTATGGTTCTCTTGGGTATGTATCGCTACAAGACACCGGAACAGTATCGAACGCTCACGGTGCGCGTGGACAGACCATAGTGAGTGGGAACAGAGCCACCGACCTGCCGAAAATTAGAGGTACTTCCTCCGAGGTTGATATTGGCAACACTAGGACAGGCGGCGACATCACGATAACTGATGCAAGGGTGTACGAGGGTATTTTCGATCATAACGTGGACACAGGGGCCGGAGATGCGGCAGTCGTCACCAATGCGTATATGTGGTACGGGAACTATTCCGTGACCCAAGCAGACCAGATTGGTACTAAGTGGGGTATGTACCAGACCGGCGAGGACAAGAACTACTTCTCCGCGCCCCTGGGAATCAACGACACCACTCCTAGCGGTGACTTGGACATCATAGGCGGAGGGGGAGGCAACGGTGACATAAACCTCAGTAGGACAAGTGGTGCAACAATCAATATCCAAGCTCAATCAGCCACAGGGATAATAGGCACTACTTCCAACCATAATTTCCAAATCAAGACTAACGGTTCCGTGAGGGCGACAGTCTCGACTGCGGGCAGATTGGGAATCGGAGACACATCTCCTGATGCCATGCTAGATGTCGAATCTAACGATGGTAGTGTCCCAACAGGACTCTTTTACAGAAACGACTCAAGCACATCAGCATCATTGTTGAAGCTCGTTGAGGACAGCGTGTATGCAGACAACCCTACGCTTGAGGTCATAACGGATAGGACAGATGGAGCCATACCCTCAATCAGCGTGGTGGGTGGTGCGGTCACGGCAAGCGGGCCTAACGGATGGGGAACGTGGGAGAAGGAGACATTTTTCAAGCATAGTTATGGAACCGCAACAGGTCAGGGTTCAGGACTGATTAATAGAACACACGATGGTGTAGGAACCATCAATAATTTCACTCTGCCATACGATGCCAAGTTAAGAGCATTTGTAGTCTCATATTCATTCAGTGGTTCAACAAGCAGTACGGCAGACCAAACTTGGAGACTCTTCCATAGTGGCGACCCCGCTAATGTAGTTTCAGACTTCACCTTCGATGTAAATAATGATATGACAAATATGCATGGTAATTTCTATGTTTATGTCGCTACGGGTTTGGATATTCAGATGAATAAGAACAAGTCATACTCCGTAAGAAGAGAATCAGGAAGCCTAAATATACAAAATCAAGTAAGAGTCGATGTGTATTTCACAAGGCACACAACAAACTATTGAGGTGATTAAATGGAACACATAGGTGAGAAGAAAGTCGAGGAAATAGAAGTGCCAATCTTCGATGAGGATGGCAACGTGATAGACATCAGAATTGAGAAGGAAATCTCATGGGGTCTGCCAAAGGGAGTCAGTGGCCCTTACTATGACGAAAGCATAACTGATGATGATAGGTTAGCAGATGCCTGGGATGAGGTCAGAGAACACAGAGAAGTCCTGTTGAGAAAAGTCGATGTCTATCAAGGGATGCTTATTTACAACTCCTTGACCAAGACCAAGCAGAACCAATTAGCCAAATACAGACAAGATCTGTTGGACATCACTAACCAGGAGAGTCCCGAAGAGGCAATGAAGAATTTTCCAAAGACTCCAAAATGGCTGAAATAACAATGATAGTCCTGACATCTTTATGAACCATGTGCATCTGAGGCGTTATAATGACCGATGAGCCAAGAACAATTACTATGGAAGAAGCAATCCCTATCCTGCAACAGCAGAACGCAGACCGCTTAGTTCTGCTTAGATTGTACCAATCATACGCTTCTGAGGTTTCAAACTTCGTCACACAGAGAACCAACCAACTACAACGTGATGTGCAAGAAGTCCTAGCGGCACAACAAGCTAGGAACCCACTTCCTGATGACGTTATAACGGAAGATGAGGAAGAAGCGGAATCAGATGAAGAAGATTCCGACTCTGAGTGATAGTTGCTAAATAGCATTGTCAATCTAGCCTAGCACGATAGCATATGGCGAATGCACTATACAAGGGAGATCTCGCAGAGATTTCGTTCGGTAAAGAAACAGGGCTAAGGTGTGATGGGGCCACTTGGACATTAACTTCGAGCACAACAAGTACGAGTACGATTACAATCGGCTCGGGTGCTTATTGGCACACAGGGTCATCAACAGTCGTTGAGATTCCCGATAACATCCTAGTTGGGTGTGTGGTCAAGATTACAGGCGGGACTGACTTCTCCGCAGATGACTACGCTACGACAAGGAGAACGTACTACATCACTTCCAATGACACAGGAGCAGGTACAATAGTCGTTCAACCCGCTTTGGCTACGCCCGCATCCCAGGCCGCAGGTGCTTCTGATAGCCTAGTCATTGAGTCATTCAAATGCCCTACGTTCGATTCGGGCATGACGGATGCAACGAACGGCCAAAGAGTCAGGACAGACCAATTCTTCGGATTAGTCAATGAGTTCGCAGTACCGGAACCACAGATAGACGTGAGGAAGCAACACGTCATTGGCATGGGCAGGGATGTCAATGTGATTACGAGTGGCCGCGAGACTCTCGAAGGTGGTTCTCTTGAGGTCAATGCCCACAGTATGAGGTGGCTCAAGTATGCGCTTGGGGGGCATACGGCAAAGGGCAACGGATCATTGGCTACGTTGGCCGCAGGTGCTCATACTATCTCTGAGAAGCATTTCAATGTTCCAGACTCAGTTTCCGCAACAGGAAGGGCTGAATTGCAATCCAACTCTTCGACTGCGGGCGATTATACTGCTATCGCATCAACAGGGACTGTATTTACAGGACTTGATAGCCTATCCACAACCACAGGAACCAACTTCATGATTGGTGCTAAGGTGGCATCAGTGAATAGCACTACTGCTGTTCTAACTGCAAAGACCGTGTTTGCCGTGACAAGCGGAACAGCCGCAGGTGTCCTCAAGGTGAACGATAGCGGGACTACGAAATACGCATCATACACCGGAATATCCTCTAACGATGTTCAGGGAATAGCAGACATCGACTCTGGTGCGGCAGCTCTAGCACTTGTCGCAAACAAGTGTGTGGTGCTAATGCCTCCAATCGCAGGTGCAATATCCATAGGAGACACGAGAGTGAACGTAGGGGCAACGGTTCGTGCCATGTTTGCAGTTGGAGACTACATACAGATTATCGACAAAGGCACTCATCAGATTCCTGGACAGGATGGAACGCCACCTACGATATTCAAGCATGAGATTAGGAGAGTCATAGCAGTAGAGGGAAACCACGTTCACGTTGAGGAACCATTCCTGTTCGCCCACGCAACGACTGATTGCGGAGTCGATAGGCTACGATACACCGCAGATGCGACAAAGGGTAGCCCCAACATCAATGCCACTACGAAAGAGCTTCAGAACGGCGTGACACACACACTCTTCGGTCACAACACCGTACCTTCCTTCACAGTCGAGCAATCTCTAAGGAACAGCGATGCTACTCCTGGTGGCGAGCAATTACTCAGACTGTATAGCGGATGCAAAGTAGGAGATGCCACAGTATCGGCAGACACAGAGGGCGAGTTGAAAATCCAATGTGGATACCAGGCCGCTAGGCACTACACAGACACAGGCAATATGTTCTCACCTCACAGGATGTTCGACAACACGGCATCCACTAGCGCAAACAGAAAGGTTAGCGGGATAGCAGTCGATGGCGAGAAGCCATATCTGTTCCAAGACATTAGCATCGAAGTCTTTGGAAGGCCCGTTCTCAGAGCTACATCCTTTAGCCTGAGTATGACCAACACAAACACCGCACGATACTTCATCAGAGGATACGAGGGACAGACTGCTGATACGGATCAGGTGCAACACGGTGCTACACAGACACCTCTCGACATTACAGAAGGAGTGAGAGAATACACCTTTACCTTCAAGGCTCTAGTTGAGGATGACAGGCTATGGGAAGAGTTGAGGACTCGAAGACACCATCAAAACACCAATGACATCACCTTCACTATGACCAAGCCAGGAAGTGCCACTACGAGGCAGACTGCGACCATTACCCTAGAGGACTACACAATCATGAAGGCAGACCATCAGATACCTTCTGACAAAGGCCCAATAGAGGCAGATTTGGAATTGGTAGTCCGTCACATGAAGGTGACTGAAAACAATCCATACTTTATTTTATGAGAAAAGAGTAATGAACCATTGAAGAGGAGCGTTATACAATGAGAATAACCGGATTCATCACAATCAATGGCTCAAGGGAGTGGCTTGATTGGACTTTGACAGGTGATGGCATTGTCGAAGGCCCAGGTTTGAGTGCAGCAGAGATAACCTACGAAGGTACGATTATAGCACCTGTTGAGGAAGCAATAGCACCGACAGATGGGTATGAGGATCTTACTGTCACTGAGTTGAAAGTTCAATTGACACAGAGAGAGTTGCCAATCTATGGCAACAAGGAACAACTAATTAGCCGATTAAGAGAGTGGGATGTTGCCAATCCCTCCGGCTTAGAACAGACTGATGTTGGGGAAGCAGAAGTCGCACCAGGGGTAGGAGATGGAGATGATACCGTCTATCTGCCCGAGGATGAAGGAGAGGTAGAGGATGGCTCTGAAAGCGAATGATTTCCTATCTATCTCATCAGCCGTAAGGCATGAGGTTGAGACACCTATCGGTTCCCTTGTTGTATATGTCAAGCCGATGACTTGGATTCAGCAACAAGAGGCAGTCTCACGCTTCGTTGATTTCAGAATCGCAGACGATGGAGAAGTAGCTCCAAAGATTGACTTCGGTGGCTATTACTCCTATGTCCTGTTGAATTGTATAGAGAGGACAGAACCTGCCATATCGAAGAAGGACATACTGAACATCAGTCCCGAAGTCGGTAAGGCGATAATGAGTGTCCTACCAGGCATCACAGATCTTACTGATGCTCTTGTTGGCGGTGAACAAGCCCCTTTGGAATAACCTACCCTCAGTTGCGAGCATTCATCCACTCAGACGGAAGGGTAGGAGACTTCACACCAGAACAAAGCGTAGCCCTCTCTTATCAGACTATTACCTATGTTTTAGGCAGTCATTTCAACTGCCCCCCTCATTCCTGGGATGACCAACCTCCTGAGAAGGTTCACTTCCTGTATAACTTCGTGAAAGCGGTACAGGAAAAGCAATCAGAAGAGATGGAGAGAGCAAGAAAAGACGCAGGGCGTTATAACGCCGGAGGAAAGCGAAATAAAGGCCAACCCTTACGCACGACAAGTGATAGTGCCACCCTTACAGATAGTTTCGACCTAATGAACGCAAGATTGAGGGAGCAGGATGGCTGATAACGGCATTGCAGACTTCGTAAAACAAGTCACTCTCGCCAATTCTGCGCTTGAGGGCAAGTTCAACAAATCAATGGGTGGAACCCTTGCTAAGACTACGTTATTGTCAAAGGCATTTGGCCCCTTTCTTGACGCTTGGATTAAGATAAAGTCAGTAGTGGAATTGGCTGTGACTCCCTTTACCGCAATTTTAGGCCCATTACAATTGGTGAAGAAAACTTCCGATGGCATCAAACTCACCTTTCTTGGATTAGTCGGCGTATTCATTGCAGTCGCCGCAGGTATTGCGGCACTAACAGACAAGTTGGGAGTAAATAATGAGGGTACTGAAAAGCTCAAAGAGGCATTGGGGGGCTTACGGGATACGTTTCAGGAGATTTTGAATAAGGTACAAGAAGTGGATTTCCAGCAAATCTTAGACAATGGCACAGAGGTTTTCAATGGCCTACTATCATTGCTATCAACAGTCGCTGCTGAAATTATAACGTGGGTTGATTTTGTCATTACGACATTCCTCGAACTACCTGCAATCTTTGAGGATCTTGGATTTATAGATACATTCAGAGAGGCATTTGATGGAGTATTTGGTTCAATTGAGAATCTAATAGGTTCTGTGAAGGATGCATTGACTGCCTTTGGAGGAGAAGGTGAAAGCGTAGCGGAGATAGTCGGCGGTGCGTTTGAGACAATAGGGACTAAATTAGTAGAGATGGGCGCAGCCGACTTAATCAACGGGATTATTGATGTAATCGGAGAACTTGTGGAATTAGTAATCAACTTACTCGCAGTATTCATTGATTTAGCAACAGAAATAGGGGGTTCGGATGCCTTCGGAGTCTTTGCCGATGCACTCGAATCGGCTCTCGGTGTTGCATTTGATGCACTAAATGGATTTTTGGATTTCGTTGGTGGAATGTTAGCAACAATCAATGACGCTTTGACGGGCGAAATAACCCTGGGTGAAGCGTTTGACCAAGTGGTCGAACACGTCATGGGTGCAGTTGATGGGATAATAGATTACCTGACCAATATTGATTGGATGGGGATAATTTCAGACGGATTAGGTATGTTGGGTGATATAGGGGGTGCGGCGTTGGATCTCATTGGCTTCTCAGCAGGAGGCATAGCATCCGGCCCGACAAGCGGATACCCTGCTATGTTGCACGGCACAGAAGCAGTCGTTCCCCTTCCTGATGGCAGAAGCATACCTGTATCACTTGAAGGGACAGGCGGTGGTGGTGGAGGTAATGCTACCTTCAACATCAATGTGAGTGGTGGTAAAGGAGATCCTGAGTCAATTGCTAAGGCAGTCGGCAAGGAAGTCCAACGAGTGTTCAAGTCACGTTCTAGGTCTGGTGGATATGGGAGGGGTATCTGATGCCTAAGATTCAACTCATAAAGCGAGACAGTAGTGTCTTGGAGCTAGATGCTGAAAACATCCAATTTGACTTGACTAGGATTATCACCGCACACGCTTTACCCATCTTCAATACTCGTGCCGCCATAGATTTGAATCAGACGAATATCAACATCATACTAGAAGGAATCATCACAGACGATGTTAATGCTAGTCCTGGTGTGGGTTCCGCCTTTACCATTGATACATCCATCAATGGCAGTCAAACACTAGAGGCCACTTGGTATGAGTTGTTTGCAAGTTGGGCCGCAGTCAAGACTGAACTAGATGGAGTTGAGATACGATTCAAAAGTATAGGCCAAATCAATGCTAATCTCGGGGAAGACATCACAATCAAATTGAAGAATGGAGCAGGAAGTAGCACAGTAGCCACCAATAGCATCATCTTAGTGAACATAGCATCAACCACGAGTAGTGATAGCCTATCCGACACGATAGCGTCTGCATTAGGTGGTGCTCAAGTCAAGGTAAATACAGTCACTACTAACTTCTCAGACATATTCACAACAACTCAATCATCAGGGCAATTGGAAACACTATCCCAGGACAGTCAAGGTGGAACAGGGTTCAATGGTGAGAAAATAACAATCACCAACAAAACGGCTGGCTCTGCTGGCGATCATACTGTCACGGTTCAGAAAGACAACGCAGGACAAGCGTGGACTAAGCAATTCCTTGTGACTAATGCACTAGGCGGACAGGCAGCAGTCCAAATGACTATGGAAGATAAGGTGCAAGATTTACTCAATCTTGCTAACATGAGTGCAGGAGGTGGTTTGGTCAGCCCTAATGCTCTTGCTGGTTCTGTTGTCGATTTGCCCGAAGGCGTTGCTTCTTTCGATGCATCCAAGTTCCTGAGAGTGGATGAGGCAAAGACGGTCAAGAAATACATCGTTGGCATTAGGATACCCTACGAGTCATTAGCCTCCTCAACCACAGGGAATAGAGTGTTGAGGCAATATCTCATCCCATCAGGTATAGGCACGGACTACTCCGCTTCTGCCAATACCGCCGAGTTCGATCCTACTAATGTTGTGAATAATCAAACAGTCAGGCCAAACCCGTTCTTGGAACAGGGTATTGCCATACCTGCTATATTGACTATGTTCAACCCAAATTACAATGCGGGCGATGGCTATTGGTCATACTCTATGACTGTCGCAGCAGTTGAACAATTGGTGGGTATATGATATGGGCATTGTGAGATTTCATGGCAAGGCTCTCCGTCTGAATGGCTTGACGGATGGATTAGTAGTCCCAACGGGTAAATTCAGAGAAGCAGGGTTTGACTTGAGGCCAAAGGAGTTTTCCGCCTCTATCAAATCAACCAAGAGTCATGCTACGAAGACGGGCAGAATGCACATCGAATCCCCTTCCAACCCCCTTAATGCGATTAGAGGGGCGTTCACCATTGATGCATATGTCATACCCGATTACGGTGGAGTGATTGTGGAGAAGCCTGGTTCATTCAGACTAAAGTACGGAGAGCCATTCTCAAATGGGAAAATGATATTCGAGGTACATACCGCAGACAGGCCATACACTCTCTCAACAGCCTTTGACGTATCAGTCAAGACATCAAGCAACTCAGGAGTATATTCTTCCTCATCCAATGCACACCGCCCCCAAGACATTACCACAGGACAACAAGGATTAGTCCTAGTCACAGCTCAATACACTCAAGATGAGTTGAAGTGTTATATCAACGGAGACTTAGTAGCAGATCTCAATCTAGGTGGCGAGGGAAAACTACTGCAACAATCCTCATCTGACATATTCATAGGTGGAAGAGGCGGCGAGTTCAGAGGCATCATAGAAAGCATCAGAATCAACCAATCAATCGACACTCCTTCCATCGAGCCTCTTGTCAAAACGGAAAACACGTTTGGCCTATGGCAATTCGATGACGAATATGATGTTCCCGAAGTGTATTTCTTTGACAATGCACGACCAGGAGCTACACATCAAGGAAGAGATGGCCCTACCACTCACGATGGTTTGCTTGATGTTCCAATGGTTGGAATCGGTTATGATTTCAACACCACTCACTTCAAGATTAGAGATTATTCAGCAAATCCTGGAGGCCCAACAGACAGGTACACGGCTCTTGAGAAACTAGCCGCATTGACACAGGGCATACCCTTAGAGGAAGTCAAAGACCAAACGTGGTATTCTTCAACACTTGACTTGACAGACCAAGCCTACTTCACAGGAGTCAGCTCAACGGTTCTCAACGCAGTAATCAATCACGCAGGAACAAGCCCTACCACAGGAATCATCACACCTCCTGATTCTCAGAATGTTAGATTCGCTGGAAACCTAGTCCTTGCAACATCATCGTCATCCACACTGAACCCCTCGGTGAACCGAGTGGAGAGAATCAGAATAACAGGATTAGATTTTGCAAATAACAGGGTGAATTGCACTTCTGTTCACTTGGCTAACGATGCTGCAAATGGAACTATCGACAATCTCCCAACCACACAAGGACACATCTTCTCACACACGGATAACACCCCTGTGTATTTCACGTTAGGCAAAGCAGATTTGCTCATCGACCCAGGAAACGAGGAAACGCATAATTCGGTGTCCAATCAACGCACTAGAAAGAAAGACACTTTCACTTTGGCACAATACACTCAAAGCCAAAGATTCTCCGATGCATCAGGGTTCTCGAATGACGCATATTTCTTCTCAACAAAGAGTCGTAGCACCGCACTAACCGATGCCAATACCCTATACGATCCTAGCGATACATATCCAGGCATGGGGGCTGTGACATCGTACTCTCTCGTTGAAGGTGACTTCTATCTGAAGATGCTACCATCTCCTGACGAACAGACCGTCAAGCAGACCGTTCAGGGTATTGCTAATACATTCACATACACTAATGAGAACGTGGCAATCCATAGTCTCGTATCTGAGAATGAGAGAGTGAGAGTGACAGAACCCACATATCATGGCGAAATATCCAACATAATCAACAAAGCCACCACAGT
>CERT01029791.1_pt1 | contig 9831 bp, 4 predicted proteins | sample 530691 | NCBI WGS metagenome assembly CERT01 (sample SAMEA2620861, study PRJEB7988) | marine metagenome | biome: marine biome (ENVO:00000447); feature: surface water layer (ENVO:00002042); material: "saline water (ENVO:00002010), including plankton (ENVO:xxxxxxxx)" | depth 5 m
GCTATCCGTGGTGTTATTATCCCAGCTGGTACTTCAACAGTGTACGATCAACAGCTTGGTAGAAACCTTAAGCGTCCGTTCCTACACACTCGTTACAGAGCTTCACAGACTGATGATCGTCGTATGAAGACTTGGGTTACTGGTTCGGTTGGAGCTGCTACATCTGCACTTGATGCAATGCAAATCCACATGCTTACTGAGCGCTGCTTAGTTGTTCAGGGTGCTAACAACTTCATGTTGTTAAACTAAGAGATACATAGAGAAACTACCTCACCTTCGGGTGGGGTAGTTTTATATTAACTTTTATTATATTATATTATGGCAAAAAAGAAAAAAGAAGAGGTTGTAAACGAACCTCAAGTAGAAGAAAAAGTTGTAGTTGAAGCTCCAAAGCCGGAGCCTAAACCTCAGCCGGTGGTAGAAAAAGAACTACCTAAAAAGAATACGTGGGAAGTAAAAGATAGAATGTATTACCTTGTAGGTAATAAAAAACCTTTATCAAGATCTATTAAAGCGACTAATGTATATTGGTTTGATGAAGAAAAAGGTTTTGAAAGAGAGCTTAAGTACTGTGAAAATCAAAGAACTTGTTTTGTTGATGAAATGAAAGGAGATCAAAGACTATCTCACATTATATTTAGATCTGGAAGCTTGTTTGTTCCTAAGGAAAAAACAGTATTACAAAAATTACTATCTCTATATCACCCGCATAAAGATAAACTATACTACGAACATAAGCCCGTAGAGATTGCTGAAAACCAAATTGATGTTTTAGAAATGGAAGTTGAAGCTCTTGTTGCTGCAAAAGATATTGACATTGATTTAGCAGAGGCTATTATGAGAGTAGAGATTGGTTCTAGGGTATCTAAGATGAGTTCTAAGGAGCTTAGAAGAGATTTGTTACTTTACGCTAAGCGTAACCCAGAAGTGTTCTTAGATCTTCTTAATGATGATAATGTAGTTCTTAGAAACTTTGGAATTAAAGCTGCTGAATCAGGTATTATCAAGTTATCTAACGATCAGCGTCACTTTACTTGGGGATCAACTGGTAGAAAATTAATGACTATACCATTTGATGAACATCCTTACAATGCCTTAGCCGCTTGGTTTAAGACGGACGAAGGTATGGAAATATACTCTAATATAGAGAAACGATTAAAATAATAATCACTTAGTTGGGTGGCCACCCTTCGGGGTGGTCACTAAACTATAAAAAACGAATTATGGCAACAACAATTACACCGGCAGATTTAACAGTAACTATAGCTGAGTCTGTTTTTCTTAATGGATCAGAGCAAGGTACAACAAATACCTACACGATATCAGATGTAAATGAAATCCAAAGAAGAATAATTAACTGCAATGGTAGTTTAGAAACTACATTAATTAAGTTTGGTCCTTATGGCGCTGGTGCATCAAGAGGTCCTGAAGTTCACGTTGATGATGTAAGGTATTTAAGAATAACTAATCTTGATGATGCTTTTGGTGTTGCTTTAAACTTTCAAATAGATACTACAGAGCATGACTCTACTGATCCAAGTGTAGCAAATCACAACGCTGCTATTCGTTTAGCTCCCGGTCAAAGCTTTGTCATGGGCACTGTAGCGGACTGCATGGCTGTTAGTGATAGCTCTACAACATCATTAGATCTTAGTGCTAGCTTAAATGATATTGAAAGTATAATTGCAGATGTACCTGACGCGCCTGGTACTACTGGTTTAGATATTGAATTATTTGTCGCGTTAGTATAAAAGTAAAATGGTAAATATAGATACAGTATATCAAAGAGTATTGGCTCTTGCAAACAAAGAGCAAAGAGGCTATATCACTCCGCAAGAATATAACTTATTAGCTAATCAAGCTCAGATGTCTATATTTGAGTCTTACTTTTACGCAAAAAATAATAGAGCTAAAATAGATCAAGGTTTAGAAGTTAGAGCCGATGAAGCTAGTATAGACGAATTAATAGGTAAAAAACTACAACCGTTCGCTAGTGTAGAAAATATGATTGGCGCTACTATATATCCCACTACAGTAACAGTTGGATCAGCTGCCGTAGATGTTTTTCAAACAGGTAGAGTTTTTTACAATAATCAAGAGTGTACTAAAGTAGAAATAAACGAAGCTAGGTTTGCTAATAGCTCAATACGTCATAGAACTGCTTTAGGTAAAAGACCTATATTTTCAGACAGTAATATGCCTGGCGAAGATATCAAGGTGTACGCTGGTAGCTCAATGCCACAAGCTAACGGCGTTACTGTCGAATGCTTTAGAGTACCACTTACTGCAAACTGGACATACGTTGTTGTAAACGGTAAAGCTTTATACAACGCAAGCGATGGATCTGCACAGAACTTTGAGCTTCATAGATCAGAGGAAGATACGCTTGTAAACAAAATTTTAGAATTAGCTGGAATCATAATCGCTAAGCCAGGTCTATCTCAATTAGCGGGACAAAAGTCTGGCGAAGAAATAGCGCTACAAAATACATAATAAATGGGTACATTAGTAACTAACGCAAACCCGTATTACACTTCAGGTGGTGATCACGGTAACTATAGGTATTTATCTCTTTCAGAAATCATAGATTCTTTTAGCGCTACGTATGTAGGCAAAGGAAAGCTGTGCGAGTCAGTTGATATGAGTGATATAAGTTTCCACGCCATTAGAGGTTTGCAGGAGCTTAGTTATGATACTCTTAGGTCAAAAAAAGACTGGGAGGTTGTTGTACCAGGAACTTTAGTAGTAGTTTTACCAGACGACTATGTAAACTACGTTAAGTTGTCTTGGTCAGACGACAACGGTATTGAGCGCATAATTTATCCGGCTCGCACTACTTCAAATCCTCTTGATCAACCTGATTTACAAGACCACGGTGGTTTTGATGTAGAAGGTGGTACTGGATTTACTTCTAATCCATACCAAAACTTAAACGCTGGAGTTGCTGACGAAGAGTCTACCACGTGGACTAACTTTAAAGGTATTAACGTAGCTGACATAGGTGATCAAGACGCTGATGAAATAGACGATCAATACGGTGAACTGCTTGGACAAAGATATGGTATAGACCCACAGTATGCTCAAGTTAACGGATCATTTTATATTAATGAAACTTCTGGTAAGTTTCACTTTAGCTCTAACTTAAGTGGTAAAACATTAGTTATTAAGTATATTAGCGACGGTATTGTTACTAACTACAACCATAATGAGATTGATCTTGAGGCTTGCTATGTTCCAAAATTGGCTGAAGAAGCTATATACAAACATATACTATACGGTGTGCTACTTGCTAGAAGAGACACTGATCCTAACATGTTAGCTCTTATTAAGAAGGAGCGATTTGCTGAAACTAGAAAAGCAAAAATTAGATTATCTAATCTTAAGGTAGAAGAATTAACTCAAGTATTTAGAGGAAGCTCTAAACAAATTAAACACTAATACATGCCAGAGTTTAAGCACGGTTTCAATAAAGCTAGAATGAACAAAGACGTAGACGAGCGTCTTGTTCCTAACGGCGAATACAGAGACGCTAATAACATACAAATATCTACTTCAGAAGGTTCTAATGTTGGTGTAGCGCAAAACCTAAGTGGTAATATTAGACACGCTACAATAGATCACACATCTGACGCTGTGTATAATATACCCACAACGGCCACGTGTGTTGCCTCTATAGCCGCAGCTGACAAAGATAAGATATACTATTTTGTTTGTGCTAGCGATCTTAACAACGCCGCTGGTAGACCTGATATATGTAAAGACTATATACTAGAGTATGATACGATTACGGAAAAAACTAAGTATGTATTTGTAGATATATGGAGAGTTAGAACTTTAGTTAATGGCACGCCAAGTGAAACTCAAGTTTTTAAAGTAGATGATGACATAGCAGACTCGCCAGATAATACTACCACGCAGAATAGAACAGGTATTAGAATTGGTATGCATGTTACTGGTGGCGATAACAACTACCAGGTATCTGATAATATTGTAGTAACAGATATTAGATATAACTCAGGATGGGAAATAACTGTTAATCAAAATATTTCGTTTTCTGACAATAATGCAATAACGTTTATTGCACCCGGCAAAAACAACGGACGAGTACTTAGCTTTTCAAGAGACACTTTAATAACAGGTGTTAATATTCTTGATGACTTCATCTACTGGACTGACAACGTTCATGAGCCTAAAAAAATAAATATTAAAAGGTCTATAGCTGGTACTGGTGGAGTAGAGTATTTAATTGGAGGAGGTGTAGCTGGTATAGCAGCCGCAAATATTACTAATACATCTAATACTTTTGACGGCGATACAGATTACTTTCACACTAGACTTGTTCGCGAACACGAGAGTGGCTCTGGTTTGCTAGTTACAGTAACTAACGCTGCGGGAAACCAAGCTGTTTACACAGATGAAAGCCATATTACCGTTATCAGGCAGGCTCCAACGCAGCCTCTTGAGTTAGAAATGCACAGAGTAAACCAAGGTAAACTAAACTCCGCGGGGCAAAGCGTTGCGGTGGAGTGTATACTTCATGGTTTTAATTGGCGCACCTTTAACACTAGCGGCCCTAATGAGTTTACCGAAGCTGATGATCCTGTTAGACCGCTTGCACCTGGCGAAATAGTTTTATTTCCACAAACATCTGGAGTTGTTCAACCCTCAACAATAAATGGTGTCACTATTGGGCCACCAACAGGTAACTATATTCCTATACTACTAGATAATGGTACGCATGAAGGACAAAGTAATCCTGGGGACGTACCAGCTTTTAGCGGAGCGCCTGACGGTGTTTGTTTTGAAGCAGGAGATGTTATACTGTTTAGCCGCCAAGAACCGGGTACTAATCCTCCTGGCGACGTACAAGATTATGATATTAGAGCTAGAGTTTTAACCGGTCCTTGTAGTGGACCTGATAACCCTTCATTAGGATCTACCTCTTCTCCGTATGTTATTGAAATACTATCTATTAAAGGAGGTATACATCCACTCCATGACCAAAACTGGTATGTGAGATTAGAAAAGCAAGAGTCGTTATTTGAACACAAGTTTCCTAGGTTTTCATATAGATATAAATATGTTGATGGTGAATATTCGCCATTTGCACCGTTTTCAGAAATAGCTTTCTTACCAGACAGGTATTCTTACGAACCAAAAGACGGTTACAACTTCGGTATGGTTAACCAACTAAGAGAACTTACTCTTAAGTATTATCATTACGACGAGGATTGTATTCCACAAGATATATCTGAAATAGATATACTATACAAAGAAACAAACAACCCAGCTGTGTTTGTTGTTAAAACTTTAAAAAGAAGCGATCAGTCTCCAATATGGCCTGATTTTCAAGACGACGGCGACGTGTTTGGTCGTGGTGAATTTAAGGTTACAACCGACATGATACACGCAGCTGTGCCTTCAAATCAGTTGTTGCGACCTTTTGATAACGTACCTCGCATGGCTTTGGCGCAAGAAATAAGTGCCAATAGACTTATATACGGTAATTACGTACAGAACTTTAATGTAGAAAAAGACCCTATAGTAAATGTTTCTTTAGCTCCTGAAGAAACAGTTAATGATTTTGCTATGCCGTCTGTAAAGACCTTGCGAACATATCAAATAGGTATTGTGTATAGTGATAGGTACGGTAGAGAAACACCTATTATTACTGGTTTAGACTCAAATGGTCGACCTAATTCTATTACAGTTAATAAGCCAGCAAGTAGATTTAGAAACAGGCTTAGAGTTAACTTGTCTGATCAATCATATATTCCAGATTGGGCTGAATACATGACGTACTACGTTAAAGAAACTAGTACAGAGTACTACAATTTAGCTTCAGATAGATGGTACGATGCTGAAGACGGTAATATTTGGCTAAGTTTTCCGTCTTCTGAAAGAAACAAAGTAACAGAAGAAAGTTTTTTAGAGTTAAAAAAGGCGCACGGATCTGACGAAGCTGTTCTTGAGCCTGCTAGATTTAAAATATTAGCTATAGAAAACGAAGCGCCTACGGAAGTAAAGTCAGGTAGATCCCCTATTGGCACGTTGATCGATCAAGATACAGTTGGTACGTCTACTGGTTTTGGCTATCCAACAATTGGACTTAACTTTATACTCATAGACGAAAGCCAGTTTGACGATATTTTTCCAGACATTATGGATCTCGACGGAAGAAAATCTTTAGTGCTAAGAAGTCCTGAGGGTCAAAGCTCTAGAGAGTATTTTATTTCTTCTATTGTGTCGACTAGTCCGGCTATGAAGAAGATTACTTTAGAAGATAGTTTTGATGTTGATATTGAATTTACCGCGCAGCTAGATGGGCTAACCGTAAATATTTTTAATATAGCAGAAGAACATAGACCTGAGTATGAAGGTAAGTTTTTTGCAAAAATAGCTAGAAACTCTATAACAGAAGCTTATTTGTTAAGTGACGTTTCTGAGGAAAATATTTTTCTTTGGGGGTCTTTTGATTTAGGATATTTCAACCCCGGACATTACGTAAAAAAACCAGCAAACGACAGTCTTGATTCCGGCTTTTTTGATAGTGGACCTGTGTATGACAACTATGCTCAAGATTTTGGACAGTTTGAATCCGAGTTTTCGTTAGGATCTTACTGGCAAGACACTTGGAATATAGAAGGAGCAACAGATTATACGACGGCACACCCTACTGAGTACTCTGGTAACTATGGATCTGGCGGCCAACAACAGTATTTTTGGGGTCACTATCAAAACAATTCTATAGTAAGTGATGAAACTCAAATGTTGGAGGGTGAATACATGTTGGAGTATGGTCCAACGTGGTATTTATGTTCGCAGTCTAACATTGCAAGAATTAATAATCACTGTGATGGCACGGATTCTAACAATGGTCCTGCTTTCTTCATTGATGCTGGACCTGCTTATTCTTGGACAAGTAAAGCGGAAGACAGTGGTTGGTTAAATGATAACTATGGCAATAGGCCTGGGTGCGAATACCACGATCAATATTACTGGGCGAGTAGCACTAGTGACGCGGTGTTGTTTGGTATGCCTGACATAGCGGGCGCTGTTATCGGTATAGGTGACGCTGGTTCTCAAGCTATGCAAGGCAACACAAGCGCCGGTATGGGTACTGTGGCTGGAAACATGAAGATACACAAAGGTCAGCATAGTAGAGGTATATGGAATGGAGGCACGTGCATGGATATAGCTTGGAGCGGCATGGGAGTTGGGTTTGATTTTAATTTTGGAGGAGTTGGCTCAGGTGATGGTTGGTTTGGTAACTTTGAAGAAAGCATGCCTGTAGCTCACAAGCTTAGTGATTTTGCTATGGACCCAGGTATGGGTGAAAACCACGAAAACGCCTGGTACTTTATACAAAAACTGTGTACACCTGGTACTAGATTTAGATTTAAACGAGATCCTAGAGATTTAGTAGATTCTTTATATACTACTACAACGTTTTTTTCAGTAGATAATTATAGTTACGGAAACAGTACTAGGTGGGAAGATGGTGTTCAAGAAACAGATGGAGCGTGGGGCATAAGAAACTACATGACAACAGGTCAGAACGCTGATGAAGCGCAGTACCAAGGTAGCAATATGCGTCAGAGGTGGACTATTCACACAACACAACCTATAGGTGGAGACGTAGAGTATGGTTATAGCCCTATCAAAGGTACTAATCCAGAATACGTACCAATTGGTGGTTTGGGTTTTAGAAGGGCTTTAAATCACGATTTTTATCCTTTTGATCCCGATGATTACTATGGTGGTGCACTAAATTTTGCCGAAGCCGATAGAGATACAATAGAGATATACGAGTACTTAGATCTATATACAGCAGAACGAGGTAACTTTGCAGAAAATCCAGCTGTATGGGAAACAATACCTCCTGAAAGCATAGATTTAGATGTGTACTACCAGGCTAGCGGTTTAATACCTTTGTATATTAACGATAGAACAAACGAAGAGTACATACCTATACGGTCTACAATGGTGGTACCTAACTCTGTAAGTCAAGCGGTATTTGATACTCCATTAACGTTTACTGTGGCTAGTTGGTCAAACCACAACACAATACAACTAGAGTCTAATCTAACTATTGATATACCTGCTGGTACGGTACTTACTTTTAGAAAAAGAAATAGCTATGAGTGCAACGCAGTTGTAGCCGCAACGGCTAGTAGTGGACAAAACTTAATTACTATTTATGGAGACATAAGCACTGAAAACCCGTCATACAGGATACATTCTCAAACACAGGTTTTAGATTGGAATAACTGTTGGTCGTTTGGTAATGGAGTTGAATCAGATAGAATTAGAGATGACTTTAACGCTGATCAAGTTGACAATGGTGTTAAGGTTTCAACAGGCATAGGTGAAAGATCAAAAGAAGAAAGAAGAAAGCATGGGTTAATATGGTCTGGTATATATAACTCTAACGCTGGTATAAATGACACGAATCAATTTATCGCAGCCGAAAGTATTACAAAAGATTTAAACCCAGTATACGGTAGTATTCAGAGAATACTAAATAGAAACACTAGACTCATTATGTTCTGTGAAGATAAAATTCTTAAAGCAGTAACAAATAGAGACGCTTTATACAATGCTGATGGCAAGCCCCAGTTGATCGCAAGCAACGCGGTTATTGGTGATGTTCAGGCTTACCAGGGCAACTATGGTATATCGACTAACCCGGAGTCTATGGCCGAAAATCCTTATGCTGTTTATTTTTCAGACGCTATGCGTGGTAAAGTTTTAAGGCTTACTACCGAAGGTGTTGTACCTATCTCTGATAAAGGTATGAAGGATTATTTTGCTGATATATTTAGAGAAAATACTTGGAGGTGTTTAGGTACTTATGATGAAAGAAAAAATGAATATAATCTAACAGTATCTAAAAAGTATGTAGCATCACAAGTTGTTCCTCATGAAGAAAAAACTATCTCATACAATGATAATAATAAAGGTTGGGTTAGCTTTAAAAGTTTCTTACCTCAGCATGGGGCTACATTAAATAACAACTACTACACTTTTTATCAAGGTCAAATATACAAGCACCACGACGAAACAGAGTTGGTATACTATTCTAGCGGTGCAAGTGGTGCTGATATAACTTTAGCTACTGTAGTTGGATTAGAAACAGGTATGTTGGTGGAAGGCGTGGGTATTGTTGAAGGATCTACTATATCTTCTATATCTGCAAACGTAGTTACAATAAGCAACGCTGTAACATCTTTATTTGTATCTCAAAACTTAACATTTACAACTCCGCATAATACTTTCTACGGAACTTACTATGATTCTGATATTACGGTCGTATTTAACGACTCTAAGTCTGCGGTAAAAAGCTTTGGTACAATAAACTACGAGGGTACTCAAGCAAGAATTGATGAGTGGGACTCTGTATCTTCTAATAGATTAACAAATGTATACGCCACAAACGATGGTTTAGTTTCATCAAACATTGACGATGAAGAGTATTATAACTTAGACCCTAAGAATGGTTGGTATATAGACAATGTAACTACAGATCTTCAAACTTGCGGCAATATATTCTTTAAAAATAAAGAAGGTAAATACTTTGGTTATCCAACAGGAGAGTCTACTACGCTAGATAATCTTGACGAAAGAGAATTTAGCGTACAAGGATTAGGTAATGCTACCATGTCGCATGATACCAATGGGTACGGTGGTCAAGTAACCGTTCGAGTTACAAACAATACGTCTAGTACGTATCAAGGATCAGACGGCAGCGGAGGTGTATGGGATGATGCTGCTACAATAGCTAGTGAAACGGATAAGTGGGAAGCTACTATAGGAAGTAAAGTTGTAACT
>CERT01017571.1_pt1 | contig 9738 bp, 11 predicted proteins | sample 530691 | NCBI WGS metagenome assembly CERT01 (sample SAMEA2620861, study PRJEB7988) | marine metagenome | biome: marine biome (ENVO:00000447); feature: surface water layer (ENVO:00002042); material: "saline water (ENVO:00002010), including plankton (ENVO:xxxxxxxx)" | depth 5 m
CAAGACCAATGTGGATTTAAATTAAATGGTAAACTTGTAACTCATGAAGATTATACAGAAATTAAATCTTTTCATGATGATAGAAAATGGAAAGATAATTCAGATTTAACTTGGGGTGATTGGGTAAAACCAGTATGGCCTTCGAATAGGTCATTAGCAGGTTCACTACCAACACCTTATATTTTTGATGATAGATGTAGATTCGATGATGTTGCTATAGCTATAAAAGAGTGGTATGATATGGGAGCTGAAAAAAGAGCTGAGTGTGGTATGAAAGGTCATGAATTTGTTTTGAGTGATGAATCTATGATGTCCTCTACAGCTATGTCACAAAATTTTATAGACCAAATGAATACTGCTTTTGACAAGTGGACACCGAGAAAACGATATAGTATCTACAAAGCATAAGGAGAACGATATGCCAAGAACTAAAGGAAAACAAAGTAGTAGAAAAAAACCTACTACAGTAAAACCAAAAAGAAAGAATATAGTTGGTAACTTCAGAGGTTCAGAAGATATTTTTTGGACAAAAGTTATCAAAGGTTTTAAAAAGTTTTTAGAATCACCATTTAAATAAGGGGTAAAATATGAGTTATAAACCAGTATGTTTGGTTACGGCACCAGTTGCAACACGTAGTGGATATGGAGCACATAGTAGAGATATATGTAGAGCTTTAATTAAATTAGATAAATATGATGTGAAAATATGGTCTGTAAGGTGGGGTAATACTCCAATGAATGCTTTGCATACAGATGACCCAAATGATAAAATGATAATTGATAGATTGTTATCAGAACCATCTCTACCAAAACAACCAGATTTACATATACACATTGTTATACCAAACGAGTTTCAACAAGTTGGAAAATATAATATTGGAATTACAGCTGGATTAGAAACTACTGTTTGTAAACCAGAGTGGTTACAAGGTATGAATGTAATGGATTTAAATATAGTTCCAGCTACTTTTGTTAAAAATACATTGACAGGTTTAAGTTTTGATGTGGTGGATGATAGAACACAACAAAAAACAGGAGTTCTAAAAAATGAAAAACCAATAGAAGTTTTATTTGAAGGTGCGGATACTAACATATACAAAACAACCAAACAATTTTCAAAAAGTCTTGTAGATGAAATGAATAAGATAGAAGAAAAATTTAATTTCTTATATGTAGGTCATTGGTTACAAGGTAATCTTGGTGAGGATAGAAAAGATACTGGTATGTTAGTTAAGGTGTTTTGTGAAACTTTTAAGAATATGAAACGAAAACCAGCTTTGATAATGAAAACTAGTGGAGCAGGATATTCCGTGTTAGATAGAGAATCTATGCTAACTAAAATCAGAGAAATTAGGGCTGGGATTAGTGGAGATCCTCCAAACGTGTATTTGATGCATGGTGATTTTATGGATGAGGAAATTAATGAATTATATAATCACCCTAAAGTAAAAGCTCATGTTTCATTAACACATGGTGAGGGTTTTGGTAGACCATTATTGGAGGCATCATTAAGTGAAAAACCAGTTATTGCACCTGATTGGAGTGGTCATACTGATTTCCTTAAAAAACCAAATGCTGTTATGCTTGGTGGTTCTTTAACAGATGTACCGAAAAGTGCATTTCCTGAACAATTTTTTGTAGAAGGTATGAAGTGGTTCACAGTAAATTATCAAGAAGCATCTGTTAGAATGAAAGATGTATATAAGAATTACAGAAAATATACACTTCCTGCTAAAAAATTAACAATCAATAACAAGGTAAAATTTTCATTAGACACAATGACTAAACAATTTGGTAAAATTTTAGATAAATATGTACCAGAATTTGCTGAGGAAGTGAAATTAGAGTTACCAAAATTAAATAAAGTTAATAAGGTAGAAGCTCCAAAAATAAAATTACCTAAACTAAAAAAGGTTTAATATGGAAAAAGTAATAACGTGTCCAGTTTGTTTTAATACAGACCAATGTTTTGAAGAAGTACAAGAAACTTTTAGTTCGTATCTTTGTTTTAAATGTGGTTTTATGAGTGATTCAAGATATAAAATTGGAAGTATAAAACTTACGGAGAATCTTAAAAAATCACCTAAATTGGTCAGAGAGTCTAAGTTCGAAGATAAGGGTAGAGGTATAGTTTGGTTTCCGTCTGTAATCAATATGGGTAAGCTAGGTATGATATTTCCAGAAGGAGATTCTACAGAGTATGTTTGGAAGTATGCTAAGGTTATAGATATACCTGAAGAGGAACGTGCTTTATATGATAATCACACTCAGAGACTTGATGTTGATAATGCAGAAACATATGGTAAGTATGAGTTTCTTAAAGCATGTGAGTCGATGGGAATAACTAGGAAGATGAGTAATGCCTAAGATACAATATACTTGGTCAAAGGTGGTGCCTGGAGACATTATCTCGTTTAGATACAAAGGTAAGAAAAATGTTGGAACATTGACAACATTACTAGTGTTAAATCCAAGATTACCAAACACTAAAAAAGATGGAACAAAAAACTTTCACCTTGTAGGTTTAAAATTAGAAGAACGAGGTGTAATTCCAACTATTAGAAATAAACCTAGATTAGTTCAGATATTTGAAAAAATTGGTTCGATTGAAGTTGTTAGTGGTGACGATGAAATTTATAGAGTACAAATAGCAAACCAAGATAAACTTGGAATAAAACCAGCAGTCTATGATACCTTAAAAAGAGAATTAAAGACATTCTCAGTTTACAGAACTTATGATTACTTAGAAGCAAGAAAGTCCCAAGTTTTTTTAGAACCAATAAAGTTACCAAAAAATATAAGAGAGGCTTTGATTGAAAATTAGTTATGGTATCACGGTTCATAATGAAGCCGATGAGTTAAATAGGTTATTGGAAGTATTAATTAAAAATATAGATGAAGAAGATGAAATAATTATCTGTGATGATTTTTCAAATAAAGAAACACTAGATGTAATAGACCATTGGGATTTACATTCTTCTGATTCGAGACAATTTAAAGTTTACAAAAGAAAACTTGAAAATGATTTTGCTGCTCATAAAAATTCGGTTATTGAAAATGCAAATGGTGATTATATTTTTCATATTGATGCAGATGAATATCCGAATGAAATATTATTACAACAATTGAAACAGATATTAGAAATAAACGATGTAGATTTGATTTGGGTGCCAAGAGTAAATACAGTTGATGGTTTCACAAATGAAGATGTTCAAAGATGGGGTTGGAGAATTAATGAGAAGGGTTGGGTAAATTATCCAGATTACCTATCGAGAATATTTCGTAATAACAAAAAGATAAAATGGGAGAGACCATTACACGAAATAATAACTGGTTGTAAAACATATTCACACTTACCACCACAAGAGGAATTAAGTTTGTATCATCCAAAAACAAAAGAAAAACAAGAACAACAAAACAAATTCTACATGGATAATTTCAGTAGAGATTTATTGTCGAGGAAAGTGTGAAGTTTGGATTAATAATAGATGGTATAGGTACTGATGACATGGATTCGTTCTATGTTAAAGATAATCAAGCTTATAAATTTTCAAATGATACTCCATATTCACCAACACATGAATTAGGAAGTTTAGGTAGTGAATGTTTTATAAGCACTTTTAATTATCCGTGGTTATTTGAAAATGGTCACTTTATAAATTGGTCAGAGTTTAAATATGATTTACCAGATTTAGATTTAGATTTAATTTTTGTGGTTAGAGAAAGAAGTTTAGCAAGAACAGATGGTTTTTGGGATGGGTGGTGTGAAGTAGATAACCTTAGAAAAAAATACCCAAATGCTAAAATAGTTGGATTTTTAAAAGAGATATGGGTTGGTGAACCATATGACTACAGTCATGTTAAGCATTTGGCTAGAATAGATTTTTTAAAAGAATGTGATACCGTTGTTATGAATAGACCAGAAAATAAAATTGGTGTATTTGAACATTTACGAGACGCTGTACAAAAACCATTTAACTTTGTTGCACAACCACATAATATAGATTATTTTTATGATACATTTGGTAGTAATCAACATCAGAGTATATGGGCTTATTTACCACAGAATCCACCGAGAAGAGCTAACACTTATGAGTTTGCAAATTATATAGGAAATAAATTTAACATACAAGTAAAATATAAACCTAGTGTTGCTCATATACCTTTAAGAGATTTTATTATTGAATGGTCATCTTGTATGTATCATTTTAATTTAGACCCAATTGATTATTTTCCTGGTAAACAAGTGGTACATACTGCTAGTGTGGGTACGATAAATATTGGTGGTGTAAATGATAACCATTTCTTATTATATCCTGAAACAGCTACTTGTGATGTTAAGGTTTTAGAGGAAAAATTTACAGAATATTATGAGGATGACACTAAAAGAAATCAAGTAGTACAATATGCATGGGATAAACTAAATGAAGTATTTAGTTTCAATGCAGTTAAAGAACAAATTGAAAACATAAGGTATTAAAATGGAAAAAAGAATATTAGTAACAGGTGGAACCGGTATGGTCGGTAAGTATTTACAAGAGATATTACCCAACGCAACATATATTGGTTCTAAACAATGTGATTTAACTAATTACAATCAAGTAGACCAATTTTGGAATCACATCGAACCAACTAATGTAATCCACTTAGGAGCTAAGGTTGGTGGAATTGTCGAGAACTTAAATTACCCAGCTGACTTTTATGATATAAATACGATAATGAATACTAATGTTCTTAAAGTATCTAAAAAATATAATGTCAAAAGATTTACAGGTATATTGAGCACTTGTATGTATCCTGATGTTGTTGAAACATATCCAATGACTGAAGATAATATTCATGATGGCCCTCCATCATTTGCAAATTTTAGTTATGGATTTACAAAGAGGTCATTGTCTGTTGGAATAGATGCTTACAATAAACAATATAAAACGAATTGGAATTATTTGATACCTTGTAATTTGTATGGTGAATACGACCATTTTGAAGATGCTGAAAAGTGTCATTTTATTACAGCGTTGATACGAAAGATAATTGATTCTGAAAATAATGGTGAATCGAACATAACATTATTTGGAACTGGTAGTCCACTAAGACAGTTTATGCATGCTAGTGATTTAGCTAGAGTTATTAAGATAGTAATAGAAAATGATATTACTGAAAGTTTTAATGTTGCAACACCAGAGGAAAATTCTATAAAAGATATGGCTACTATTACACTTGAAGCTTTGGATAAAAACATGGGTGTAGTGTTTGATTCAGATAAACCAGATGGTCAGTATCGAAAAACTGTTAGTTGTGATAAGATGATGTCTTTAATTAGTGATTTCGAATTTACTAAATTAAAAGATGGTGTTGTTAAAGTTTATGAAGAGGTGATAAAAAAATATGGAAAATAAAATTCTACCATGGCCGTTAATGAAAGATTGTATAACTGAAGAAGATAAACAATCACTAGTTAATTTTATACAAACCAGTAACAGATACACTAATGGCCCTAAAGTAAAACAATTCGAACAAGAGTGGAGTGAATGGTTAGGAGTTCGACACTCACTTTTCGTATCTTCAGGTAGTACAGCGAACTTTCTGTTGTTATCTGCTATAAAGAGAAGATATAATTTAAAGAAAGGAGATAAGGTTCTAGTACCTGCTATGACTTGGGTAACTAACATAGCACCAATTATTCAGTTGGGACTAAAACCAATTTTCTGTGATGTTGAAAACGATACATTTAGTTTTGATTTAGAACATATGGTCAAATTACATCAAGAACATCCTGACATTAGGTTAGTATTTGTAACTCATTTATTTGGGATACCAGCTCCTATCAACGAGTTTAAAAAGATTATACCTAATGCTTTTTATATAGAAGATTGTTGTGAGTCACACGGTGCAGAGATATATGGAAAGAAAGTAGGAACACTCTCAGAGGGTTCAACTTTTAGTTCATACTTTGGACATCACATGACAACAGTAGAGGGTGGATTTGTTAGTACAGATGATGATGAGTTGTATCAGTTGATGAGAGCAAAACGTAGTCATGGATTAGCAAGAGAGTGCTCTGAGGAAGTGTATAAGAAATACATCAAACAATATCCAGATGTTGATAAAAGGTTTATGTTTATTACTGATGGGTATAATTTCAGAAATAATGAATTTGGTGGTGTGTTAGGATTATCTCAGTTACCACGACTCGATGATATGATACAAAGACGTAGAGAGATATGTGATAAATTTGTATCTATCTTGAAAAAATATGATGATACATTTCACATACCAAATTTCGATGGTAATAGTAGTTTCTGCTTACCTTTCATTGTCAAAGATAGAAGTTTACGAGGTGACCTACAAGAACATCTTGAGACTTGTGGTATAGAGACAAGACCATTATGTAGTGGTAATCTATTGAGACAACCATTTCTATCAGAATATGAACCATTCAAAGAATTTCCAAAAGTAGATTATTTACACTACCACGGATTTTTTATTGGTAATAATCATTTGATTACGGATGGTGAAATACAAAAGTTAGGATTTATTTTAGATGACTATCTCAGAGTATTATAAATACTATTTGACTTTACACGAACATCCAAAATGTAAATTATTACATTTTATTGGACAGTTGGTTACAATATCATTTTCAGTATGGGTGTTGTATAATTGGTATTGGTATTTGATACCAATAATACCATTTGTTATATATCCATTTGCTTGGAGTGGTCATTACTTTTTTGAACATAATAAACCTGCAGCATTTGTCAATCCATTGTATGCAAAGATTTCTGATTGGATAATGTTTAAAGATATATTATTAGGGAGACTTAGGATATGGTAAAAAATATTTTAGTTACAGGTGGAGCTGGGTATATAGGTACATCATTAGTTCCAAAACTTTTGAGAGCTGGACATGAAGTTACAGTTTTTGATAATCTAATGGTAGGTGGAAATCAACTACTACCATTTTTTAGATACGACAATTTCAAATTTGTGAGAGGTGATATTAGACACAAAGAAGAATTAAAAAATGTTGTTGAGGGTAAGGACATAATAATACACCTAGCAGCATTGGTTGGATTTCCTGTTTGTCGAATGAATCCAGGCTTGGCTAAAGAAATTAATGTTGATGGTACAATAAATTTGATTGAGTCTTGTACGGATGAACAAGTTGTGTTCTATGGTTCTACTGGTAGTAACTATGGTGCTGTAACTGATATATGCACTGAAGAAACACCATTACATCCGTTAAGTTTATATGGTGAAACAAAAACCAAAGCAGAACAATTATTAATGAAACGAGATAACACTATAGCTTATAGATTCGCAACAGCATTCGGAGTATCACCACGTTTTAGGTTAGACTTATTGATTAATGATTTTTCATACAAATGTATAAAAGATGGATACTTGGTTGTTTATGAAAAGAACTATATGAGAACCTTCATTCATGTGTCAGACATTGCAGAGTGTTTTGTATTTGGTATTAAGAATATGGATAAGATGATGGGTAATGTTTTCAATGTGGGTGATGATAATATGAATCATAGTAAAGAAGAAGTTTGCAATATGATAGGTACAAAGACAGGTGCATTCATACATTTTGAAGAAATAGGTGAAGATGCTGATAAGAGAAATTATGTCGTTAGTTATGATAAGATTAGTAATCTAGGTTTTAGAACTACTATTACAGTAGAAGAGGGTATTGATGAAGTAACAGAAGCTCTAAAAGTAACAGATTTTCAGAACAAGTATACAAACGCTAGGTATTATTAATGACGGACAAAATATCATTCATAGGATTGGGTAAGTTAGGTTTACCTCTATCTACTCTATTTGCAAAAAATGGTGTATCAGTTTTAGGTATCGATACTAATGAAAAACATATCGAGAGATTACAACAAAATAATCAGACACCTTTTTTCGAGAAAGGGTTAAGTAGGAGTTTAGACTTAGCTTATAATAACATAGAGTACACATCAACTTATGATGGGGTTATGGATAAAACTGATGTGAGTGTGATATTAGTTAATACCCAAATTGGAAATTCCTACTCATCAGAGGTTGTTGAAAATGTATTACGAGAGTTATGTAATGAATTATCACAATCATCTAAAGAATATCATTTATTTATTCTAAGTAGTACTGTAATGCCTGGAGTTATAAGAAATAAATTAATACCTATGATAGAAGAACTTACCGATAGAAAATTAAACAAGGGTTTTGGTTTTTCATATGTACCAGATGTGGTGAAATTGGGTTCAGTAATATATGATTTCGAAAATCCTGATGTGGTTATCATCGGTGGTAGTGATTATAAAAGCACTAGTGTGACACACGATTTGTATAAAACTATACCGGTGAATGACCCGGTAACCAGTCAGATGACAATAGAGGAAGCTGAAATAGCTAAGGTTACATTGAATGCATACTTAGTTAATAAAATTAGTTTTGCAAACTTTGTATCTAACTTATGCGAGAGTATGGACAACGTGAATGTCGATAACATTACAAATGCTATCGGTTATCATAAACCAATAGGACATCAATTCTTAAAAGGTGGGTTGGGATTTGGTGGAACTTGTTTTCCTAGAGATACAAAAGCATTCATTGACTTTTCAAGAAAATTAGGACATCACGCTTCACATTTGATAGCTACAGATAGTATTAATGATGAGCAACACCAAAGATTATTTGAAAGGGTCATGAGTTATGACAAAAAATCTATTAGTATTTTAGGATTATCATTCAAACCAAATACATCGGTGATAACAGAATCACCATCAATGAAATTAGCAGAACATTTGGTTAAGGTGGGTAAAGAAGTCAACTTATACGACCCACTATGTCTTGAACACGTAGAGTCAGTATTTTCTAAATTTCCATATGATAGAATGAGAGATGAACCTCAAATAAATTACTACAATTCTATGAAAGCATGTTTTAGACAAGGTGAAGTTGTAGTGGTAGCTTTACCATTAGAAGAATTTAAATCCATAGATGATTCGTGGAAGAGTCACGATGGCCAATTAATTTTGGATTGTTGGAGAGTTTTGAATTCAAGTGATTTTGAAAAGATAAAATATGAATGTTTAGGTGAAAGGAGTCAATATGTTTAGTTACGCTGAGTATAGAAATATAATTACATTGGTCAAGAATAGTTTACCGATTATGGATTTTTCAGAGGTAAGTGGTGTTGATTCTTTCTGTGTATTGAGACACGATATTGAGTTTTCAATTGATAGAGCTTTGACTATGGCTCGGATGGAACATGATGATTTGGGTGTACATTCTACCTACACGGTACAATTAAGAAATAATACATATAATGCTTTGTCACAAAAGAATATCGAGGCAATACAAGAAATAGAAGAGATGGGACATTACATTGGATTACATCAAAATCCACCAATGATGAATGACGATGAGTTGGTGGATTACATTCTGAAAGACATTGAAACTTTAGAACACTACTATGGGTTTGAAGTTGATAGGTTTGCTTTTCATAGATGTGGTAGTAATCCTGGTATTTTGGAAAAATATGTTGAAGTACCAAATAAAATTAATTGTTATGCAAAGGATTTCTTTCATTACTTTAGTGGTGAAAAACCTGAAGATTTGAGAGTTCATTATCTAGCGGACTCTAATCACGAGTGGAAATACGGACATCCATTTCACGTTGATTATTGGGACATACCACAAAAGATGCAGTTGTTAACACATCCATATTCTTGGACAGAT